>WNGP01003254.1_pt1 | contig 27075 bp, 22 predicted proteins | sample 5407671 | NCBI WGS metagenome assembly WNGP01 (sample SAMN13153381, study PRJNA577476) | soil metagenome | isolation source: 40 cm soil or saprolite under Garry oak tree replicate 2 | place: USA:California | collected 2016-06-15
CCCGACTGAACCACATCGGCGCTCATCGGTCCGGGCACCTTGCCGGAGAAGATGTACCGCTCGTGCTCGATGTCGCTCGGGATGTTGGCGAAGGCGGCCTGCGGGACGCCGAAGTTCTTGGCCAGCACGTCGCGCGGGGTGTGCTTGAACAAGTCTGTGATCAGGAAAGTCTCGTTCTCCGAGAAGTTGCCGTTGTCGAACACCAGCAGGAACTCGCAGCCCTCCTCCAGCCCCTGGATGGAGTGCGGGATGGCCGACGGGAAGTTCCACAGGTCGCCCTCGCCGACGTCGTCAATGAAGGTGCGTCCTTGCTCGTCGACGGCGGTGATGCGGGCGCGCCCGGCGAGCATGTATGCCCATTCGGCCTCCTTGTGCCAGTGCAGCTCGCGTATGCCCCCGGATTTCAGGCGCATGTTGACCCCGGCGAGCTCCGTGGCGACCGGCAGCTCGCGCACCGTCACCTCGCGCGCCCAGCCGCCCGTGAGGAGGCGGTTGCGCGCGGTGGCGAAGGAGAACTTGAGGTTGGGGATCGTGCCGGCGTCGGTGTAGGGGGAGACCAGCAGGTCGGGGTTCTCGCGCTCCAGGGGCACGTTGTGCGGCCCCATGATGGTCGCGCCCAGGTCGCCCCGGATCGGCTGCGGCACCTGGTTCAGCTCGTCACTGCGTTGTTGCGAAGTCTTTTGCATGTAGGGTTTCCCTTTCATATGCTAATAGCTAACGTCATGTTCAACATGAGACGACTATATTCCTCTCATCTCTGCGGGTCAAGAATGACTTTAATATAGCCATCGATCCGTTGATCGAATTTTTGAAAGGCAGCAGGCGCCTGCGAGAGTGGCAAGCGATGCGAAATGATAAGACCCACCAAGCAGGGTTTCGGGCCACGAACCAGGTGCCGCGCCACGTCCTCTCTGGTACTGTTATAAGGAAGAAGCGTCATGAAAGCGCCATGAGCATCGTCATAGAGAGTGGCTTGAAACGCTGGGGAGTGGCTCACGTAAGCAGGGGGGCTCGCTCTCTCTTGTGGTGATGAAGAGAATTGCTTTTTCCTCTTTCGTGTGTAAGATTCATGCTAAACGCGTGCAAGTTTCTCTGAGTTCACCATGACACGCACCGTCTGAATCCGTTGTGCCTCCACTTCAATGGCCAGCACGAGATAGGCGCGATCACCGGTGCGAAAGACTAGCGCCAGTTGACCATTGACTGCTGCCAGCTCCACACGAGCGCCCTCTGGCAGAAAGCGCCTGGTTCCCAAGGCAAAGCGTGCCACCGCATCGCGTCCAGAAATCGGGCGCGTCGCCGCTCCTTTGACGTTGCCGCCGCTATCGACCCAGAGAGTCACATCTTCGGCCAGCATGTTCATCAATGGAGCCATCTCCCCAGCCTGAGCCGCCTGCAGAAACCCGGTGAGCATCTGCTGGTGGGTGTCGGGAGATGTTGGGAAGCGTGGCCGGTGGTCGCCAAGATGTTTCTTCGCTCGGCTGAACCACTGGCGACAGGCCACTTCGCTCTTGCCGAGAAAGGTGGCAACCTCGGCATAGTCGTACTCGAAGAATTCACGCAGCAGGAAGACAGCCCGCTCGATGGGTTGGAGCTGCTCCAGTAGCACCAGGAACGCCAGCGAGATCGACTCTTCCATGTCGACGCGCTCCTCCAGGCTCACGGCTTTGAGCGCCTCCGGCGTAATGAGCGGCTCTGGTAACCAGGGACCCAGATACACGTCACGCTTCCTCCGTGCTAAATGCAGTTGATCCATGCACAAGCGCGTGATAATCGTGGTCAGAAAGGCTTTAAGCGAGGTAATGGCACTTGTTTTTTCGCCCTTTCTCAGGTATACTCTTGAGCGAAGGTAGTTAGTGTACGTTAGACACTACAGTGCGGGTCTCCCTGCGCCTTTTCTTTTTTATCTCTGTAGTAAGTGTAAATGTTACGCTTACTGGTTGTAGCTCGTTTACCTATCCAGGTAGCAGGCTGGGTGGAGCGGTGCGCGTCATCACACCTGCTCTGACGGGGTAACGGGTGTTGCCTCGCCCCAAGCCCTCGGATGCAAAAGATTGCATTCCACTGTCTATCCTGGGAACAAAGGAGATAGCGATGAGCAAGTTCAGTTCGGTTGAGAACCGGGTGGAAGCGGGAGGCGAGTATGGGGGGCAAGTGCTGACGGTAGAGCCGCATGGGATCGAGCAGGTCTCGGCCAGTGAGCGGCATGGTCGTCCTCGTGCATTGTTTACGCTCTGGCTCTCGGCCAACATGGGGCTGCCCGTCTGGCTGGTTGGAGCACTGGCAATCGTTTTTGGCCTCGGCTTTGCCGATGGTGTGATTGCCATTCTCGTAGGAAATCTCATTGGGTGTGGCTTGCTGGCGCTTACCGCGAGCATGGGGCCGGAGATTGGTATGCCCCAACTTTCGTTTACACGCCATAGTTTCGGTCTGCGCGGTGCGTACTTACCTGCCCTCTTGAACTGGGTCAGTGCAAGCGGCTGGTACGCGCTCAACAGCATCGTCGGATCCCTCGCCATTGCGCGGCTGACAACCCTACCTTTTTGGGTGTCGCTGCTCGTGTTAACGATGGCACAGATGCTGCTGGGCATCTACGGCTACAACCTCATTCACCGTTTTGAGGCGATCAGCGCCGTGCTGCTGGCGATCATCTTCCTAGTAATGTCGGTCATTGCCCTGCCGCAGGCGCACTTTGGCCTCCCATCAACGCTGCCCTTCGCCGATCATCTCGGCCTGTTCGTGCTCACAACGACAGCGGTGGCCTCTTACGTCTTTAGCTGGTCGCCCTACGCCTCGGATTATGCTCGCTACTTGCCAAAGGACACCTCCAAATGGCGCGTTTTCGGAGCCGTTTTTGCCGGTTCCTTCATTGGCTGCGTCTGGCTGCAGGTACTTGGCGCGGCGGTAGCAACCATTGGCCTCAACCTGGCACCGATTGACCTGGTGGTAAAGATCATGGGGCCTCTCTGGGTGCCTGCGCTGATCGCAGTTCTTCTAGGGACGATGGCCGCCAATGCCCTCAACATCTACACCGGCGCACTCTCGCTGCTCACCCTTGACGTGCCGATCAAGCGGTGGATTTCGGTGATCGCAGTCGGCATACTTGGTGGCTTGCTCGCGCTCTATGGCTCCAGCGGCCTCTCCGGCAAGTACGAAAACTTCCTCCTGCTGATTTCCTACTGGATTGGTCCCTGGCTCGCTATCGTCTTCGTCGATTTCTTCCTCCACCCCGGACAGGCCATGCGCCCTGATGGGCTGTCTACCTCGTTCAGGCGAGCCATCGAGTGGCCCGGCTTGCTGGCTTTCCTCGTCGGCCTCGCCGTCTCCATTCCTTTCATGAACTCCTCGCTCTACACCGGCCCAATTGCCAACCTGCTGCACGGCGCCGACATCGCCTACTACGTCGGTATGCTTGTCGCAGGCGTGCTCTACTATGTGCTGCGCCGGGCTTCCTATGCAGGAACGAACGTGGAGCCTGAACAATCGTCGTAGTAAAAGAATTTGCGTTAACGCTAGTAGTTATGCTATATTTTGTTCATCGACCGCAAAGAATTTTGTTTATTGACTTTCCTTAAGATCCGTTATGCTGAAGGACAGTCGGGCGATAGTGAGGCAGCTGAGCGAGTTTCTTTTCTAGAAAGGGATACGTTCTATGCAAGAACCTACACTGCTACCTGAACCCATTTCCACGCTTGTCTCAGACGTTCTGGATATAGGCACTAAATCACAGCCGTTCAGTCCAGAGAGTACTAAGAAGATCCTCCGCATTCGCGATGCCAGGCTGTATCATAGCGTTTGTCCCTACTGTGCTGTGGGCTGCAGCCAGAACGTCTACGTCAAAGACGGCAAGGTGCTTGACATTGAGGGCAACCCCGAGAGTCCGATTAATCGTGGCACCCTGTGTCCTAAGGGTGCGGCTACTTTCCAATACACTGTGAATCCTAGCCGTTTAAGACAGGTGCTCTACCGGGCTCCTTATAGCGATCACTGGGAGGAGAAGTCCCTCGATTGGGCCATGGAGCAAATCGCCCAACGCGTCAAAAAGACTCGCGACGAGACATTCATAGAACGCTTACCTGATGGGCGCGAGGTCAATCAGACAGTTGGTATCGCCTCTCTTGGCGGAGCAACACTGGATAATGAAGAGAACTACGTGATCAAAAAGCTCCTCAATGCCGGTTTGGGGATCGTTTCGATTGAGAATCAGGCCCGTATATGACACAGCTCCACTGTACCCGGTCTGGGTACTACGCTCGGACGTGGCGGTGCCACAACATTCCCACAGGACCTGGTCAATAGCGACTGTATTTTGATTATGGGTAGCAACATGGCAGAGGCCCATCCTGTAGGCTTTGCTAATGTTGTCAAAGCCAAAGAGCTTGGAGCCAGGGTTATTCATATCGACCCACATTATTCACGCACATCGGCTCTGGCCAATTTATACGTTCCGATACGCGCTGGGAGCGATATCGTCTTCCTTGGCGCGATAATTCGTCATTTGTTGGAGACCAACAGCTACTTCCATGACTATGTGCTGCATTATACGAATGCTGCCACGCTCGTGCGTGAGGACTACAAAGACACTGAGGACTTAGATGGCCTCTTTTCTGGCTATGATCCTGAGACAGGAACATACGCTGATCAGAGCAGCTGGGGATACCAATATGATGATCAGGGACGGCCATTGACCGATCCAACCTTTCAGCATCCACAGTGCGTCTTGCAGATGATGCGCCGCCATTTTGCACGCTATACTCCTGAGCTAGTAGAGCAAGTGTGTGGAGTGCCACGAGAGCAGTTTGAGTTGGTCACGCAAACACTCGTCGAGAACTCTGGACGCGAACGCACGTCAGCCCTCTGTTATGCGGTTGGTTGGACACAGCAATCGAAAGGCGTGCAAATCATCCGGGCAGGAGCCATGATACAGCTTCTGTTAGGCAATATTGGTCGTCCTGGCGGAGGTGTGATGGCATTGCGTGGACATGCCAACATTCAGGGAGGCACTGACGTGCCGACACTCTACGACCTGCTGGCTGGCTACATGCCACAGCCAACTGCACTGCCGCAGCCTCAGCCCGGTTCCGAGCATGTTCCGGGAAATACCACATGGGGAAAGAAAACAGACGCTCATGCAAATGTGCAGTCACAACAAACACTCCAGGAGTATATCGACACAGCAGGACAGAAATTGGGCTGGTGGTCAAATATGCCAGCCTACATACGCAGTCTGCTCCAGGCATGGTATGGGGACGCTGCAAATGAAGAAGACGGCAATACCTGCTACCGCTGGCTCCCCAAGGTAACAGGGGACCATTCGCACCTGGCCACGACTTATGATATTCTCGCAGGCAAGGTGCAGGGGTACTTCCTCTTTGGACAGAATCCTGCCGCTGGTAGCACTGATGCTCGCCTGCAGCGTAAAGCCCTGGAGCAGTTGGACTGGATGGTCGTACGCGATCTTTACGAGATTGAAACGGCAGCATTCTGGTATAAAGAAGCAATACCCCACGTCGACAGGGTTGATCCAGGCAAGATCAAGACAGAGGTTTTCCTTCTGCCTGCCGCCGCCTCTACTGAAAAAGAAGGCTCGTTCACGAATACGCAGCGACTTGTACAATGGAGGGATAAGGCCATTGATCCTTCTGGTGACGCTCGCTCAGACCTCTGGTTCGTTTACCATCTAGGCAAGCGCTTGAAGGAACTCTATGCCGGTAGCAAAGACCCAAAGGATCGCCCCTTGCAAGCGTTGACCTGGGAGTATGATCGGGCAGAGCCAGAACCAGGTTCCCGTATTCTCGATGAACCAGATGCTGAGCTCGTCTTGAAAGAGATGAACGGCTATTATGTGCGGCCCCCAGATCAGACGGATACCGGTGGCAGTAAAGTGTACACGCTACGAGATGGACCCCATGTACCAAACTTTACAGCATTGAAAAGCGATGGAAGTACGGCATGCGGCTCATGGATTTACAGCGGCGTCTATCCAGAGCCGGGAAAGAACCTTGCTGCCTCACGCATCACGGGGAGCTATCCCTTCTCGCAATGGGGATTTGCCTGGCCCCTCAACCGGCGTATTCTCTACAATCGCGCTTCGGCAGATCCTCAAGGTCGCCCGTGGTCCGAGCGGAAGAAATACATCTGGTGGGACGAGGAGCAGCGCAAATGGACTGGTTACGATGTGCCTGATTTCCCTGTCACCAGGCCACCCGACTACACGCCATCTCCTGGTGCAACTGGAATGGATGCTCACTCTGGTTCTGACCCGTTCATTATGAAACCGGATGGCAAAGGCTGGCTTTTTGTACCCAAAGGGCTCAAAGATGGGCCGCTGCCAGCCCACTATGAACCGGCGGAGTCTCCCGTGCATAATGCCCTCTACCAGCAGCAAAGTAACCCGGCAGCAAAGTACTTCCAGGGCAAACCTTATAACCGTCTCGCCGCGGTCGGAGATGAAAACTATCCTATCGTGATTACCACCTATCGCTTAACCGAGCACCACGTGAGCGGAGCGATGACACGCTGGCTCCCCTGGTTGAACGCGCTGCAACCGGCGCTCTTTGCTGAAATTAGTCCCGAACTGGCGGCAGAGAAGAACATCAAGCACGGTGACTGGATGATTATCAGTACGCCTCGTGGCGAGATCGATGCACGCGCTATGGTCACGAAGCGTATGCGTCCCCTGCTTATCAAAGGGCGAGCAGTACACCAGATTGGTGTACCGTTCCATTGGGGATACCAGGGAAAGGCGACGGGCAGTATTACCAATGACCTGGCACATATGGTGCTCGAGCCGAACGTAAGCATTGAAGAGGCCAAGGCGTTTACATGCAACATACGACCTGGACGCCTTCCGTGAAGGAGTGAGGCTATGCTGAAAACTCTTTTCACTAGCCACAAGCGAGGCTTCCTTTCACTAGCCACAAGGACGCGTAGCGGAACGTGGCGTAGTGGATTTCAAACCATAGCCGAGACGTGGCGTAGTGGATTTCAAGTTGACCGTTCTCAGCAGAACACGAAACAACAGGCAGGGCAACTTAATGGATCCCCCCTGGGGAGCATGGTATCCTCTCTCGTAGGACCTAGGGAGCCTGCACCACCACCACAACCGGTGATGGGCTTTTTCACCGATACGAGTCTTTGCATTGGCTGCAAGGCTTGCGAGGTGGCCTGCAAACAGTGGAACCAATTGCCTGCCAAAGAGCCTTTCTGGACCGGTTCCAGCTACGATAATACAGGCCATCTCTCTGCTATTGCCTGGAGGCATGTACAGTTCATCGAGGAGATTGGACAAACACGACCAGCTTTACCCCTCATCGATATACAAGCTGCCAAAAGCAATGGTACTATCCCCATGACGCCACCTGGAACAGCCCTGCCCTTTTTCAATACTGACCGCTGGCTTATGCGCAGTGATGTATGCAAACACTGTGCCCATGCACCCTGCCATGAAGCTTGCCCAACCGGCGCAATTATTCGCACCGAATTTGACACGGTGTACGTGCAGCAAGACATCTGCAATGGCTGCGGCTACTGTGTCGTCGCCTGCCCATTCGGAGTCATTGCGCGTGACGAGCAAGAGACGCATACAGCACGCAAATGCACGCTCTGTTATGACCGTATGAAGGATGGCCTGGAGCCTGCATGTGCCAAGTCCTGTCCCACAGACTCGATTCAATATGGGGAAGTGGAGGAACTCAAGCAACACGCACGAGAGCGACTTGGCCTTTTGCACGAGCGAGGTCTGAACGAGGCCCGTCTCTATGGCGTTGATGACAACATTCTCGATGGCGGCTTGCATGCATTCTTCCTCTTGCTAGATGAACCGGAGGTTTATAACCTCCCCAGTAATCCACCGCGCCCATCGAACAATGTTGTTCCTGCATCGCTGTGGTCAATCGCGGCCGCTCTACTTCTAAGTTTGTTCGGCTTTCTCTTTCTTAAAAAATGAACAGGGAGGGTTTTCTGATGGCAAAAACACGCCTTCCACAAACGCTTGGAGAGCGCCTTTCATCTCTCAATCTTGCAGAACAATTAGCAACAATCACTACAGGCTATACACCCGATCCGCCAAAAGAATTACAAGAGCCAACGTACTACGACTATCCGGTTCTGCAAGAGCCCCTATGGCACTGGGAAATCTACTGGTATTTCTTCTTTGGAGGGTTGGCAGCCGGTTGCTACATAATTGCCACTATTGCTTCGCTCTTTGCCTCACCCGAAGACCGCGTGATAACGCGTACAGGCTATTATCTTTCACTCTTAGCCTTCTTGCCTTGCCCGCCACTCCTTATAAAAGATCTGGGAAAACCAGAAAGATTCTTGCATATGCTCCGTATCGTGAAGGTGAGGTCGCCGATGTCAATGGGAACGTGGGCAGTGGTCGTCTTTTCTCTATTCTGTGGTCTCTCAACAGCAATTCAAGCGGCCAGGGATGGGATCTTGGGACGCTGGTTTGTTCCAAAATTGCTGGCCGTTCTTCCGCAAGGCCTCCTCGCGCTTCCAGGAATTTTCGCCGGCTTCTTTCTGGGAAGCTACGCGGGCGTCCTGCTGGCTGCCACGAGTATCCCCGTCTGGTCACGCAGCCGTCTGTTAGGAGCCATTTTCCTCTCTTCCGCGATGTCCACCAGTACGGCATTGATAACGCTCGTGTTACATATCTTCCGGGCCCCGGCTTCTGTGCTGCATAAATTGGACCGCCTCGAATGGGCAGCGCTGCTATTGGAAATGACAGGACTGCTTGCGTTTCTCAGAGGCTCCGGTCGTGCGGCTCGCCCATTAGTGGGAACGGGGCCAAAAGAGCAGGGAGCACAGTTTTGGGGCCTCGTCCTGGGTAGTGGGTTAGCCCTTCCCTGGTTGGTGAAAACATTTTCGCTCTTTGGACGAAGGTCCCACAACAGCGTTATCAGTGTACTTCCTTCACTACTCGTGATTATAGGTGGCTTCTTTTTGCGCCGCACGCTCATTAAAGCAGGGCACACATCAAGTCAGGATGCACGCACGACTCTTTGGAATGCAAAACGATAAGATGTGCCGCACATCGAGCAGATCCGTGAGAAGGAAACACAGGAGAGACGATGAATACTGCCCAGGTCCTGGTCGAATTGCTCAAAGAATACCGGGTTGAACACATCTTTGGAGTGCCCGGCGATACCACCATGGTACTCTACGATGCGCTCTATGCGGCTCGGGGCGAGATCATGCACATCATGGCCAGAGACGAGCGCTCGGCAGCTTTTATGGCCGATGCTTACGCCCGCCTTACGCACAAACCTGGCATCACCGAGGCCCCAAGCGGCGGTGGGGCAACTTACGTGATCCCAGGCGTGGCAGAAGCCAATGGATCTTCGGTACCCATGGTCGTATTCACATCCGATGTGCCGGTTATCGATGAGGGCAAGGGAACGCTCACTGCCATCGACCAGCAGCGCCTTTTGCAGGCCGCCACGAAGTGGAGCGCTGTGGTGAAACGCCCGCAGATGCTCCCTGACATCGTTCGGAGAGCGTTCCGCGCTGCCACCAGTGGCCGTGGAGGAGCCGTTCATGTCGTCCTTCCAGAAGATGTGCTGATGGAAGAGGTCTCGTCCCCTGCCATCTATGCCGAGCCAGCTTGCCGCTGCTATCCCTCCTATCGAACGCAAGCACCCACAACCTCACTCGAGGGGATGTTAGACGCATTGCTACTGGCGCGTCGCCCGGTAATCGTTGCAGGAGGTGGAGCAGTACTCTCGGGCGCCTGGGACGAAATCACCCGGCTCGCTGAGACCTTACATATTCCTGTCGCGACCACCATCAACGGTAAAGGCAGCATCAATGAAATGCATGCTTGGAGCCTTGGCGTTATCGGTGGCAACGGCGGCCGTCCCTATGCCAACCAACTCCTGGCCGAAGCAGATTGTATCTTTTATCTCGGCACGAAAGTCAATTCGCTTGTCACCTTAAAGGGCGCCATTCCGGCACCACAGCAGTCAGCAACGGTTCTTAAACTCGATGTCGATCCAAATGAACTGGGCAATAACGTACCCACGACCATCGCTGCATGTGGTGATCTGAAAGAGTCCCTCGCTGCACTGCTAGAGATCGCGGGCAGTCGCAATATCACCGCGCCGGAGCGCCAGTGGTCCGTGCAGACATTGGCCCAGCGATCAGCAGTCTTCTGGGCTGAGGTGGCCGAGCGGGCAGCGTGCAACGATATCCCTATTGCGCCCCAGCGCGTGATCGACGCCCTCTGGCATCAGACTCCCGGCGATGTGGTCATCGTCGCCGACCCCGGCACAATGACCCCTTTCACTGCCGCCCAATTCCGCACTCGACGTCCCGGTCGTTCCATTGTCATTCCACGCGCCCATGGCGGCCTGGGCTATGCCTTGCCTGCCACGGTCGGCGCTGCCTTCGCCAGGCCGCGTGAACGTATTGTTGGCCTGGTTGGTGATGGCTCGTTCGGCATGTCAGGCACAGAGCTGGCGACCATTGCCAGCCTGCACCTGCCGATCACCATCATTTTATTCAATAACGGCAGCTTTGGATGGATCAAGATGCTTCAGCGGTTGTACTACGGCAACCGCTATCTTAGTGTCGATTTCACCGGCAAAATGGACGCCGTTGGAATCGCTGAAGCATTTGGGATCCGAGGCGTACGAATCACAAGTCCAGATCAACTGGTTCCTGCCCTCACTGATGCACTGGCGAGCAACGAACCCGTATTCATCGATGTACCAACCAGGTCGGAGCTGGAAGAGGTGCCGCCGGTGCATGCTTGGCAGCAGGCACTTCAGCGGGAAAGCGCTTAAGATCACTCTCCATGTGATGCATTCAGGCGAATTTTAGTCTATACTTAGAGTATTGACATGACCGGTAAAGACGACAAACGTCGTTCTTAAGAAGTTCTCTTGTAAAGAGGAGATACAGAATGGAAGTCCCTTCAATAAGGCAAATCTCTCGTACCTACTGGTGGCTGCTGTTGATTCGTGGAATCTTTGCGGTGCTCTTTGGGATTTTAGCCATTATTGCACCTGTAGTAGCGGCTCTCTTTTTTATTTTCCTTTTCGGTGCGTATGTTCTGTTAGATGGTATTCTGTCCATTGTTGTTTCTTTGCAAGAGCGTAATACCAATTCACGTTGGTGGGTGCTGCTGATAAGTGGAATTGCCGCCGTGATCCTGGGTATTTTTGCCTTCTTCCAGCCTGGAGTTACCGCTATCGCGCTATTCTGGGTCGTCGCTCTCTGGCTCATTATCTCAGGCATCTTTGAGTTAATTGCTGCTTTCTGGCTGAGAGCGCTTGGCATTGAATGGTTGTTGGCGATAGCTGGGATCCTTTCAATTCTCGTGGGAATTGTCTTCTTTGTTCATCCCGTTGGCAGCATTTTGGCCATTGTCTGGTTGATCGGCGTATTTGCACTCGTGCGTGGTGTCATTTTATTGATCCGTGCAATCCGGTTTAGATCGCTTATTACTGGTTAAACTGGTCATCGGCGAATGGGTGTGCCACGTAGCCATTACAGTCCAAACTTAGTGAAGCCGTATTGTTACTTACATTTTTTCTCCCCACAGAACGGGAAGACTGCTCGCTGGATAAACCTCTATACACGAACGGGCAAATCAACCTGAGTAATTGGCCTCAGTTGCGCTTCGATGGCCACGCGCTGTGATTCCAGGAAAGGCGGAAGCGAGAGCCGCTCTCCAAGCGTTGCAACATCTTCGTCGACGGCGAAATCTGGCCCATCGGTAGCCAGCTCCAACAGCACCCCACCCGGCTCACGAAAGCAGATGGAGCGGAAGTAGAACCTGTCGATAACCGGAGTCACCGTCGGGTTGACTCTGGCGATTCGCTCCCTCCATATCTCGATATTTTGAGATATTTGCCCTCGAACCTCCCCCGCTACTAGGAAGAATGCAAGGAGATAGATCAAAGCCTCGACATCTATACTTCTCTATATAAGAAAGGTGACATACATTGTAGTTTCAACCCACGTACTGCTCACATCCCAGTAAAAGCCTTCTTTAGGAAGCAGGCACATATGAGCAAGCTGGTCATGGTCATTGACGATTCAATGACGGTGCGGAAAATTCTGGAAGTGGCCCTGAGGCGTGAGGGAATTGATGTGGTAACCTACACCGACGGTATCGAGGCCCTGCGTATGATCAAAGCACAGCCACACCTCACTCCTGCCGTCGTTTTCCTGGATATCTGTATGCCGCAGATGGATGGCTACACCGTTCTCCGTTTGCTGAGAGCCAGTCCACGCTTCGATGCGACGCTGATTGTTATGCTCTCTCAACGCGATGGGGTTATGGATCGTCTCAAAGGTCGCCTCGCTGGCGCTACGGTCTATATGACCAAACCATTCAGGACACAAGATATCCTATCTGTTGTCTTACCACGTCTACAAACCGTTCCAATAGCCAGTAGAGCAAGGAATCAGGAAACTACCTCCAATGGGGAAACGAACAGGCAAACCTCCCAGCTGAATTTCACACCACCTTCCTACAACACTGAAAAGCTTCGGTCGAACATTCCTGAGTATATCGAGTATCTTGCATAAGGTCACTACTCTTTATCTTTGAACAACGAGAGAGGAGGCACAGATATGATTGGCAGAAAACCCTGTATCCTGGTCACTAGCGCCGCTACCCCATTGCACCGGCGCATTCGTCTATCCCTCCGCGCCGAGGGATATGATGTGCTGAAAGCTTCATCATACTCACGTGCAATAGCAATGACCCACGGGTACCGGCCCGATCTCGTCTTGCTTGATATGGACCTTCCCGGCACGATGGACGGCTTTGATTTCTGCACCATGATTCGCCAGTCTTTACAAACACCGATCATCGCCATTTCAGTGAAGCCAGATCTACAGCGCAAAGTGCGCGCTCTAGACCTTGGGGCCGATGATTACCTGGCAGAACCCTGGAGTATGGACGAACTGCTTGCTCGTCTCCGCGCCTGCCTCAGAACGACAAGATGTGGGACCCTGCCTGGGGGGCAGATAATAATGGATTGCAAGTCCCGCATCAAAACGAAATGATCCTTTACAGTTATGACCACATGCTGCATATGGATGTCGCCAGGCAAGAGGTCTATGTCGATAGCGAACCAATATATCTCCCACCCAAGGAATTTCACCTGTTGTATTTATTGTTGCTCCACGCAGGCAAAGTGCTTAGCCATCGCTTCTTGCTGCAACAGGTATGGGGCGAAGGCTATAGTCAGGAAAAGGGCTATGTGCGCGTCTGCATCTGTCAATTGAGGAAGAAAATTGCCCACGATTATATCCTCACGCAATCAAGCACTGGCTATCTCTTTCGTGATAGAGAAGAGGTAACAAAGCATCGCGTTTCCGAACGCAAGCGGGCAATACATCGCGAAGGTGAGCTTCTCTATCTACCCACCATTCCATACAGGGAGGCAAGATAACAACGCCGCTCCAGTAGATCATCATATGAGCGTATAGAGCGAGCCATTGGTAAGACAATAGTATAAGACAAGAAAAGACAGGCAGAAAAAAATACTGGAAAGTAGTACTTTCCGGCAATGGAACCCACAATTCCTGAAGAAAACGAAGTAGGCCATTAATATGGCCAGTAAGTGCAATATTTGACGTTTCTCTAATCAGGGGTGCAGGGGGCGAAGCCTCCTGCCGGGGTCTGGGGTGCCCCCAGCAAACTCCCCTCTCCCTTGTATTCGCCTCTGAAGAAGGCAAGTTATGAGTGGATGTCAGACACATCGATTAACGTTATCTGGATGGGAAACATTGTTAGACCAGGGCAGTCTCAGGGAAGGAAAGAACTAGCTTATGGCAACAACCAGATCAAAGGAAGTACGTCCTCCACATTTGCCAGCCGGTATCATTGCCGTCGGGCCGCAGTTTCCGTTGAGCACTGGCTACTACTGGATAGGACAAGCAAAAACGCAGCCTCAGGAGAACAGGGTTGGAGGCATCGTGATCTACAATGCCGATGTGTGCCATTTCCTCTACGCTCAAGATGCCCTCTCCATCCTCTACTTTCTCAGATCGCTTGAAGAGACGCTGCTCAGGCAAACAAATATCGTCTTTGACCAGGATATGCATCATCCCGGCGAGCCTGCATAAACCTCATTGCGTAGAGTGCGGATTTATCCAGCACGTACGTGGCGTAATGCATTTCAAGTCCCACTTTGCTTTTTGTCTTATACAAAAATGCACAATTGGCACAAGACAAAACCGGTAATCTTGTGCTAATAAGTCATTGTTGAGCAATTCCTGCCGATTCCCCCCTCCAAGCCATTGATTTTACTAGCTTCTTCATGTAATATTTATTTGCACATACTTTTTAGAAAACCTATGTGCAGTGACATCTATTTCCACCGAAGTGTCGAGGCAAAAGGAGCACCACCATGCAAAGGGCATCTCTACGTAAAGTAAAGGCCCCTACCAGTTACACACAGGAAAACGAAGACATAATACACTTTACTCTGAATGGTCTGTTACCATCAGGACATACCCTGGCATTAAACATCACCCTGGGAACCCTCTCACAGCTATTTTGTGATAACGATATGCCTCGTTTACTCGGTGAACAACAATTCACTACCAGCGAGATGTATGTCCTGATGCCCATTCTTGAGGCTCACCCCTATTATTGTGGCTACGAAACGCTACTCGCGAGCTATAGCCATGGAAAAGTGACTGAGACGACTGTCGCCCGCTGCCGGGAGCTACTGGAAGAAGCACAGGAGGAGGGTATTTGGGATCAAGAGATGCGGCCGGTGCGCAATGTACTTTCACGCGCCAGGCTCAAGATGCATAGCTTTGGCATCGATATCATCTCCGTTCATGAAACAGGCTATATGCTCAAGCGCATGCCGGCGCGTCGCTATACAGAAATAGCAGAGTAATCAGTTGTGTGCACGTAGTTTGTATACCTTAAGAGCTACCAGCAGAGGAAGCCGGTGCTCATGTTCCTCCAGGTCAATCGTACACAGCGCTTGTAACCGCTCCATGCGTTGAAGCATCGTATTCCGGTGTATATTGAGCTGGTTGTATGCTTTCGGAGTATTGCCACCACATTCCAGGTATGCCTCTAATGTCTCCAAAAGGTGCGTACTTTTACGCTGGTCATACTCGGAAATAACGCTGATTTGCCGCTGGTATTCGTCATAGAGGGTATCAGTACGCGCAAACTTGTAGATGTAGCGGTAGACACCCAGGGCATTGAACTGCATAGTGCCTCCCTCCTGGTTGAGAAACAGTCCTACCTCCAACGCTTCGTTCGCCTCGGCATACCCTCGTGAATAATCGTTTATACCGTAGCAAGTGTTCCCAACGCCCACTGATAGATATATCTGCTGTTGGTTACGCATCTGGTGAACAAGCTCGTCCAGCCATGCCACAATTTGATGAAGGGGAAGGTTTTCGCCGACTCGCAGGAGGCTGACAAGCGTCGTATCCCGCTCACCTGCGAGCGAGCCCGGATACTTTATTTGGATACGCTGTCCCAACTGGTTTCCGATATTTCTGTAGAGAGCAACTCGCTCTGTTTCTGACATTATCTTCTCGCGCCCGTGCGCCGCTCCCACCTGTGATATCTCCATCTGCACAACAACATGGAGCTGGGTCAGATCACAGCCGAGGAAAGATGCCCGCCGGTACAACGACTCCTCCATCCCGCCTTTGTTGGAAAAGAGATCGTCAAAGAGAGACCTGACGAGGTTCTTTTGCGTGAGAATATCTGCCTCAACATGTTGGAGATGCTTGATCGCCAGGGCTGCCTGGCTCGCAATGGTGACGAGCATCAACTGCTCTTCGTCGGTCCATGACTGGACTTTACTTGAGTAACAGCTCATCAAGCCAACGTATTCAGTACCAACGATGAGGGGAAGTGGAAGGAGCGTCTCATACTGGACATTTTTCAGCGGGCTGAGCGAGTCACGCTCGCGGGCGGTCAACATTGGCAATTGACCCAGCGTCATAGCGTCGCGCAAACGCTCCCAGACGACCATGTCAACTTCAACGGGCTCTATAACTACCCGCTGATCGTTCAGATCAGGCGCGCATGCATGTACCGTCAGGTTCCCTCGCGATTGATCCATGAGCAGAATCACACACAGGTCCATGTTCATCGCCTGCTTTGCTACAGTCGCCAGCGAACTGAGCGTATCATCAAGCGAAAGAGGCCGTGCAAGCACCTTGACGAGGTGACGTAGCATATCACTCAAGTTGAGCTTTGAAGCAGCAGCGGTCTCATGGGTAGCCTCTATAAAGGATTCACCCTGTTGATAGCTAGACTCTAGCATGGTTGGCGATCCAGCATGTTCTTTACAGACCTGTTCGAGGGTCAATACCTGAATACTCATTTCATACCCCTTATCACTATAACATATTTTATGCATCCTGTCCATCATTATAATAACATTAAACTCACATATTTAGTATAATATCTTCTATTTTTATGTCATAAGACATGGTATAAGACAGTAAGGGGCTTATACCACCCTGGGGCTGCGCTCACGTCATTCAAGGCTGTTCGTAATCGATGGCGTCTTACTGGATCGCTTCCCCGGAGAGATATAAGCAGTATACGGAGCGCCCTATCTCAACCAGAGAAGATACATGCTTCCCCACATGTATCCTGAGGACATCATACCATATTTGCTTTACAGGCGCCTCACCGGAAGGAAACAAGGAGATGATACGAAGCTCCCCAGTCTATACTCCTGACAGGTGGTGTGCTTCGGCATGCTGGACGCCCCTTTGCAACGTCCAGCATGCGTTCATTCAAAATCGAGGAGTGTTGTACGTGAACTACAAACCATTCGCCCTGTCCCTGCAGAACGGAGCGCCGCGAGAAGCTTCCTCCCAATTGGTAACCTGGCGTCTCGGTGGGATTGCTGTCGTGCGTATTGCCTTCGGCTGCGTCTGGGCTATCGATGCTTGGTTCAAGTGGCAACCGGGTTTCGCGGATAACTTCACAGGCTATTTAATAAAAGCGCTGGATGGTCAACCACCTGCTATTGCAATCTGGATCAACTTCTGGATTCATGTGGTCAGTGTAAACCCGCACCTCTTCGCCTTCCTTGTCGCCATGGGAGAAACTGGTATTGCATTGGGATTACTTTTTGGGGCATTAAGTAAGCTGACATGCATGGTCGGTATTCTGCTCTCGCTCAGCATCTGGTCTACTGCCCATGGTTTTGGTGGGCCATATGGGCCGGGTTCAACCGATATTGGGGTCTGGATCATCTACGTGCTGGTCTTTATAGGCCTGTTCCTGGGCAACGCCGGGCTCACTTTTGGAGTTGACCGGTACCTGGCAAGCGCCTCGGGGAGAACGATCAAAGGGCAACGCCTCTCACGTATGTGAGTACCGGCCAGGTAGAACTCCTACCCAACCTACTTTACAGCATTTTGAGTACAGTGAAAGTGCAGGAGGTACATATGAATTCGCTATCACGTACCGCTATCAGATCGGTTGCGTGGGTGGCGGCGGGGATGATTATTATCGTGGTTTTTCACATCGGGGGATCAATCGCACATGTTGTAGGTCAGTTTTCTCCGCTTACCGGGGCCTTTATTGGCGGCAGTCTCACACTATTCAGCGCCGCTATCCCCATGAGCAAGCGAGAGGGAACCGAGCCGTGGACAGGTTTTGAGCGTTTATCCTGGCTATTGATTGGTTTTGGCGTCATCATGTGGGGCATTGGTGAGACGTTCTGGCGCTATTACATATCCATTGGTCAGACGCCGTTCCCGTCGCTAGCGGATATCGGCTATTTTTCCTTTCCGCTCCTGGCTTTCACCGCATTACTGCTCCTCCCGTCTCCTAATGTAAAAAGCAAGCGCTTCATCCTGCTGATGGACAGCTTTATCTCGATGGGGTCAATTTTTGCCATTGCCTGGTACCTGCTGCTCGGTTCTCTGGCACAGGCTCCCGGCGAGGCAAATCTAGCCAAATTCCTGGGCATCTACTACCCCGTCAGCGATACTGCTCTACTCAGTTGCGTGGTCTTCCTGTTGCTGCGCGGTCAGGGTAGCATCTACAAGGTTCGTGCCCGTCGCATCAGCTTGCTGGTGGTCGGCTTCGGCCTGTGCTTTTTCGTGACCTCCGATTTTATCTTCAACATCCAACAGAATGCGGGTACCTACGTCGAAGCGACCTGGATGGATCTGGGATGGCCTCTAGGCATGATGATCATTGGCGTGGCGGCCGCGCTGAGGCGCTTTCTCCCATCGACGCCTCTACCTCTGTCGAGGCAACAACGAGAGAATCGCCCCGCAGAGAGTGCCTTGAATCCATTGACGTTCGTTCCCTACTGCCTGTTACTATTGCTTTTCGTAGCATTGGCATTCGACATACTCTCTACAGACGCCGGACAAGTAGCCGTCAGACCGATCTTACTCTTCGCTACGTTTGCCGTGATAAGTCTGGTGATTGTACGCCAGATTGTTATCATCCGCGAGAATATCCTTCTGACAGAACAACAGGCCGAGGCGCTCGAAGACCTGGAGATGGCGAACCGGCGGGTGGAAGAACAAGCCCGCCAGATTTCGGAGCATAACGTCGAACTGGAACGAGGTATCGCGCACCTTGTTGACGTTCAGGCCAGCCTTGCAAACGGGAATTTACACGCACGTGCCCACCTTACAAAAGGCGTCTTGATTTCCCTGGCCGGTAGCTTGAACATCATGGCAGAGCGTTTGATGCGATTGGGAGAAGCAACTGCATATGCGAGGCGTCTGGCGAAAGCGTTGAACGACGTGAGCGGAATATTTGAACACTCGGCAGCAACAGGTTCACGCATTACTATCCCTGAATCCTGTGCTGATCTCGTTGAGATTCACCGCCTGCTCGTTGCCCTGGGAATGAAAAGGATGCATCCGGCGCCGCCAACCAATGGTCAGCCCAAAACCTCGACCTCCGCTGCGAACCGCCCGTCGCTACACCCGGTCACGCCCATATCATCGCCGGTATCTCCACTTCCATCCCATCGACCTTTCGTGACAGAACCATTGGTGCATGGCTCCAGGCAAACCGATCCACTGCGGCATTCAGAGCTACAACCCATCGCGCAAAAATCCCCACGAACAGCCCTGGGCGTACAGCAGTCATCGATATCGCCAGCACTGCGCATAGCGCCTCTCAGCGACAAAGAACACTCGTAAGTAACATGAGCCATCCCGAATTTTTGCAAAAATTCGGGATGGCTCATGTTACTTACTTTTTCACGCTCCACGATAGAGCACCACAATCACGCTCAAGTTGTCGGCGCCCCCGTGATTGAGTGCAGTCTGCACCAGCATAGTGCTTATTTGCATTGGATGAGGTTCGGAAGAACAAATGATCTTCTCTATCTCGGCATCACGCACCATTTCCCACAGGCCATCAGAACACAGCAGCAAGATATCACCGGTGCGCAACTCGACAACAAACGAGTCTACCTCCACCGACGCATGTTTGCCCAGGTAGCGCTCAAGCACTTTGCGGTATGGATGTGTGTGGATGTCTTCAGATGTGATGGCGCCCTCTTTTAAGAGCCTGGCAGTAGTGGAATGATCTTGCGTAATTTGTGAAAGGCCCTGGTTCCTCCGGTAGAGATAGGTACGGCTGTTACCGGCATTTGCAACATAGGCAGTCGGACCGACGACGAGGGCAACAGTCATTGTCGTGCCCATCTTGCAGTTCTTCTCTGCCATCTCACGATTACGGCTATAGACAGCAAGGTTGGCGCTATACACTCCCTCTTGCAACAGGTCGGCAAAGATGACTCTTGCATTGCTCAGCAGCGCCGGCACCATCACAGCACTCAACGCCTGGATAGCCAACCGGCTCGCTTCTTGACCTAAACCAGAGTTTCTCATACCATCCGCAACGACAAACAGGCCGACCTGCTGTAGGCCCGACAAGGTGGTATGAGTTCCGCGAATCTCGAAGAGCGCATCTTCGTTTGGTGCGTCTTTCCGCTGGAAGCCAGGATGCAAACCGACGCCCACTTCCAGACCCGGTGGCTCTCTTTGTTGTGACAGTTCTATCTCAGGAAACTCATCCGGCGTATCGCTATCTCCCTCATCTCCCTCATCCGCCTCGTCCGGTCGAGGTACGAGCCGTAACCGTCCGCGGGCCAGAGCCGGAGACGAATGCACTGAAACAGCAGCTGCTTCGGGCACCCTGTCTGGGGGTGAGGTATCCGGCTGGGCCGCGCGTTGAATTTGTTGCACAGCTACCGCCTCTGGCGAGGTGACTGGTCGAGGCCATGTTCGCGCTTCTACAGGTTGGAATACTTCAGGAGGCGGAGCAGGTGCGTTAGTGGATGTTCTACCTTCCCGCACCGTATGCGAAACACTATAGTCCTGTATTCCTTTCATCTCTGCTGAGACGTAGTCTAGCCGACTCCTTTCAGTGGAGCTGACCGGAGGTAGATTCGCAGAACCCTGTCCGTTGTTTGCGGGCAAGGGGAGCAAAGGAGACAGGTAATCGTTGTTCGGCTGCGTAAGAGGTAAAGCCACCTGCTGCATTTCATCTGCTGCCATCTGTTCTGCTAACAGCTCCGCTTCTTGTAACTCTGTCAAAAAGTGTTGCCGTTCACCGAAGGCATACCACCAGTACTGCACCATTTTTATTAAGGCCACAACAAACATTCCCCACAGGAACAGTAGCATTACTGAGAGGCATATCAAACCCACCAGGGGCAGCAGGATAACAACGCCCTGCCTCTGCCACAGGTGCGGTACCGTGGGCGCGACTTGAAACAAAAGGCGCCATGCCCACGGCGGAAACCCACCAGGCAGCCAGTAGAGCAATGCCGCGCAGACAATGAGACCAATGCCCGCGGCGAGCCTGAGGGACCAGTAATTGGTGTATGCTGCTCTGACTTTTTCTAGCATAGCAACCACCTGTATCTATATGCCGCTATTCGCCACTGTTTCGAGAAAAGATGCCACATGGATCACCGTATTATTCTCTAGTACCACACGCACCCCCCCTTGTCCAGAAACCAGGCTCATATCCGAGACAACTATCATCCAATGGGCTGGCTCAGATTGATCGCTTTGCCAGGCGCTGGCAAAAAGAGTTGCACCAATAGCACGAAAATGGAGCGTGTATGTCTTCCCGCTCAAGGCTGTGAAGCGAAGAGCTCCCAACTGGGTAGTTACTCCGTTCAAGCGTTTGAGCACAACCAGGTCGCTGCCATCAATCAGTGCCTTATACCAGTTATTGTCATCCTTCCAGCGCAGCACTACGCCAAAATTGGCATTCAGCCTGAAGAGATTCACCGACCCACTCACTACGAGATTAACATTCTCGTTTGCTGGCCCGAGCAGCGCGTTATAAATTTGCTCTCCCTGACCCTGATTACCCCGATTGTTCGCGATCTGACCCCACGTGTGATTAGAGCCGACAATAGAGAATACTGTCAGTTTATTGGCATCTCCTTCCCAGCTTTGTCCATCCGAAGCCACTCCCCACAGTGCTTGATCCGCACGCTGGAAGGTATCCTGCGCCAGGATGGTTGCTTGCAGCATCTGGGCAGTTTGCGTCGCTGTAGCCGGCAGAACTATCGCTGTTGGAGACGCTGTCGGCATCTTCGGCCCAATACCGGTTGTGCGAGAAGACGTGTTTTTACCAGGCGTCGAAGTGAGTGCCCGCTCTATTGCCTGGGAGTAGAAAGATGCAAGCAGACCGCCAATGATGAGTATTCCCAGCAGGGTGATACCTATGAAACGAGTAATCATGATTTACCTTCGTACTTGTACCAGGCCACTCCGGATGGTCTCGTATCCGGTATCATCTGAACGGGCGAATGACCAACCCTGTACGCCGTTACCTCAAGCGCAGCCAGGGTCTGTATGTAATCGTGAATCCAGTTGACTCCCTCTCGCATCTCTCCCCTCGTTGGATCAATGTGACCTGCATATGCATTGGATGCATTTTCAATCATGCTGTTGATCAGTGCAAGGGTCGAGGGCTGGAGCAGCTGCTCATCGGTCATTTTAACTATTTGTTGTGCGTCTTTACGTACCTGTCCCAACCAATACCGAACGTTATTCAGCGCCGCGATGATCTTGGTGTCATCCTTACGTAACGTTGTCGTTGATCCTCCAGCCTGAATCAGCGCACTCAGGTGAAACACGACGCTATCCAGGTAGCACGGCGGGTCCTGGTTCGGACCATTCATCTCAATCAGCCCAATTCGAGCAAGTCGATCATTGATATCCAACGGACTATTGGGCAGCAGGTCTTGCGATACATATGAAAGCCCATCGAGATAGGCCAACGTTTGCACTGTCTGGCGACGGATGAATGACATATCCTTGCTCACCTGCCAGCTCTCGCGCATACTGCTTGTCAATTCTAAAACCTTCTCCACGTTATGAGAGAACCAGTTATTTAACCCTCCCGGCAACTCATTCTGATCAAGCATGGGGTCCGAAGCCAGCAAATAGCGCAAGTGATCGAGGAAACTGAAGCGAGTCATGCCACCGACTGCGCTTATTGAGACAGGTGTTTGTAGTGGTGTTTGTAACAACTCTCCATAGTACCGCCAGGTGCCGTAATCAGGCGATGGAGCTAGAGGTGTAACAGTTGAGTCTTCCTCTGTCACCAGGAAACGGCTGGTGAAGGCAAGTAGATTGGTATGTGACTGATCGCCAGCATAGAACAGGTGAGCACCGCCGTTCTTGATCGCGAGCATTCCCAAAAAGACCGCTGTCATTTCTCCCTGATTCTTATCGCCCAGTAGCCATGCATCATAACTCTTCCCAGGAGCTGGGTTAGCAAGATTGCTCAAATCAACTTGCACCTCGTCATCCATTCCCTGGTTGGTATTTTGATTGACCTGGCCGCTGTTCAGAAAGTACACATGCCCTACTATTGCGGGTGGGACAGCCTGCTGCATAGTGACTGGAGGCGGGTGAAATAGGACCAGAAGCGAACCCAGCCCTGCGCCAGATAAAGCAAGAATCATCAATACGATCAGCACTGCTGGAAGGCGGCTATAGCCTCTCTTTGGCGGCAGTGTCGGTACCGCCGGTTGTGGTGCCGGTAATATAGTGGATGCAGAGGATGCAGTGGGTTGTGGCATCACTGACATGGTTGGTTGTGTCACCTGTGAAGCGATTGGTCGCGGTGTCGATGACCGGATTGGTTGTAGGGATGGCGATACCGTCGGCAACGGCATGGTCTCCATATGAGCGACAATCTCCTCCAACGGCGTCAGAGGTACGGTTTTCCTGGGAGCATGATTGAGTGCCGGAGTGGTTTCCCCTGCGGCGCGCGGCAGAACATGCTGGCGTGCAGGATATTCCATCATCAATGCGTCACTGAGTGCATCCATCGACTTGTACACGGGAAAACCATTCCTCTCGGCCAGCTGAGTCAGGCGCTCACCAGACGCAATCACAAAAAAGATAGCCACGTTCAGTTGGCGCTTTAGATTCTTGAGAGCAACAAATTCCTCCGAGCGCTGGAATTGCCGTGACTCCTCCGCCAGCATCAGCACAATAGGCTTATGCTGCCCGGCAATCGCACAGAACAGGGCATCCCTGTCATCGCCGGGTTCGAGATAGAGGATACAGAAATCATGCGCATCGTTTCGTTTCATTGCTCTCTCACTTCTACTGTCTCGATAGTGTTACCTGACTTTTCCTTTCTTGCCTCACCCCAGGAGTGAACAAGAGGACACGAAAGACGCGATAGACTGTCAACAAGGCGATCAGAGCGAGCGAGGCCCACGCGATCAGCCAGCAGGTAGCCGGTGCCACCAGGAAGAAGACGGACATATCCTGCCCCTGCTGCATGAACGTGGGCAGCATCGGCCAGAAACGGGAGAGCTCACGCCAGGCATGCGGTGGAAAGCCGCCAAGCCCATACAGGATAAACGTCCCCGCGCTGAGAAACAGGAGGGGATAAGCGACGGTAGCCAGCAGTGAGACCCGCAACGGCTCACCGGGCGAACGCCATTGTTGCATAGTACGTTCAGCAGAAGGACGCTCAGCGGCACTCCAGGTATGGATAAGCGCTCCCACCACGATCAATCCACCACCGATATAGCCATCCAGTGGCAACGCTTCGTGCAGGTAAATGTTGGCTACGACCGCGCCCAGGACTGGTTCAAGGATATAAATGAATGAGATGGTGACGGCAGAGATGTGTTTTTGCATCAGAACGGTGATGAGCACCGGCAGGAAGGTACAGGCTCCGGCTACGTAAAGGATCACCCAGATATCTTTGGGCAGCGCCGGGTGGAACGATTGCCAATCGCCGAAGAGCAGGACCACCAGGCTTGCCCACGCTGCCATAGTAAGGAGTTCAATGCCGAAGAGAGGCCATTCCTCGGCCTGATCTTTCTGTTCACGTTCGGACACAAAGACGTAGCCGGTGAAGAAGAGGCCGCCCAGGAAGGCAATTAGTGAGCCCCTGGCGCCACCAACAGTTGAGTTCATCATCAAGAGCGCCGCTCCAACCAACGAGAGCAAACCGGCAAACCAGGTGGCTTTCGTGATGGGCTGTTGCAGAAAAAGCCACGCGATGAATGCTGCCAGGAAACCATTCAGGGCCGGGAAAAAAGCAGTGCTGGTCGCACTGGTATACTTAAGCGCAATGGCAATTGTGAAAAGCGCCAGGCACAGGCAGCTTCCCAGTACGATACCTCGCTTGATCACCTGTCGCGTGACGCTCGGCCAGGAGAGCACAATGATACAGAGCGCTAGCGGCACAAGGGCCATCATCTCGAAGAATGTGAACACTATTGGATCGATGCGCCCAAGAACCTCTTTCGCTACCGCGTAATAGGTCGAGAAGAGAACGGTATTTAAAAGAAATGCGAGGCAAGCAACAACCTTCATTTTCATAAGTGCACACCTGGTGGCATAGAGATGCTTTCAATTCTTCTTTTCATCTCTGCTGAGACGCAGTCTAGCTGACTCCTTTCAGTCGAACTGGCTGGAGGTAGACACGCAGGGTCGTTGCTCGACTCCCTGAGAGCTAAAGCCAGCCGCGGAGATCGCGTTGCCCGTTCCACAACATGTACCTCTACATCTTCGCTCTGGAACTTCATCGTGGCATAACGAACAACGCTCTCCTGATCGAAATGCTCACAGGAGAAGATATCCATATTGACCATCTTGTACGCTGGCCACACATGCAGGCTGACATGGCTGGTGGCAATGATGACAAAGCCGGAATACCCTGCATCGAGCGGGTTACTGGTCACAATGTAGCGCAGCTCAATAGGACTGACCTTCTGCATCCCAATCAGGTCGGGATACTCATCCAGCACCTGCCATAAAAATATTTCATCTGCCAGCAACTCTGGATTACACCCATAGAGATCGAGCATAACATGCAACATAGCAAATTCCTTCTTGATTAAACCTATCTACCATGTACAAAGTATAGAGGATGAGAAGGGGCGACAGGGGCGTTTTGGGTGCAATTTGGTGGTGTGTCTAACGGAGATGTGAGCGAGTGATATGCTATATTGCGATGGAATGACCACAAAATCAAGGGCAAACATCGCAAGTTCTGTGGATGTTCGTGGGAGACTAATAAATCAATTGCCCTTCCAGCAATCTCCTGGCTTTTTCCTCAACTGAGGCAAGCTCGTGCTGCTGTGCTTCATCGATCACCTGCTCTGCCAGAGCTTTTGCCTTTTTCATCGCTCCCATCAGGAGCGAAATCTGTGCCAGGGTAAGCTGTGACCGGGTTCTCGTTTCCGCTTCCAGACCTTCGAGGGCAAGGACACGTTGTATGTCTTCTTTCGCATGGTTGAGCAGTCTTGTACGTGCCTTGGGCAGTTTCTTTGAGATCGCCTGTGCTTGCGCGACCCGCAAATCTGCCAGCGCCAGCAACGCGATCCCGATACAGGGCGAGTTATGCATGGTCCGACCAATACTCAAGGCGAGCCCTATGCACGCCGCTGCCTCATCATGCTTGCCCTGCTCTTGCAGGACAGCAGCCAACCCTGCATTCCAGCGGCTCATGTACTCACGGTCATTGAAGCGTTTTGCCAGCACCAGGCTCTTCTTGTACCACTGCTCTGCCTCCTCTAGATCACCCGAATTATCAGAGGCGGCAACCAGCTCACCAAGGTTGCTAAAGATAACGGAGGCCAGCGGAGCATCGCCAAGTTGCTCGGCCAGGCTGAGTGAACGTTGTAAGGAGGCCAGTGCTAACTCGTATTCCGCCTTTTTGAGGTGCACATAGCCCAGGTTACAGGAGACATGAGCAATGCCGCGCTTTTGATCGTACTGTTCAAAAATCTGGAGCGCCGTATTCATGTGAGCAAGAGCCTGGCTGCGCTTCCCAACCCCGTTGGCAAGGGCACCCAGGAGGGCATGAGTACGCCCAAGCTCAACAGGGTCGCCATTCGCGTCCTGGGCGTTACTTGTACCACCGCCGGTTGCTGCTGCTCGAACAGCAAGAGCGCCTGGTGCGCGGCAGCTTGCGCATCTTCGTACCGTCCCTGCTGCCAGTACAGGCTACTCTGCTGGTAGCGCAGCTTCGCCCAGGCGGGGCCACCCTGGACGCCGGCCTCGCGCAGCACCTGCTCGCTCCGCTCAGAGCACTCCCTGGCTCGCTCCTTGTCCCCCGTATAGCGCCAGGTCCGCTCGATCTCACCCCATAACAACGACTGCACCTGAGCTTCGTACTGAGCATCCGTAACCAGGTCACGGTGGAGGTTACGCAGCTCCAGAATGCGCTCGTAGAGCTGTCGCGCCTCCTCGAAATTGCCCAGGATCATCACACACTCGGCGAGCCGCTCCATCAAAGCAATAAAATGGAATGGCTCTATGGCTATAGGAAGGTTCGCTTGCTCCGTCGAATTTGTCCCTACCCCGGGCGATGCCCTGGTCACACGTTCCGCATATTCGACGGCCACTCTGTAATACCTCTCTGCCTCGGTGTAGACCGACAGCAGATAGGCCCTGTCACCCGCCAGTTCCGCGTAGCGCATAATCCGTACTGGTTCCGCACCACCCTTGATAAGATGGTCGGTAATTGTGGCTGCTATCTCCTCTTGCCGCCCTTGATACATTTCCTGCAAGACCTCCGCTGCTCGCCGGTGTAGCCGTGTGCGCCTGGTCAGTGAGAGGTTCTCATAG
>WNGP01001471.1_pt1 | contig 27046 bp, 21 predicted proteins | sample 5407671 | NCBI WGS metagenome assembly WNGP01 (sample SAMN13153381, study PRJNA577476) | soil metagenome | isolation source: 40 cm soil or saprolite under Garry oak tree replicate 2 | place: USA:California | collected 2016-06-15
CTGCCGCATCTTCTGTACTGCTGAGAGGCAGTGACTGTACGTCATGCTTCGGCCTGTTTCGGCCTCCACGATACAGATCTGTTCAGGAGCAATGGTCGCCCAGTGGACAAGTTGGTTGTGAAGATCATACATGTTCGATAGTCCGTCCTTTGGTTTCTGTGCCCAACACGGCAACTGTGCCGATGCCAACGAGGGCCAGGAGTGCAACGAAGAGGTAAGAACCAGGCACACCGCTTCCGGCGAGCAGGAAGGCCATGATGAAGGGGGCCAGCGCACCGCCGAAAAACCGACCGACGCCCTCAAAGAGGCCAATGCCGGTCTCTCGTATGCGGGTCGGATACTGCTCGGCGCCATAAATCTTGATCACGGGATCGACGCCGATGCCGAAGAACGCCAGAATGATCCCACAAGAGAGCGACAGCACGGGATTGTGCAACAAGCCGAAGAGGACCGCAGCTACGGCAGCAGCTCCTGTAAACCAGATGAGCGTGGCCTTCCTCCCGAACCGCTCAACGGCAAAGGCCGCAGCGTATTTGCCGGGAATGGAGGCGACAACGATGATCGCGGTGAGCAGGAAGGCCATTGCATTGGCGTAGCCTTGTTGAATTAACACGGTCGGGGTGTAGGTTTGAATGGCGTAGAAGATGAACAAGATGCAAGAGAAAGCCACCCACATCATCACCGTGCGCTTGAGGTAGGGGCGGTGAAAAATCTGGTTGTAACGCCCTCTTTGCCTGGTGCTCCTATTCGCTCCAGCGTCAAGATTGCCGGTATCACCTTTTGCCTCCATCTGTGGTGGGGGGAGTTGTTCTCCTGTTCTGCGCTCGATGTCGTGCTCAAGTTTGCTCACAATGGCATCAGCCTCGAAGGTACGTCCTTTGACCTCGAGCCAGCGCGGCGATTCCGGCATCCACTTCAGCAGCGCGGGAACAAAGAGGAGGGGAAAGCCACCGATGTAGAAGAGCACGCTCCATCCCATATCTTGTGACATGCTCGGAATGACGGCAAAGGCGATGAGCGGTGCCGCGAAGTAGCCGACCGAGAGGAACGAGTCGAGTACGGCCGTCATTGCTCCTCGAAAATGTCGTGGCGTGAGTTCTGCCGCCATGGCATAGGGAATGGGAAAGATGACCCCCATGCCCAGGCCCGCCATAAAGCGCAGGACCACAAGGGCGGCTGGCGTGGGTGCGAACCCACAGAGCAAAGAAAACACCGAGTACCAGGCTGTACCGATGATGAGGATTTTCTTGCGACCGATGTTGTCCGCCATCCAGCCAGCGGGAATGACACCGATCACGATGCCAAGGGTCGATGCAATCGCGAGCAGCCCGACACTAAAAGCCCCGAGCTGAAATTCCTTCTGGAGTGATGGAAGCACGCTGCCGATGACGCCGACATCGTATGACTCGACCAGCCATGCCACACCCGCAAGCAGCATAATACCCCAGATTTCCCTACTCACGGGAAGCCGATCTATACGTGCTGGAATAGCCACTTGCGCGCGTATTGTTGTGTCCACAGTCTACTCCTTCATATATATTCGCTAAATTATCCTCTCAAGGCCCATCCCCTCAGCCATTCCCAGACCCCCTGCAACCAGCGTGGACCCGCCTGGAGCGCATCCAACTGATCTGAGTATACTGGGAGGGTCGCGGGAAGTCAGCGTCCATCGGATGCCATGTCACTTCCCATCACTTCTCATCTCTGGCTTGTCACTTTGGGTCACGTGGAGATGGCGGGGCTCTCACGCTCTGGAACCTCAAGAGGGGCGAGTCTCTGCGCACGCTGCGACGCGACCGACCCTATGAGCGGCTCTCTCCTCCGACAAACACCAGATGATTGGTGAGCAGAAAACAATCAGGTTCTCGCACCTGCCCTTTCCGCTAGACATACAGGAGAGAAGTAAGTGGAAGTGAGATGCCATCTGAGGGACAGTGACTTCTCCCGGATATTCTTCTAGACTCCTCATTGGGAAGAGGTTGACTCGTTCAGGGAATGGGTTATGAAACTTCTCATCACATTGACGTGAAGCCGCTGGTTTGCTTCACGTCCGTTCGTCCCAATACTACCTTGCATCCTGCCTGACACGCAGTGTAGCACGCAGTGCGTTGGCAGGATGGCTTTCAAGGTAGCAAAAAGAATAGTGAGCAGCATCAAGTGTCGAGAGTACACCAGGCAAAGGAGCTGTCAACTGGGACGACATTGCCAGGCGATACGCCCAGGGGCTCAAGAGCTAGAGCAGCATCACAGGTGATTGGAAGGACAGGAACCATGAGTGCTTCAACACAACCTATCATCCGGCGTCCAGCCGTCAGTGCGCTCGCGTTGATTTGCGCTGCGCAATTCGTACTCCAGTTGGACTTCAGCATCGTCAATGTCGCGCTTCCGACCATCCAGAAGGAATTGGGGTTCGCTGCCGCCGACTTACAATGGGTGGTGACTGGCTATGCGTTGACCTTCGGATCGCTCCTGCTGCTTGGCGGGCGTGCCGGTGACTTACTGGGACGACGACGCTTGCTCGTGCTGGGACTGACGCTCTTCGCGCTTGCCTCGCTGACCTGTGGCCTGGCCCTCTCCCCACTCATGCTGATCCTGTCGCGCTTTGTACAGGGTGCTGGAGCGGCGTTCGTCTCTCCCTCGGCGCTGTCGCTGCTGACCACCACCAACGCTGAGGGAGCGGCACGCAACCGGGCGCTGAGCATCTGGCAAGCCAGTACAGCAGCTGGCGCGTCAGCCGGGGTGATTGCCGGCGGAGTCCTCACCCAATACCTGGGCTGGCGCGCGATCTTCCTGGTCAATCTGCCCATCATCGCGGTCCTGCTGCTGCTCATCCCGCGCGTGATCCCTGATGACAAAAGAACCGGCAGAGAGCGCATCGATGTGCTCGGCGCTGTTCTGGTTACGGCATCGGCGGCCGCGCTGATGTATGGACTCAGCAGCGGGCAACAGCAGGGCTTTGGATCGCTGGGAACAGTGCTGGCGCTGGTAGCCGCAGTGCGGCTCGCCGTGGTGTTTATTCTGGTGGAGCGCACCACGACCGCTCCGATGATGCCGTTCAGCTACTTTTCGTCGTCCACGCACCGCGCCGCTGTGGGAGCCATATTGTTCATGGGTGCGGTGCTCGCCGCCTACGTCTACTTCACCTCGTTGTACATGCAGCGTGTTCTTGGCGAGAGCGCCTTACTCACCGGCCTCTCCCTTATTCCGTCGACGGCGACCGTCATCCTGACCTCGACCTTCGCTACACGACGCCTGTTCGATCGCCTGGGCGTCAAGCGCCTGTTGTTCATAGGACTGACCTTGATGGGCGTGGGCCAGGTGTGGCTCTCCTTTATGACAAGTGGGGGCAGCTATATCGTCAACGTGCTGCCCGGACTGCTGCTGACCGCCTTGGGAATAGCCCTGGCCCTGCCGACCGCCTCGATCGGTGCGACGACGGGCGTCGATCGGCGCGAGCAGGGTCTGGCCGGGGGCTTGCTCACCGCCAGCCAGCAGATCGGCTCGGCGGTCGGACTCGCCCTGCTGGCCACTCTAGCCGCTGCCCGCACGGTGCAGACAGGTTCGCTTGCTGTGGGATATGATTTTTCCTACCTCGTCGCCACCGGGATCGTCCTGATCGCACTGGTGTTGGTCGCCACGCAACTCAACCACAAAGCGTGCCAGTCCGAACTTGCACGTCAGCATCAGGAGTCAGTCCAGACCAGGACTGACGCGCTGCTGCGCAAGGGATAAGCTGGGTCCGACGTGAAGTGGTTCAGGTCAAATAGTTATGGAAAGTGCGACTATGTACTTGAACCCTTTTTTTCTCCTTGTGGCGAGGTACTCTACGAAACGGATGCAAATTGCACGCTACTCGCGAGCGCTCTCCGCAAGCGCGGCAAAGAGCGGTAGAAGGTGGTCTTCACGGTCGTCTCAGGCATTTTGAGTATTCGCCCAATTTCCGCGAAGGTCAGTTGCCTGAAACAGCGCAGGTGCATGATCGAACGAAACTTCGGGGGCAGGGAAACAATGGCCGCATGCAGCGAACCGTGCAGCTCGCTCCTCTCGGTCATCTCCTCGGGCAAAGGCTCGGGGTCGGGGATGGCCTCTAGCGGTGACAGTCCCTCCTCCCTGTCCTCACACTCCAGGGCAGAGAAAGGAACCTCGGCCCTCCTGCGCCTCTTGCGCAGTTCATCCAGGCAGCGATTGCGGGCTACCTGAAACAGCCATGCCTTGAGTGATACATTCCTTAATAGTATCGGCAGGGAAAGATAGAGCTGCAGATACACATGCTGGAGGACATCGTAGCTCTGGTCATTGTCTTTGAGAAAGCCCCGGATGTAGCTCACTAATGGTTGATGGTATCGATTGACCAGGAGCTCAAAGGCGCATTGATCACCTGCCAGGGCTTGCCCAACTAGGACGCCGTCTGGGACTTCTCTCCTTTGTAAGATGTTGTACTGTTGTGGCTGCGGGTTTAGCATGGCCTTCTTCCTTTCTGGTGCTCCTGTGAGCACCAGCATGACTGGACGATATCTCTCCCGGGATTTCACTCCACTCTCAACGAATATATGTCCTGCCTGTGTCAGCAACTCTGCTATGATCAAAGATGAGGTCTCAGGGAAGTTGGAGTCTTTTGCCAATCCCCACTCCCGACGTGGAGTGCATCCAATAGCTATGAGTATACCGAGAGGATCGGGTGAAGTCATTGTCCATCAGATGGCATCTCACTTCCCATCACTTCCTAAATAGCATGGCTTCGTTCCCTCCAGGCGGCGCGTGCAGCAAGGAGCGCCCATGAAGCGAACCTCCTACGATGAGCGAGACGCTGACTTTAGTCAGGTTCTGCTGACCCAGCCAGCCCGGCCGAGAGGCTCAGCGTCTCACGCAAAGCGCTAGGGAAATAGGAGGCCGGTAGCAGTTCTGCTAGGTGAGAAGTGATGGGAAGTGATACGGCACCTGATGGACGCTGATTTCTCGCGTCACTCCCAGTATACTCATGTCTGTTGGATGGAAAATCCACTATGAAAACTCATTACCTATCCACCCTGCCTGGGGGGCAGGTAATAGCCCAATCTCGTAACTCACGGCAAGGAGGGAAAAATGAACTACCGATGGAATCAAAATCACCTGAACTACAAGGAAGACTTCGAAGCTTTGCGCCGGCGAGGCTTCACCGAGCACGAAATAGAGCAGTTGACCCAACTGCGTCGTGATCGAACCGAATTAGAGCTCTCTCGAACCTCTGCGGAATACCATCGCCTGGCATTTGTGCGCTGGCTCGTGGCTAGTGGGAAATTGTCGGACCATTTCGCCTAAACAGGCAAGCCCGAATTTCAGAGAGAAAAGGAGAATACTATGACAATACATGCTAGAAAATCGCCGTTGATTGTCCATCAAGAACACCCATTCAATGCTGAACCACCAGGGGACCTCTTGCGTCAATCATTTCTCACCCCACAGCAGCATTTCTATGTCCGCACGCATGGTTCTATTCCGGCTGTGGACCCGACAAGCTACCGCCTTCTTCTCACTGGTCTGGTCCAGCGAAAACGAGAACTCTCGTTGGACGAACTTCGGTCGCTGTCTCCTGCCCACACCGTGATGGCAACACTTGAGTGTGCAGGGAATCGAAGGCATGAACTCATGGCAGTCAAGCCTATTCCCGGAGAAGTTCCCTGGAGAGCCGACGTCATCGGGACGGCAACATGGCGAGGCGTTCCCTTACGAGAGGTGCTGCGAGCCGTCGGAGTGGAGGCAGATGCCCGCTACGTCGCCTTTACCAGTCTCGATGAGGCGCAATTTGAGGGGGAAAAGGTGAGTTATGGAAGCTCCATCGTGCTAGAGAAGGCCCTCTCTCCAGATGTGCTTTTAGCATATGAGATGAATGATGAGCCACTGGCTCCAGAACATGGGTTTCCTCTGCGTGTCATCGTGCCGGGCTACATCGGCGCCAGGAGCGTCAAGTGGCTGCGCGAAATCACGCTTGAGGAGCACCCATCGACCAACCCTTACCAGGCTCGCGATTATAAGATCTTCCCTCCAGAGATTACCGCGCAAACTGTCGATTGGAGTCGCGGAAAGACCTTAGAAGATCTGACACTCAATGCTGTGATCACGACGCCGCAAGAAGGCGAGACCGTAGCAGCTGGACCCACTCGTATCCAGGGCTATGCCATAAGCGGCGAAGGAGCTCCTGTTGAGCGGGTCGAACTCTCTGTCGATGGAGGAAAGACCTGGACGACAGCCACCATTGTCGAGCGCGCTGATCCGTATGCCTGGTGCTTTTGGGAAGGGACAGTCGCCCTCTCCCCTGGCGACTGCCAGCTGATCGTACGAGCGTGGGACGCATCCGGGCAGGCACAGCCAGAAGACATGAGACCACTCTGGAACTTCAAAGGCTACATGAACAATGCCTGGCACAGAGTGAAGATCCATGTTTCCTAAGTGTCATTTGCATGTGATGAACGATCAAGTTTGCGGCTGGCGAGGTGCAGCGGTGCAGACTCCACATGAGCACTAAGCGGACATCCTGGCTTCAACCCAGCGGCGAAATTGGGCGATCTGCTCCTCGGGCCATGGTCCGTCGCACGGCATGAGCCCTCTGTTCGCCGCTCGAGGATCTCCTCAGCCTGAGTGCGGACGTCGTAGTAATCCCAGAGGCCGATGGACCGTCTATTACCTGGCATAGTGTTGTTCTCCTTTGCCATGCAAATAGGCGCACCTGACTCCATCGCGTCGACCTGGCGCGAGGAACTGCTGTTGGTGTCTAGATCGATGAAGCCGCGGCGGCCAGGCCTAAGGAGCTTGCTGGGTGATTGTCACAGGAGAGCCCTCAATTGCCCCCAACGCGCGCAGCGTTGCTTTCTGCACCTCGGTCACCCCCCTGAGCCCTGTGATATCGAGCCGTTCATAGGGCCGGTCGCGTCGCAGCGTCCGCATCAGCTCGGTGCTCTCGACGTTCCACACCTTGATGGTACCATCCTCCCCGCAACTGACCAACAGACGGCCATCGGGGCTAACTTTGAGCGAATGGACAGCTCCTTGATGTCCCTCGCGCATCGCCAGACACTTCCCACTCTGTGCCTCCCACCAGCGCAGGGTCCCATTGCTCTCTCCACTCACCAGCAGGTCTCCGCGCGTACTCCACGCTACGGCATAAACACCATCAGGCAATCCCTCAAAGACACGCACCAACTTCCCGTTGTCCGTCTCCCACAGAAACAGCTCTCCTTTGCTTCTTCCGACGCCCCCACTGGCGATCCAGGTGCCGTCAGGACTCCAGGTCACGGCAGCGACATTTGCACTGTGTCCCTGGAGCGTTTGAAGCAGCATGCCATCTGTGGCTCGCCACAGACGTACTGTTCCATCATCACCACAGCTGGCCAGGCGGCTGCCATCCGGACTCCAGGCCACACGACGGACCCAGGTCGGGTGCGCGCGGCCAACCCAGCGGCGGCTTCGCGTTGTCATATCCCAGACCTGCACCCCATGCATATAGCTCCCACTGGCCAGGAGCTGGCCATCCGGACTCCACGCCACGCCCCAGAAGAGGGTATCGGAGTAGTCGGGATCCTGCAGGAGCTGCACACAGGTTCCTGTAGCCGGGTCCCAGAGTCGAATAGCATTGTCTCGCCCACTGCTGGCCAGGAGCCGGCCATCCGGACTCCACACGACCCCTTGCACGACCCAGCGATGTCCGCGCAACACCTTGAGTGGCGTCCGGTCAGCCACATCCCAGAGCGTCACCAGCGTATCAGTGCCTCCACTGACCAGCTGGGTGCCATCGGGACTCCAGGCCACATCATACAGAGAGACCGCGTAGCCCTGGATGATATGCACGCACTGCCACTGAGCAGGTTGCGGCTGTCGGGCGTGAAGGCGATGCTATACACATGGCCGGTATGCCCAAGCAATGCTGTGCGATAGCTACCTCGGTTGACATCCCAGAGCCAGATCGTATCATCCAAGCCAGCACTAGCCACCGTGCGTCCATCGGGGCTCCAGGCCACATTCATCACCCAGCCTGTATGTCCCGAGAGCGTCTGACACACATATCCGCTGGCCACATCCCACACCTTGACGGTCCTATCACAGCTGCCACTGACCAGCTGTGCCCCATCGGGGCTCCAGGCCAGCCCCACCACAAAGTGGGTATGTCCACTGAGCGTCTGCACGCAGGTGGCTGGTTGTGTTCCTTGCAGCGCCCACACCCGAATGCATCTATCGAAGCCGCCACCGGCCAGTTGTGTCCCATCGGGGCTCCAGGCCACACAATTTACCGTGCCGCCCTGGACAGTTATCGTCTGTACGTTCACCCCGGATCTCGCATCCCAGAGCCGGATGGTCGCATCGTCCCCGCAACTGGCAATCATCTGTCCATTGGGCGCAAAGGCCAGACTTTCGACGATGTCCGCATGCCAGCCTGTCCAGAGCAGCGCGCCATACTCCAGATCCCACAGTTTGATCGTCCCATCCCAGCTTCCACTGGCCAGAAGCCGTTCGTCCGGACTGAAGGCAAGGGCCCTTTCTACCGTATCAGTATGTGCCTGCCAGGCCAGGTGCAAGGCGTGTCCTTCCTGGCGCCACACAAGCACTTCTCCCCGCGAGCTGCCCGCAGCCCAAAACGTCCCCCTGGGGCTGATGGCCACCGACCAGATGGCATTAAAAGTCTTGGTAAAGACAGTGTCGCGGAGTGTGGCTTCCACCAGCGATGCATCCTGCATCTCGACGCCTTGCAGATGCACTCCACGGAGAGCCAGGCGCGACAGATCGCAGCCACGCAGGTTCCCCCGCAGCACGCGCAGCAGAGCGATCAGGTTAGCCGGTCCATAGCCCTGGGCCTCCTCGGCCCACGGGCGCACCTGGTCAAGCAGGGAGAGGAACAACTCCTCCACTTTGGTTTGCCCCGGAGACGCGCTCAGCAGGCGGTTGAGCAGGGGGACCACGAGCAGCCGCTCCTGGGCCTGCCGCACATCTTCCCGGGCCTGAGCCTGAGAGAGCCCATGCTCGATGAGGCGTGCGAGCCGCCCCTGCTGGATCTCGCTGCTGGCCTGGGCGACGAGCTCGGCGGTCACGTACTCCAGCACCACCGATTGCAGCGTGAAGCTGCCCGGGCGTTGCCCGCGCTCAATCAGGCTGCGGCGGCGCAGCCCCTCGACGGCTTCCAGTATCTGCATACCAGGCAAAGGCGCGACCAGCACGGCGCGCAGCTCCTCGAGGGTCACCGGCTCGCGCACAATCGCCAGCCAGGAGAGCACCGTCTGCTCCAGGGCTGAGAGGCGGGCAACTTGCTCGTCGAGCAGGTCGGCGAGGCTGCCAAAGACCGCCGTGCCCCCGGCGAGGAACGGGCCGATCTCGCCCCCGAAGAGCTCGGCGATGGTCTGCGCCACGATCTTGAGGGCCAGCGGATTGCCCGCGTACCCCTCGACGAGGCGTGCCTGCTCCTCTGGGGAGCCGACCAGGCGCAACGCGCGCACCGGGCTGCGGCTGCCCTCCAGCGCTCGCAGCTCAGCGGGTTTCTCCCGGCTGGTCAGCAGCAGGCAGCTCGAGTGCCCCGTTTCGCCCACCCGCCGCAGTAGCCGTGCGTATCCCTCGTAGCCCGGACGCAGATGGCCCCGCACCTCGCCCTCCTCCAGCAGGCTTTCCAGGTTGTCCAGCACAAGCAGGACACGTGAGCTCCGCAAGTGCTCCAACAGGCGGCTGATGCGTGATTCGAGGTTGGCAAGCGAGAGATCCAGCGGCTGCGGGGCAAGCACCTGGAGGCAGTCATCCAGCAGTGCTTCGCAGGAGGGGGCATCACGCAGCGAGCGAAAGAGTACGACCTGGAAGTGCGCGGCCAGCTGATGCATGGCACTGACCACCAGCGCCGACTTGCCGATGCCGCCCAGGCCCAGCACGCTCACCACCCGGCAGCGCTCCTGGAGCATCCACTGGGAGAGGAGAGCCAGTTCCCCCTCGCGCCCGTAGAAGGTCGGGACCGCCAGCGCGTCGCCCCAATCCATCCGTGGTCCCCCCGCCGCAGGAGAAGCGAGGACATGGTCAATGCCACTGCTCTGCTCGACCGGCAGGGGCGCCACGAGCGTGAGGCGGGGAAGTTGCTGGCTCAACAGAGCAGAGAGCCACGACTCATCGAGCAGCAGCTTCTGGCGCGCCGCTTGCCAGAAGGCACGGATCTCCTCGGCTTCGCGCCCGGCAGGAAAGGCCTGGTGCTGGATGGCCAGGGCCATGAGCGCTTTTAGGTGCTCGGCCTTGGGATAACTGCTGCCGACTTCCCACTCCCCGACCGCGCGCCGCGAGACGCCGAGGTGCTTGGCCAGGCCCGCTTGCGTCAGGCCGAGTGCGGTGCGCAAGCTCAGCATGGCCTGACCAAAGGCATAGTCTCGCTCACTGTATGAGGACCGCTTCATGAGCATGCTCCTTGATTGAAATGCACACCTGTGTCACAACAAACGAATACTTGCACTGGTTCCTAATATCACGTCCCAGGAGTGCTATCTCAACTCCCTACTCCACTGTTTCTGGCAACACGTAACTTTGCGCCTGGAAGAGATGGGGGACCCACAGGCATAACGCTGCAACATAGAACACGGCTATAAGACACCACACTACGGCAAAAAGGACAACACTCTGCCCCAGGGCAAAACCCGAGCTCGTCAAAGCAACAAAAAACGATTGCCATAAAATGTAGAGATCAATGCCTATGCCAACAATTGGAACAATAAGGTTCCAGACGACATTAAACTTCTGTGGACGGAAACGACGATAGAAGGAGATGCTTGCCAGATTGACGGCAATATAAGTGACAAGCGCGAAGAACACCGATATCTCACCAAACCAGACATACGCATTAAAGTAACTCTGCTGGAGAATAGCCATAACGAGGGCACCAACAAAGCCACCAATAAGCACAACCGTCAATGCATTAAAGGGAACCTGATAGCGTGCATTCAATTTTCCTAGCGACTGTGGCAGCGATCTGTCGCGCCCCATGGCAAACAGAATACGGGAGGTAGCTGGGACGATGGCAACGTAGATACCAAGCGAGGCTGTAAGCCCTGTGATAGTGATCAGAATATTGCCGGGTCCCCAGTAGATTTTCGCGATTGGGGTGATCGGAGTGAAACCAGAGCTGATAAACCCCGGAAGCTGTGAGAGAGGTATGGACTCAGAGTACGCGTAGGACCCGAGCATCCAGAAGACACCAACAGTAACGGCTGCCAGTATTACGGCGATTGGTATCAAGCGGCGTGGCGTCTTCGTTTCCTCCGCTACGACACAGGCATAGTCATAGCCGATAAAGCTCAGAATGCCAAATATTACAGCCGTAGAAATACCATTAAAGCCTGCGGTAGCCGAGGGAAACGAGAACGGTGCAAAACTCAACTTGCCGTGGCTCCCCTGGACAAACACGATAGTAAGAGCCAGGGCGGAGACGACACCAGTCTCAAAAATCATGAACCCCAACGCGACACGAGCAGTGAACTGAATATCCCGGTAGACGACAATGGCAGTGATAGCCGCCATGATCAGCATACCTATAGCTCCCCCAATCGGGCTTGCAGGTACACCGAAATAGCGCAAAAACTCGCCGAAGAAGACGGCAAAAAACATATTCACGATCCACAATCCGCTAACATAGTAGAGTACGAGGATAGCTCCTGTCCACAGCCCGTACCCAGGTCGAAAAGCATGCCATAACCAGGTGTAGGCTTGCCCAGCCGCAGGAATCTCTTTGCTGACCATAGCATAACTAATTGCCGTTGGCAGTGAGATCAGAAGTGCCAGCATGTAGATAAGGGGAGTGATTGGTCCGGTCGCGATACTCATAGGTCCCCAGTTGAAGTAGAGTCCCAGGGCAGGTGACATGATGACGGCTCCCAGGCCTGCTACGGTTAGCAAACTCAGAGCGCTGTGGCGGAGTGTTATGCCTGGTGAAGCACTGGCTGTTGGTCGGGTAGGCACAAGCCGACCTGGCTGTTCGGAAGGTGCCACTGGATTCTCCTTTCGGATAAAGACAGCCTATCAACTTCAGGAATAGTGCAGTTATCGTCATGAGCAGATCCATTTTCTTCGGAATGAAGCAATGCCAATTTACTTGCCAATATACTTGCAAGGTAGGTTTGAACCCGGTCCAATTCTGCTTTTCTCTTGTCGATCGCATCCATCTTTTGGCGAATGAGCACCACTTTCATGTGGATGGTCAGCTCATTCATTTCATCCGCTTCTACAAGCTCTTTGAGTTCCGCCAGGGTAAAACCAGCCGCCTGACCCGCTTTGATGTTCAGGAGAAGGACAACCGCATCTTCGGAATAGTCCCGATAGTTATTTTCGCCACGGCGTATATAGTTCTCAAGGAAGCCTTCTTTCTCATAAAAGCGAATAGTGTGGCGCGTTAAACCGGTCTTTTTCTCCAGTTCACTGATGAACATAGAAACCTCCTCAAAAAGGTCTTGACTATAGAGCATACTCTATAGTTTACACTCTGGACATCAATGAGGCAAGAGCCAGAGAGGAGTAAACATGATCCAAATCGATCAACGTACAGTGCGTTTTTTTTGCTCTCTCGTTACACTAGCAGCAGAGATGACGAGATGCAGTCGGTCGGGTCAGGAGGATGAGGTACTTCATCCGACCGGGGGTATTGTCAACTTATTTTAAGATGGACATTCTAGGAAGGACTGGGGCATTCATAACGTGAAGCAGCATCGTGATACAATGAGAAGGTCTATTGCTTATAGCGGAATAGGTTTCCGCTTTGATCGTTGTTTGCAACCAAGAGGGAGGTACTCGAGCATGACGGTCTCCGAACTCATCCGCACCAAGCGTGCTGTTCGCCAATTCACTGATGAACCCCTGTCTGAAGAAGCGATTCGCTCGATCTTGAATGCAGGTAGGCGGGCGCAAAGCTCGAAGAATACGCAGCCGTGGCACTTCATCGCCATCCGTGACCGGGCAACTCTGCGGCAGCTAGCCGAATGCGGCGCATATGCAGGGCACCTGGCAAGCGCACCTTTCGCTGTTGGCCTCGTTTCTTCCACTGCCGATAGCTTCGATCTGGGGCAGGCCGCAGCCTATATGCAACTGGCCGCCTGGGAGCTGGGCATCGGTTCGTGCATCGCCTCGATGTGGGAGCCGGAGAAGGTCAAGGCGATCCTGGGTGTTCCCCAGGACCGTCACTTTGATGTCGCGATCTCCTTTGGCTATCCTCTCCAGCCGCGTGCAGTCTCATGCTCCAAAACCAAATGGGCGCAAGCCGTTCGATGAGGTGGTTTTCTGGGAACGCTGGGAGCATCAATGATGCCTCACACACTTTGAAAGTATTCGTTGCGAGATGAGTTGATGAGCCTGGGGAATAACACCTCTTTGCTCATCTTCGAAGGGGGAGAGTATTTGTATGTACCAGCGGCTCCAGTCACCAAGCCAGTTCCACCACCTCTGGATCGTTCTCGCGATTATAAGTGATATCCTCCTCGCCTCCTGTAGCACAACACCGACAACAGGAGCACCAACACCAGTTGGCACACATGTGAGCCCACCAACACCTACTCCTCATCCCGCTGCAACTTCCGCACCTCTGCCTACTCCAACCTCCCCATCGACCGCAAGGACCATCTTCCTGATCCTGATGGAAAATCACAACTGGTCGGACATCAAGAATAGCCCCTCGGCCCCCTACATCAACAATACGCTTCTTCCGATGGCATCATACGCAGAGCAGTACTACAACCCTCCAGGTATTCACCCAAGCGAACCGAACTATTTATGGCTGGAGGCCGGGACCAATTTTGGCATCTTTAACGATGCCCCTCCCAGCGCCAATCACCAGAACACGACGCACCACCTCGCCACCCTCCTGGACCGGGCCCACATCTCATGGAAGTCGTATCAAGAGGGTATTAGCGGCGCGGTTTGCCCGCTCACTAACAATGGCCTGTACGCACCCAAGCACAACCCAATGGTCTTCTTCGACGATGTCACCAACACGAATGATCCCAATTCGGCCTACTGTATTGTGCACGTACGTCCCTTTCCCGAGCTGGCCACAGACTTACAGAAGCATACAGTAGCACGCTACAACTTCATCACGCCGAACTTGTGCGATGACATGCACGACACTTGTGCGCCCCTCAACGATTCTGTGAAGCAAGGCGATACCTGGCTCGCACAGCATCTTCCGCCGATACTCAACTCACAGGCCTACAAGGACGGGGACATCGTCTTCATCACCTGGGATGAGGGCGAAGGCGGGGACGGTCCAATTGGGATGATCGTGCTTTCTCCTGACGCGAAAGGTGCAGGCTACTCGAATACGATTCACTATACCCATAGCTCCACACTACGCACACTGCAGGAGATATTCGGGGTGACCCCTCTTTTGGGTGGCGCGACGACTGCCATTGATCTGCGCGACCTGTTTAAGACGTTCCCCTAGTACAGCCTCGCGAGCGCGCATCCAACATCACCTTACATACCCGCCCCGCTGCGTGCCAGGATGACCATATCGACTGAGAGCAGAAAGCAGGGCTGATTTGTCACCGCTGCTGGCCTATACTTTTATGGAGATTATGCTCTATACTTTATGTAGGTTACTGGAAGAACGATCGGTTTTAAGGAGCAGAGCTGATGGAATCCGAACAGTTTCGCTGGATTGGAAAGTCGCTCCCCCGAGTAGAAGATGAACGCCTGATGCGCGGTACCGGGCGCTATATTGATGATTTGGAGCCCTTCCCCGGATGCAAAGTTGCCGCTATCGTTCGAAGCCCTTACGCGCATGCCCACATACGGCACATTGATGTGGAGGCTGCCCTTCAGGTGCCAGGAGTCGTGGGAGTCATTACCGGAGCCAATGTGCGGCAGGAGATGCGACCTTTCTCTGTAGGAGTACCAGCACCCATCGAGTATTACCCGATGGCGATAGACAAGGTACGATTCGTTGGTGAGCCGGTAGCAGTCGTCGTAGCCGATTCACGTTACATTGCGGAGGATGCAGCAGAACTCGTTCATGTGGAGTATGATCCTCTGCCAGCGGTCACGGGTGTCGAAGCGGCGATTCAAGCGGAGAGTCCAGTTTTGCATGAGAATGTGGGGAGCAATGTCGCCAATCACCGCATCTTCTCCTATGGAGAATGGGAACAGCCCTTGAAAGATGCTCCTCATGTTATCAGTGCTCGTTTTGAATTTCCCAAAACCAATGCTACACCGATAGAAACGTATGGAGTGATAGCGAATTACGCTCCTGGAACCGATGAGTATACTATTTGGGCAAACTTTCATGGTCCCTTCACACTCCATACTGTGATGGCCCAGGCGCTAAAAATTGGGACTCAACAGTTACGCCTGTGCGTTCCCGCTGATATTGGCGGCTCCTATGGCATCAAGTCCGCGGTCTATCCCTATATTACGCTGATCGCTCTGGCCTCAAAACTAGTAGGGTGTCCCGTGCGCTGGATTGAAGATCGCATGGAGCATTTCAAAGCGAGTTCGAGCGGAACTGACAGGGTTTCGTATATGATTGGTGCGCTTGATGAGAATGGCCGCGTACTTGCCCTGAAGCTCACGCAGTACGATGACGTTGGGGCTTATATCCGAGCGCCAGAACCTGCTACGCTCTACCGGACGCATGGTGATACTACCGGGGCATACGATATTCCTGCACTGTATATGGACAACTATGCAATCATGACGAATCGCTTGCCAACAGGTCTGATTCGAGGCTATGGCGGACCACAGTTGTATTTCACCTTAGAGCGCTTTATGGATATCGCGGCACATCGTCTGGGCCTCGATCCTACGGAGATACGGCGGCGAAATTTCATTCGGCCCGACCAATTCCCTTACCGCACGCTCACAGGTGGACTCTATGATAGTGGTAACTATGAGGCTGCTCTGGACAAGGCTCTCGAGCTAAGTGACTACCGGGCCTTTCGGGAGGAACAGCAGCGTAGCCGCAATGGAATGGGGCAAGGACAGGCGGGCGCAATAAAGCGGCCCCTACAAGGTATTGGAATGGCAGCCGTCGTCGAGCCGTCGGGTTCAAATATGGGCTACCTTGGTGTTGCGTTTACGGCAGAAGAGCGAGCCAAACAATTACCGAAATCAGGCTGTACTGCCGCAGCGGCTGTGGCGATAGATGCGCTTGGCGGCATCACAGTGCATATTGACACGACACCGGAAGGTCAAGGGCATGAGACGGTCGTGCAGCAAATCGTAGCAGAAGTGCTGGATGTGGAGCCGCGCAGCATTCGCGTCATTGCAGAAATGGACACGGCTACAAGTCCCTGGTCGGTTGCTTCGGGCAGCTATTCAAGCCGATTTGCTCCGGCTGGCTCCAGCGCAGTCTATACTGCCGCAATGCGCGTGAGAAGTAAACTTCTGCATCTTGCTGCTGAGCAACTGCAGGTTTCCGAAGCAGCACTGCGGCTACAGACAGGCCGCGTCTATCATGGCGATAAGGATACGGGACTTTCAATTCGACGGCTGGCCGGATTGACGCATTGGAGTCCGACAGAGCTTCCAGGTGGTGTCGAGCCTGGAGTGTATGAGACCTCCTATTACACCATTCCGACGGTCACTCCACCGAACGAAAAAGATCAGGTGAATTCATCGGCTACCTACGGATTCCTCGTCGATGTGGTCAAGGTTCAGATCGATCCCGAAACCGCGGAAATAAAAGTGCTGGACTATATCACCGTCCACGATGCGGGACGGCTACTGAATCCTAAGCTGGCTCATGGTCAGATTTTAGGTGGCCTGGCTCAAGGACTTGGCAGCGCTCTCTATGAGGAGATGGTCTATGACGATGAGGGCCAACTACTTAACGGATCGTTTATGGATTATCTCTGTCCAACAGTTGGCGAAATGCCCGCAGTGGAAATCGCACACCAGGAGACACCTTCTCCTCTCACACCACTTGGAGCGAAGGGGCTTGGCGAGGGGAATACGATGAGCGCCGGAGCTGCGATTGCCAACGCCGTAGCAGATGCCCTCGGTGTAGAGCCTACCGCTTTGCCCCTCTCTCCCACACGCGTATGGGATTTGCTTTGCCAGAGGAATATTCCTCCTGGACAGCCGAAAAGAGAGGAGTCACATGAAACCATCCGCATTTGACTATATTCGTGTCGATACACTGGATGAAGCGCTCTCCGTTCTGGCTGATAGCAATCTCGAAGCCAAAGTGCTCGCAGGTGGTCAGAGCTTGCTCCCGGTGTTGAATATGCGGCTGGCACAGCCAAAGGCGCTGATTGATATAAACAGGCTTGCTGCATTAGCAACGTTAGGGCAAGTAGAAACGAACCTGACGGGGGTGGCTGCGTACAGTCCCGCCACTACATTGCTGAAAGTTGGGGCATTGGTGCGGCAGCGGCAGCTTGAACGATATGCTTTGGAGGAACCGCGCGCTGAGCTCATTCATACAGCGCTGACATATGTTGGACACCCGCAAACAAGAAATCAGGGAACGGTAGGAGGGAGCCTGGCACATGCAGATCCATCTGCAGAGCTCCCATTGCTCTTTCTCACGTTAGGTGGGACCGCCATTATGCAAAGTACACGTGGCGAACGGCAGGTGGCAGCAGAGCAGTTTTTTCAGTCCTATTTCACCACAGCAATTAAGCCGGACGAGATGCTGACGAAAACGCTGTGGCGGCTCCCTGCACCTGACGAGGGTATAGCTTTCAAGGAGTACCGGCGGCGTCATGGCGATTTTGCTCTTCTGGCCGCCGCCTGCACGATGAAAATAGGGAGCGATCGAACAGTGCAGCACGTTCGGCTTGGCCTGGGTGGTCTAGCGGATACGCCGCTGCTTGTGGACGAAGTACGAGAGTTAGTGGGTGAGCATTGGGCAAAGGAGCGGGTGAGGACGGTAGCAGAGGCAGGAGTAAACCGGTTGGATTTCGCAGATGACTATCAAGCATCCTCTTCGTACCGCCGACAGTTAGCAACCGTTTTGATCTCTTCTGTCCTGGATGCTGCGTACGAAGATGCAACGGCAAAGGAGGGCAATCATGGAGTGGATCAAGGCTGATACGTTGACACCAGTTACTCTTCATGTGAATGGCCGCCAGTATCGTTCTGCAATTGAGCCTCGTATGCTGCTTAGCGATTTCCTGCGCCAGGAATGTGGGCTGACAGGAACGCACATTGGCTGTGAACATGGCGTGTGCGGAGCATGTACAGTGCTGGTGAGTGGTGAGGCGGTCCGAAGCTGTCTGATGCTTGCCGTATCCGTTACGGATGCTGAGATTACTACGATAGAAGGTCTGGCAAAACATCCTTACTTCCCCGCCGTGTATCAAGCCTTCACGGAAAACCACGCCTTACAGTGCGGCTTTTGCACGCCAGGAATTGTGGCTTCGGCTATGGCAGAGGTGGTGGGACGTAAGAAGAAAGAAGAGGAGATAGTCGATGTGCTGAGTGGGCACCTCTGTCGCTGCACAGGCTATCACGGTATCTTGTCAGCGTTACGGGAATTAACATAGGTTGCTAATCGTCGAGGCGCTTTTAAGTAGCAAATGGGTTATCCGCGCATAATGATGAGGGGAAAATGCAGAACCCCTGGGAAGGATGAATGCAGATGCATCTCGCCCAATACTTCGTTCAGGCTGTCAAGCGATTTCCAGAAGCAACTGCTGTGGTAGATGACCAGGTTCGCTGGTCATACCAGGATCTTTATGAAGAGGTCTCGACAGTCGCTGCCAACATGCAGCAATCAGGTGTGAAGCAGGGTGATCATGTGCTGGTGGTCTTGAAAAATCACCGCGAAAATCTGGTCATCTACTGGACATGTCAGTTGCTGGGGCTCATCTATACGCCCGTCAATTTCCGCATGTCGCTTGCCGAGCTTGCTTACTGCATTGGTGATGCAGAGCCAGTCCTTGTCTTTTATGAGGAAGAAAACCGCGCAACAATTGAAGCTGCCCTCAAACAAACGCAAAGCTCGGCCAGGGCCTATGCCGTTGGTGCAAGCTCTGGCTCGGATACCTTTGAGGAATTGCGACAGCGTGGAGCATCCCTGCAAGCAGTGACAACTATTTCCGACGATGTTATTGCCATCATGCTCTACACTTCGGGAACAACAGGGCGTCCTAAAGGTGTGCCACGTTCTCATCTTAATGAAGCAAGTGCTGCTGAGGCTCATATTATTCAGAATCAGTATACGCTCTTTGAGAGTACCATTGGCGTGATGCCGTTTTATCATACGATGGGTATGCGCACGCTGCTGGTGACTACCTTTCTAAATGGAAAACTCGTTTTGCTGCCCTACTATGAACCGGAGGCAGCCTTAGAGCTTCTCGCCCAGGAAGAAATTACAAGTCTGTACCTGGTGCCCACCTTATATTATGATCTCGTGAGCCGTCCTCAACTCGATAAGTACGATCTGCGAGCGCTTACCAGGATAGGATACGCTGGAGCCGCAATGACCTCGACGCTCACGCAGGCTTGCTTTGAGCGGTTTCGTCCTAAAGTCTTTGTGAACCACTTTGGTAGTTCTGAGGTGTATACCTTCACGGTCTGCTCGTGGCTGGATCGGAAACCTACTTGTGCTGGTCGACCAGGCTTTCACGAGGAGGTACGTATCGTAACGGCTGATCCTACGCGCTACGTCCCTCCTGATGAGGTAGTTGGCACAGGCATACCGGGTGAGGTGATTGTCAGCCTCTCTTCACCGGAAGCCTACAAGGGGTATTGGCATCGACCTGATGCCAATGAGAAGGCAATTCGCCAGGGTTGGTATTTCACAGGGGATGTCGCTGTGTGGGACGAGGATGGAGACCTGTGGGTGCAAGGGCGAGTAGATGATATGCTCATTTCTGGTGGAGAGAATATCCATCCGCTGGAAGTTGAAGATGTACTCACGCAGCATCCTAAAGTTGCCGAGGTCGCCGTGGCAGGGTTGCCGGATGAGCGCTTGGGACAAATTGTGGCGGCATTTGTTGTTCCCGCAGACGCCTCTCTGACTGCTGAGGAACTCGACCAATTTGCTCTTGCGAACCCACAGTTGGCGAGGTTCAAACGTCCAAGACGCTATGTGTTCATCAAAGAAGTCCCAAAATCTGCGGTGGGGAAGATTCTGCGGCGAAAATTGCAGGTGGAAGAGTACGAACTCTACGATCTGCCAGTTCAGCAATAAATGAAATCAGGAGGGACAAATCGTTATGACCGAGTATCCAGATTCCATTTTGCGTGTGGAATATCGCAGCGATAAGCAGGTAGCAGTGCTGACTTTCGATGCACCCCCACTCAACGTCATCACTATCCCGACGCGCGAACATTTTGGGGCCGTGTTCCGGGAAATTGAGGCGAATGATGCAGTACGCGTCGTCATTGTGCGAGGTAGAGGCGAACATTTCTCCTCTGGGGGAGATGTTGTAGGGTTTCTCAAGGTCACTCCTGAATATATCAGTCATTTTGCGGAGAACGTCGCGGCCCCAGAACGCTGTTCCAAACCAGTAATAGCTCGTCTCTCAGGGTATGCTCTTGGCGTAGGATTGGAGATTGCGCTGGCCTGCGATTTTCGCATTGCGTCTGAGACTACTCAGATCGGGCTCCCTGAAATGCGCCTTGGCATGATTCCGGGGAGCGGTGGGACACAACGCATTGCGCGTATGGCTGGACTTGGCCGGGCAATGGATATGATTTTGCGGGCCCGGCGCCTTCCTGCTGAGGAGGCCCGGTCCTGGGGTCTGCTCACGGAGGTAGTGCCGATGAGTGAACTTGATGCACGTGTAGATGCTCTGGTCGATGAGTTATTGGCGTTTTCACCGCTGGCCTATCGTGTAGGAAAGCAGGCGCTCCATGCATCGATGGAGGTTCCGCTGAGTGCCGGTCTGGTTATGGAAGGCAGAATGTACGGCTTCTTGCGTACGACGGAGGATTTCCGCGAAGGGGTGCAAGCCTTTAAGGATAAACGACGGCCACGCTTCCAGGGAAAGTGATAAGCCCCCTGGGTTAGACCTTGCTGTGCACAAGATCTTCAGCGATGCGACCAAGCTGTTCTATTGAAGTGACAACCTCGACCCGCTTGCAGTGTGGTTCATAAAGCGCCATGTCGCAGCTTCCCAGGGACCAGCCCCACTTTGGCTCGGGGGTGAGCCAGATGACATCGCGGGCATGGTAGGCGATCTCCTCAAGGGCCCCTTCATTGGGTGGATTGCCATTGTTACGGCCGTCGCCAAGGATGACGACCGTGGTGCGCCGATTTATCGAGTTCAGGAACTCATCGCAGAACTGTTGAGCTGCGCGTCCGAAATCGCTCTTGGTATCCACGTCCAGCAACTGGCCACCGAAAATTGTCTCCACTGCCCGGTTGAGACTGTACTCTTCAAACAGGTGAGTCACCTCAACCATGTCGGCCACGAAGGTAAAGGTGCGCACCTTGGAGAAGAGGCTCTGCATCTGGTGGATCATGTGCAGCCAGAAGCGCGCCAGATTTCGGGTGGAGAGGCTGACATCACAGAGCAAGACGAGACGGGGGCGTTGCTCATGCCGGCGACGCAGCACCGGCTGAAAGGGAATACCTTCGAAGCGTAAGTTGTGGCGCAGGGTATGAGATATGCTGATTCTGCCAGTGCGATCCTTGCGCTGCCGACGAGAGTGTGCGCCGTGCAGTTCATGCGCCAGGCGGCGGACGGCGACCTCCATATCGCGCTGCTCACTGGCGGAAAAATCGAGTAAACGGCGCAGCGAGCGCTGATGCAAGTCGATGGGGTCGGGCTGCTTCGCAGCAAGCTTTTTCTGACGCTCTTGCATCGATTTAAGCAGTTCAGGGAGCCCCTCTATGATGTTATCGGCCTGTGCCTTGAGCTGCTCGATCATATCCTCGTCTACATCCATCTCATGCAGGTGGTCGATAAGGTCCTGCAACTCAGCAGCCGAGATGTCAATAGGCAGTTCCTCACTATCGCTCAAAGGCGCCACCCCGCCAGGTTGGAAGACGTTGCGGGCGCGGCGCACCTGTAACTGGTGCGAGATACGGTCAAATATCTGTTGGAGCGCACCCTGCTTGCGATTGAGCACGAGCTGTTGGGCGAAGAGGGAGAGGCGCAGCTTATCAGGGTCGCCATGCAAATCTTCTCCCTGGCGTAGCTGTCGCTCATCAAAAAACTTGCGCAACTCGATCGACTGAGGCGGTTCGTGTGTGTGTTCGTGGTCCTCATCGCTTTCATTCGTCTCAGCCTCAAGGTCTTCACCCAATTCGAGCCTGGAGGGTGCGCCTCCGTGATCGTGATCGACCCCCCGCAGCCTGGGTTTGGGAGTGTCGGCAGCCTCCTGGAAGCTGAAGTAGAGATCGAAGAGCCGGTCATATACCTCGACGTCATCTCTACTTTTTACCAGGATGGCCCGTAGCGCGTCGCGCACTACTTCCCGCTCTTCAAGGCCAACATAGTGCAATGCCTGGAGCGCCTCGATGCTTTCCGCAGGGGAAACCCGCACCGAATGTTGGCGTAACAGGTGAACGAAATCGTTAATGACTCTATCCATGAGGGCAGCTCCTTGAAACGTTCCTATCGGTTGGGTGAAGATACTACTCTCAGAGAAGACGGTCAGTGATAGTGACCGTGGTGGTAGCTGGCAGCATTCGCCGTGTTGGTGATATTTTTCGTGGCCTCTCCAGTCACACCCAGGTGCGCCAGGACTTTTTCTGCATCACGGTCATATTTGATGATGACACTGATAGTCTCTTCATAGAGTTCTTTCGTGAGCTGCGGTGCATTGAGGATCACAAGAGCCTGTGCCCAGTCCAGCGTTTCGCCGATACTTGGGGCTTTGCGCAGGTCAAGAGTGCGAATGGACTGAATCACCTCGACAAGTTGTTCGGCCAGCTTCTCGCCGAGGCCGGGAGCTTTGAGCCGTATAATCTCCAACTCGACTTCCTTGCTAGGAAAGTCGAGCTGCATGTGGAGGCAGCGACGTTTAAGCGCCTCGCTCAGCTCGCGGGTACGGTTGCTGGTAAGAACAGTGACGGGAATTGTGTTGGCACGCAGCGTCCCGATCTCAGGGATAGTGATCTGATAGTCGCTCAAAAATTCTAGTAAGAACGCCTCAAACTCCTCGTCGGCGCGGTCGATCTCATCGATCAACAGAACCGTCGGCTTCTCAGAGCGAATGGCTTGCATAATTGGGCGATTAACAAGAAAGTTTTCGGAGAAGAAAATATCTTCGCGCTCACGCAGCATCTTTACCGCTTCCTGCAGGTCTTGAGCCGGATCCAGAATCTGGTTGATCTTCTCGCGCAGCACATGGGTGTAGAGGAGTTGCTTGCTATACTCCCACTCGTACAACGCTTTGGCCTCATCCAGCCCTTCGTAGCACTGCAGGCGGATCAGCGGGCGGTCGAGTGTCATAGCGAGTACCTTGGCCAGCTCAGTCTTTCCTACCCCTGCTGGGCCCTCAACCAAAATTGGCTTGTTCATCCTGGTGGCAAGAAAAACTACTGTAGCCAGCTTGCGATTGGAGACATATTGTTGCGCGGTTAAGCGTGATTGTACGTCGTCGATGCTTGTGAACACGAATACCTCTTCATCTTTCTGTCTGACGTAAACACCTGAAGAGTGTCAGTAGCAAGCCGGCTAAGCACACTCTCCAGATGTCTCCCCGGGCATGCATCCCCATTCAAATGCTGTACCTGTTTAGCTTGTTGCCCCCGCAACGGCGGCTCCCCGTTCTTCATATGTGGTGATATGCGAATTGCGGCCCAGCGGGGCGTAGATACAATCGCGCAATATCTGGCGGGCATCCTCTATTGTCACTATGCGAGGATTGAACGGGGTGCAAACATCGTTCATCAGATGAAGCGCCAGCTTTTCGATCTCAGCCTCGTCGCTGCTGATCTCTTTCGGACGGTTGGAGTACCACCCGGTGCCCATGCGAGATTTGGGATAGGGCTTCACACTGGAGAAGTTCTCGGGAATGCGAACATCCCTGGCCAGGCGAATCACCGCATCGATCGCCTTGTCAGCAGCTTGTACATTAGAAAGCCCTGTGGTATCTTCCCCCATCGCCCGGGCAAAATCAGCAAACTTCCGTGGAGAAGAGGGCAGATTAAACTCCCAGACGCGTGCGATGCCGACGGCATTGTTAAGGCCATGGTGAATATCGTAATAGGCGCACACCGCATGCGACAGCGAGTGGATAATGCCCAGGAAGCCGCTCATGAATGCATACGCAGCCGTGTACTCCGCCCAGATCATATTCATCATCGCATCGTAGTTTTTTGGGTTGGCGTAGGCCTCACGCAGGTTTTCGGAGGCCAATTTGAGGGCCTGAAGCGCTATGGGATTGGCAAGCGGATGATCTATATTCGAGGTATAACATTCTGAGGCGTGAGCCATGGTATCAAAGCCGGTAAAGGCGATATATTCGGGCGGTAGCGTGGTGAACAACGCCGGGTCATCGATTGCCAGCGTAGCAATGGAGGGAAAATCAACGGCAACCCACTTAAACGGTGCCTTGGGAGAGCTAGTATCGGTAATCACGTAAGCTCCGGTCGTTTCAGATCCGGTGCCCACTGTCGTGTTGATGGCGATGTGCGGAGGCCTATTCGGGCGATCCGACTTGTTCCAGCCTTCAAACTCGTTGATGTTGCGACCATCATGAGCGGCAACGACACGCGCTCCCTTCGTTGCATCGTGCGAACTTCCACCACCGATAGAGACGAAGCCGTCGCACTTGTCGTCAATATACAACTTGTAAGCATCCATGCAGTTGTAGTCCTTGGGGTTGGACTCAACTTTGTCGTAGATGCTAACCGCAACGCCAGCTTTTTCAAAAATGCTCTTCATCTCATCGATGATGCCGGTTCCTCTAAGTCCAGAGGTGACAAATAGTACATGTTTGAGTCCCATACCAGCAGCTTCTGCACCAGCCAACTCAGCTGCGCCAGGGCCGATGAGTGCGCGCGGCATAGTGGGAACTGGCTTGACTGCATACCGATAGACCTTGGATACGTCCATGGAAATACCTCCTTTGGTATTACGAAAATACCCTCTTCTGGTTGCTGAACAGCCTGGTGGCGATCCATCGCACTGTCAAAGATTGCTTAGTGCTTCCTATTTTGAGAAGCTCAAATTAGACGTTATCAAGGAATTCAAATAGGTAAAGGAAGAGGCAGTAAATGTTATCCTCCTCTAGTCGTGGGATCGATGATCATCCCGACTATGGATGTGAGAGATAGGACCTATATAAAATACAGACGTGGTACGGATGTTGTGCAATGCTAAAGTTATGGTAATACACACGCAACTACGATGTCAAGTCAGCGAAATGCCTCACCCAGAGCAATGAAGCATTGACGAACACAAACGCAGCAATATACAATAGAGGTATATTTCTGCCAGGTTTTCTACGGAAGATGCCCATATGAGACATGATGTTGCCTTGCGCGTGTTTTTTCTCACATGAGCAACACACCAACAAGGCAAACAAGATAGGGGTTAAAACTATGAACTCTTCCGCTGCTCCCATACGTGTCGGGCTGATCGTACCGAGTTCCAATGTGACCATCGAGACCGAACTACCAGCTTTGCTGACTGGGCACGAGTCGGCAACGTTCACCTTCCATAGTAGCCGGATGAGAATGCAGGAGGTTTCAGAGGAAGGGCTGCAGACAATGAATGCGCAGAGGGAACGCTGCGTAGCTGAACTGACTGATGCATCCTGCGATTCGCTGGTCTATGGGTGTCTTGTCGCTATTATGGCCCAGGGACCCGGAGAACACCGCCGTGTGACGACGGCTATCAGAGAGCAGTTGATCGGTCAGGCTTCGATGCCCCCGGTCGTCACGAGCGCAGATGCGTTGATTGAGGCTATTCGGGCACTTGGAGCACAACGGGTGGCACTGGTCACTCCATACCTGAAGCCCCTCGCCCAGAAGGTGGTGGATTACATCGAAGCGGAAGATATCGAGGTCACAGACTGGGTTGCGCTGGAAGAGCCAGATAACGCCGCAGTTGCCCGCATTGCAGGTGAGCGCATCCTCGCTGCGGCACACACCCTGGATCTGACGAAGGCTGATGCCCTGATCCTATCTGCATGTGTGCAGATGCCGTCGCTATCGTTGATTGAGCTAGCAGAGGCTGAGTTTGATATGCCGGTCCTCTCAGCTGCGACGGCAACAGCGTTTACCCTCCTATACCGTTTGGGGCTCCCAACAGTGCTGCCCGGTGCCGGGCATCTTCTGCAGAAGGACAGGCGAGAAGTGGAGTGAGCCTCCCAGGGCCTTTGTTCCCTGAAATTTGAGCTTGCTCGCGCGTATAGATATTGAGCTACATGAGGGATTTTATGGTTGGAAGTTGCCAGAGGAAAGAGGTACAAAAGAGTCAATTCGCGCAGAAAGGAGGGGCGTTATCACCTGGCTTCCTGCAGGGAGCGCATGAAACGCCAAAAGATTGATGAGGAACCAGTTGCTTTTTCAGGTCACCAATCATCATAGTGAATCCTGTGGCATACCGCCACAGATTGATGAGCAAACCTTCCCCAACGTCTATCGAAGCTACTTCGAGAACCGGAACGGCGAGCAGGCTATCTTCCTGTACGATTATGAGCAGCAACGCGGCACCCTCTATCTGGGTGATGCGGGATGGCAACATCCCCATGACATCGTTGATGGGAAGGTACCAGGTCTTATGCTGGACAGCCCGGAACACATGTGGCTCTCGGCTTGCTGGGAAGCCTGCGGAGGGTTGAAGGCAGTGCGTGAGCAAAGATGAATACACATCATGGACATTTGGGAGAGAGAACGTGTTCGCAGCAAAAGGCGGGTTCACTTGAAAAGCACAACGAAAGCCCTTTGTGATCGTCGATACTCAGCAATTACGCACATATTATCAACAGATGTCGTTACAATTACAGAAGGGAGAGGTGAGCACATTGACATCGAGCGTGAAGAGATGTATGGCGGCTATTCGTCTGGTGCAGGTTGGGATGGGAGGCTGGGGACGGAATTGGGTCAGCCATGTCATACATCAGAGTGAAGATGTTGAATTAGTAGCTTGTGTAGACCTGAACGCAGGAATCCTTGCGCAAGCGCAGCAGTTCCTCAACCTACCACCAGAGCGATGTTTTCTGA
>WNGP01000725.1_pt1 | contig 27020 bp, 11 predicted proteins | sample 5407671 | NCBI WGS metagenome assembly WNGP01 (sample SAMN13153381, study PRJNA577476) | soil metagenome | isolation source: 40 cm soil or saprolite under Garry oak tree replicate 2 | place: USA:California | collected 2016-06-15
TGGAGCGGTTAAATTAGACGAGTTCATCAAGACGCCAAATATGATCGGAGTAGCGAAAAACTTCCGGAAAGACCCTCAATTTATCTTCGGGAAAAAACAGTACCATCGGAAAGACATTACACAGATAATTGCTGGACTCCCTTATGCCCATCGTACGGCAGCATTTAGCTCGCACAATGGTCAGGTCGCTTTTTGGTATGTACGGCTTCGTGAGCAAGGCGAGGTGGACTATCCGTTGATGGGAGTAGTGAAAGTTGAACTTCCACGTCCTGACCGCACGCCAGTTGAAGCAGAACTAGCTGACTTGCTCTCCAGTACTTTGGTTGCCGAACGCAATGTGACACCCCATGGGCGTGATAGACGCTGGCATTGCCATTTATATCCAATTTTTCAAGCTGAGGAAGCTATCAAGAATCAATTCTACTCACAGCAGGTGCTTATGGGCGTCATACGCTGGCCACGCCCACAAAAAGTATAAAGTAGGAGATGTTACCATGATCGATGAATCTCAAGAGCAGGTCGTTACTCCAACTGAACAAGCAGCGGAGGCTACTCCCTATCCCATTGGCCGCACCTCAGCCACGGAACGCGAGGCCATCACCTCGGATCGATTCACTTTTTGGCTCTCGGATGATGTCATCGTCAATCCCTTCGACATTATGGCTGTGGAGCAGGTGAACCAGCCCAGTCAAGCTCCTAGTCGCACTTTTGGTTTAGTAACAGTCTTAGAACATCGCACCGATGCTCCCAACCATCTGGCCAACTACATTTCCAGCAACTTTGGGCTCCTAGATGAGGAGCCAAACACTACCCGCCAGGGTAGCACAGTGGCTTCAGCAAATGTGCTCAGTAATACGGCTGATATTTATATGCCTGTGCCTAGTGAGCGACTGGTTTACTTTGCACAGCCAGAAGATATCCAGCAGGCTTTAGGGACTGACCTACTACTGAAAGAGCGTAAACACGACGCCATTCCGGCAGGCCTGATCAAGATGAGTAATGGAGCAGCAGCGGTGGCTTATCTGGATCGTCAGTATGTACTCGGCCCAGAATCAGCTCATGTGAATATTTCTGGCATAAGTGGTCTAGCGACAAAAACATCCTATGCGATGTTCTTGCTCCAGTCTGTTCTCCAAACTGCACCAGATAAAGAGAACATCACAGTAATCATCCTTAACGTTAAGCAGGCAGATTTGCTTCAAATTGATGTGCGTGGCCTTGAGTTATCATCGACGCAAAAAGAAATCTGGAGAGCGATGGGGTTAGAGTCTAAGCCGTTTGACAAAGTACATTATCTTCTCCCTCGTAATGAAAGAGGGCAGCCCAACAGTTATTCACCAGTACCCCAAGCCCATACTCTCTATGCCTATGACCTAGAAGGCACAGCCGATAAACTTGACTTGCTTTTCAGCAACGTAGCAGATACGAGCGGGACGATTGAAGGTATTTACGGGGAAATCATGACAGGTATTATTGCTGCTGAGTCTGAATTTAAGAACGTACAAAGTTGGGAGTCACTGCTAAAGTTCCTAGCCGAAAAACAGCAGGGCTCGGGTCGCTGGCGTGGGATGTTCGCTGGTTCATCAATCGGAATGTTCCGCCGCCATATGCGCCGCATCGTCCAGACACGCCAAACGGGTATCTTTGTGAATAGCCGCTCGCGCAACGAAAAACTGCTAAGCGATGAGCTGACGAACATAAGGGGTGGTATGACTTATGTCGTAGACATTGCTAAATTGGCTGACGATGAGCAAACACTAGTTTTCGGTGACATCTTGCGTACCATTTATGCAGTCAAATCCGAGGCAATAGAGAATCGTACTGAACAGTCTCCTGTGCCGGAGAAGGTGATCATATTTGTGGACGAGTTAAATAAATATGCTCCAAGTGGTAGCAAGGAAAGCCCTATCACTCAACAAGTACTGGATGTGGCCGAACGTGGTCGTAGCTTAGGTGTTATTCTTATTTCCGCCCAACAGTTCATGAGTGCTGTTCATCCTCGTGTCCCTGGCAATAGTGCTACTAAAATTATCGGGCGTACTGGCTCATCTGAAGTGAACGCGCCGGATTACCGATTCCTCGATCAGGATATCCGTATGGCAGTAACTCGTCTGGCCAAAGGTGAGCTTTTGATCAGCCATGCAATTTATCGTCAACCAGTGAAAGTGATTTTCCCCAAGCCAGCTTACAAACAGGATCAGTGATAAGAATCAAAGGTTCTGCTGGAGGCATTGAAGATCTACTTTTCTCCTCTGGTTTGTACTGTCTGTGCTCAACGAAAATTACACAGTCTTGTCTCACTGTTCGACAAGAACCGTACAAACTTACGTATGTAGAAGATACTACATTTATCTAAAGTTGTGCAGGCCTTTGCTGCTCGAATGGCTTCGAAAGTTTGATACGGGAGGTACGGGATGATCGATACCACTTTTCCTGTTATCAAATCATCTGTATGTTCCCATGAGGAAAACCAGGTTTTTGATCCGTGTACGAAAGTTCAGTATAATGATTGATGGCCGCCGTATCTTCTATGAAAGAAAACATTCATGAGCCCGTTACTAATAACTCTCGACCTTCACGTAATGCGGAGTTCGCTCTTAAGCGTTTGTCTCGCGTATCGCTGCGTTAAGGAGCATTGCCTTTACGTTGACATGGTGTCGTGATAACTCAGCAGCCTGGCTATCAAACACACGCTGCGCTTCCTCAATCGTAATATGTGGAGTGTGGCGTTTCCTGTCATCTTCACTATCCCAGGCGTTGCAGTTGAACCAGCCAACGAGGTACAGCCCATGTTGACAGTGGTTGTCCTTGAGGTAGCGGTCAACCAGCTGTGTTTGCATTGCAGTCATGAGCTCTGGATTCCAGCTGCCCTTGACTTCGATGATGAGCGAGAGCCGTTCGTCTATTTCCTCTCGGGTATTGCGCGCCACTGCATCGATGCGGATATCGATGCGCTCATCCGAACGGATGACGACTTCGCGATTGGCGATGATTCCCCTGGAACCCAGGTGCGCTTGAAGATGTCTTTTGACGTAGTCCGAAAATTCATTTTCATCAATCGGCCGAAACGTAAACGCACGTCGCCTGCGGCGTCTTGTAGATGTCGTCGTATCAGACGGGGTGAGAGGAAGACGATCCCACACATCTCTCCACGCGGGCGTCTCATCGCGGAAGGTCGCTTCCAGGCGCCGCAGGGACTCGATCACTACCTCGAGCAGTTGCTCTGCGTTCTGGACAAGGCGCACACGGCTCTCCGATATAACTTCCAGGAGGTTTGCTGGACTGTAGGGGAGCCATGTCCTGCGGCGCGTGAGTGTTTGCGCTTCCAGTAATATCCACTGCATCCGGGCCCGGTCCTACTCTACAGCCTGGCTAACTATGCGCTCGAGGGCGCGGCACGCCTCTTTCGTTCCCCGCTCTTTGAGCTGTTGCAGCAGCCTCTCTCTCCATGTCGAGACGTCATCGATTACCCCTGCGATGAAACCCGTTCTATGGTCGGGAGGCTGAGCAGGCGGATACTGGTGAGCCATCCACAGGTAGAGGTCCGCCAGTTGCTCCTCTGAGAGTTGTTGCGCATTCCAATCAGATCGATACGCGATGCTTGCGATCAGTTGGGTACCAAATTCGCGATCGGACTCGATAACAGGCCATACCGCGGACCAACCAGCGTCGCCAGCGAATCGAACGAGCGCCAGCGCTGCGGCCAACGCTCGCTGCCGCTCACGTTCATCTGCAGGCAATGGCAGCGCAAGGAGCCATTGGGCCTGCACTTTCGCCGCCTCCACGCGATGCACCAGCAATATGCTTAGCAAACTGCCTGAGCACTCCGGCACTAACGTGCGCTCGCTGGCCTTTGCTAGCAGCGCAGCCGCCAGAGCAGGATCCCAGGCCTCCTCCACATTGCGGAGGAGATTCCAATAGGTAGAGGTACAACCCCGTTGTTCCCTCTCTAATAGACGAATGATTCCGGCAACGAGTTCAGCCGGGGCGTAACGATGGGCGGCCACAACCAGCCTGCGATGTGCTGCACTGTTGCTCTCGTCTCCGGGTCCGTCTGGCAGAAGCAAACCGGAGGTGAGGATGGCCGACACCAGCCGTTCCCAAGCCTCTTTGGTGAGTGTTGCGAGAAAATCGGGCTCCTTCTGAAGCACCAGGTAGAGCGCCTGGTAGCTTGCCAGCGCGGACGTATGGTAGTGCATCGTGTCAAGTTCCGACCAGACGGTGCGATCAGGCCCCTCCTCACGGAGGCACTGCTTCGCCGCCTCCACCAGTCTCACCTGCAAGGGTTCCCCGAGGGTGTGCCACGAGCGATATGCCGTCAGGTCTCCCTTCACATTTCCCGGAACCTCCCCGTTTGGCATATTCCTCATGAGTTGTGTGATGTATGACCAAGCCACATACTCACCGTGCTCGAAGGCATTCAGTCGCATTTCGATGTGCTCGAGAAGCGGGGGAGTGCGCGGAGATGACGGCTGAACCCCCTCCGGAGGGGGTTCAGCCGTCATCCGTTCAAACCAGGCGCGCTTCATCTGCTCTGCCTCAGGTGAGCCTAATGCAACCGGCTGGAAGATCCGGGCAACTTCATCGACCAGGAAGGGAAGGCGCTCACTCGCTTCAAGCGCGGTTTGTACCTGAGCAGGATCGTCGCTGTCGATCAAGCGCCCAATCAGGCTCGCCACCAGATGCTGGGTGGCTTCCACCTGCGCATCCGCAAGGTAGGCGATGAGCCAGGAGAGATCTCTGGACAGGAGTAGTGGCGGCCTGGCAACGAGCCAGACAATTGGATCGCTCGTTTGCTGTGCGAGGAGGGGGAGCACGGCTTCGAGCAGCCGATGCCGTGTATCATCATTGTTTATCCATCTGGATGTTTCCTGCTCGCCAGGAGAAAGGCCAGGGACAGTGCCGAACTGCAGCAGGTATGGGAGAACGAGGTTGGCAAAGGCTGTGAATACGCCTGGTTCATCCAGATGCTCCGAGGCCAGACGTATGATGGCATCGGCCAGTGGCTTGAATTCACTTGCTGGGCCTTGCATGGTAATTCTCGGTGGATGCTGTTCTACCCATCGTAAGGCAATTGGCAGGTCCGGCAGTGCTAGATTGGGTACGACCTGTGAAAAGAGAAAGCTACGATAGGCACCGATGAAATCCTCTCGCCTGGGAGGGATGAGGGCAGTGAACAGTTCTTCTGCTGTCAAATGGGCAGGCCAGACCGCGTGAAGGCTGTGACCTTTTAACTCATCATCTGGGTCGTCGTCGTGCTGCCCGACGGCCAGCGGTTTTAATCTCGCCTTTGAGACATCGTCCCCGACCTGTGCCACAGCCTGCGCGGCCGCTTCTCGCACGAGGCGCATCTCTGAGGGGTCCAGGGCAAGCGCGACAAGCTCGGGTGAGAACGTCTGCAGGCGACACGCTTCTGCGATCTCGATCGCCACGACCCTTCTGGTGGCACTGAAGGTGTGATCGCTGATCACAGCGGTGAGCTGCGCGCCGATTCCTGGATGGAGAAGCTTGCCATACTGCTGTCCAAGGTTCATGTTCACGTTCCACAGGCGCTCCTCGGGTTCTAGGTTGAGTAAGGCTGCGACGAGATGCGCTCGGTCTTGGTCACTGGCTGTTGCCACGTCGCTTTGCAGTAACACCTCCGAGTCAATCTCCATGATCGCTTTGAATACAGCGGGCTGCATCGTGGCGAGCCAGGTGGCCGTTTCATGCAGCTGTGGGACCAGCCTTCGTTCGCTCTCATCGGCTTGCAGAAGCAGCATCATGATCTGCGGCAATGGGAGCTGGCGGCTCGTTAGGTAACATGCTGCCAGAAACTCGGCGTAGGTTCGGTGCGCCCATTCTCTCCGGTCTGTCCCACGTGAATAAAACAGAGCCGTTGCAAGCGTCTCGTTGAGCAGGCTTTCGCTTACCGGCAGCGGATTCCCATCGGCGTCCTCCGTTCCACCGCTGCATTCGTAGAGTTGCAGACTTCCCCCAGGCGCGTCACCGAGGTCGATGCCATTCCACACGATATTGCGGTTGGTAAAGATCATCAGATACGCCAGGCGCGCCGCTGCCGCCTGGCGCTGCAGAGCGGTGAAGTCCCCGGTGTAGCGAGCATCACGCCTGCTGGTGCTCACCTCCTGGCACAGGATCAAACATCCCTCCTCGTAGAGAGCCTGCTGTGTCGAAGGAAATGTGCCGTGTTCGCGGTACAGGTTGAGGAGGAAACGGAGGGTGATCGGCCTGTTCGCCAGGGGGACAGCCGCTTTGCGGTCAACTTCGCCCAGGAACAGGTCGGCATCCAACCCATTTGCGCGGGCCGCTTCGAGGACATCCTCCCGCCGCAGGGGTGCCAGTCGAAAAACCTGCACGTTCGCATGGCTCCAGAGTTCAAGCAACTGCTCTTCAAATGTGCCGGGCCACTCTGCTGCCCGGCAGGTAATGCGCAGGGAAAGACGCGTGAGATGATCGCGGTAGCGCGCGAGTTCGACTGAAAGGAAGCGCGCGAGAGTGGGGATCGACAACAGTCCCTCATCAAGACTATCGAGGAAGAGATGGAGACGGTGTGTTCCATGCAACCAGTCCTGGAAGGTGGCATTGTCGAAGAGAGCGCGATAGAGCATGGCCTGCTCCTGATACGCGTTGAAATCACACCAGAGTAGCGCTTCGGACAGGTGGTCTCGGGTAAAGATTTGCTGCTCTTTCAATTCCTGCGATTTCCCCAGCCCTGGTTCACCCAGCAGGATCAGGCACTGGATAGAAGTCAGTTTCTCCAGCGGTATTCCATTGACCCCAAAGAATTGATCTGCCCACTCGGCTCCCGGCCTGTAGAGATAGCCCCCATCGCGGAGTTCGATGGAGGCCTCTCTTGGAAACCAGAAGCGTTTCCAGGGATATGTGTGATCGGGCATAATTAGCGCTCCTGCTCTTTCACTTCCACCTTGCCCGGAGTTGGCACAAGGATTGTTTTATTCACTGGACCAGACTGATGCTTCCGTAGAAACGGAAGCACTTGTTCCTTCTTGGGTGTCTGATGATGATGCTCACCTGTTTTCGCATTGCTGTGGATTGAACCGAGTATATGAACGGTGAAAGTCGTGGACATTCGTTTCATTCGCTTGCGTGGCATCAAAGCCACGTCATTTGTTTTCCTCGGCTCGTCCCTTCTAGAGTGGGGGCGGTCCGCCCTCGTACTCGCGCTGGATGTTGATCAGGACATTAAGGAGGGCCGTTTCCATTTAGAGAGAACGCCGATACCAATCAAACTGTTTGTCTCCTGTGCGTGGAGACGGGGCGGCTTTTCATCTTTTTCTCTCGGGACATTCTACTCACCCAGATTCCAGTATTGCTCAGCGAAGCCACTGAGCAGTGGGGATCTGGCCCGCTCAGGGATTACGATCAATAACGCGCGCATCGCGCGTGTCATGCCGACAAACATTGCGCGTCGTTCCAGGGCCAGCATTTCTTCGCGTTCTTCGCCGGTGATCGAGGTCGGCAGGGAAGTATGCCAACTGCTTTCGAGAAAGCCCGCCAGGGCAACGATGGGAAATTCCAGGCCTTTGGCTGATTGCAGCGTTAAGACCTTCACGCCTGGTCGTTTTAAGTCCAGCTCCTGACCAGTCATGAACGTGGCTGGGATGCCGCGACTCGTCAAGTCGGCGGCCACTGCGCGCCCGGCCTGTGTGGTGGGGCAGAGGACCGCGCAGACTCCCAGGCTCAGGTGGAAGTGGCTTCTGGTTTGTTGGAAGAAGTTGACCAGCAAGCGGGTCTGCTCCCCGCTGTTGGGCACGCGGCGTAGGGCCGGCTGGGGACCATTGTTGACATACTTGCGCTCGACCGGCTCGGTGTCCAGTGCTCCTCCTGCCAGGTAGGATTGCGCGGCCTCGCCGATTTCTTGCGTTGAGCGGTAGTTGGTTTGCAGCAGCGCGGTACGCCCCTGAAAGCGCAAATCAGTGTGTACTTCGGCCCAATTGAAACCACTGCCGTAAATTGCCTGGTTGGCGTCGGCGGTGAGGAAAAGACGGTTGGGGTGCTTGCAGAGCTGAACCAGCAGGCGTAGGGCACTGGGGTCAAGATCCTGTGTTTCGTCAATGATGACAGCATCATATTTGCCGACGAACGCGCTTTGTGCCACAGAACGCTCTGCCAGCGCGCGGGCCTGGGACCACGTGATCTCGCGCTGCTGGCGGAGCAGTTGTCGAAACGTGGCAGTGACACTCCAGACGGCCCGACGCTGCATGCCGCCCAGGCGCACGCGACGCCCAGCGCGCGCGGCTGCCAGGTAATCTTTGAGGGTATCTATCTGCCGGGCGACGATCACCTGGTTGATCTCCTGGGCCAGGTAATCCAGGCTCATGCGTGCGATCGCCAGTTGCTGGGTGTGCTGTTGCTCGGATGCACCGTCAAACTGTGTCTCGGCAATTGCCTGTTTGAGCAGTTCATTGACTTTCCAACTCTCAAGCATCTGGTGATGCTGCCCAGTTTCGCCGAGCAGCCGCATCGTCAGCTTATCAGCCGTCTGCACCTCGACGTGGTGCATATCCTCGCCCAGCAGTTGTTCGAGCAACTGCTGGGATGACTTGACCAGGGCGTTGGTATAGGTGGTGAAGAGAATACTTACATTCTTCTGGCCATTTTTGCGCAGCTCCTGCAGCAGTTCGCGCACGCGATAGAGCGCGATTGTGCTCTTGCCAGTGCCGGGACCTCCCTTCAGCAGGGTGGGTCCGGTGGCTTGCATGGCCCATGTGACATACTTCTCCTGGTCGGGTGAGAGTTTGAGCAGGAAGGGAATGAGTTCGCCTTCTTTGATGCGCAGGAGATCATCGCTGCCGTTGGGCACTAGAAAGTCAGGTTGCTGCATAACCTGCGCCAGCGGGCGTGGAAACAGGGCATCCACGAGTCTGGCGAGTAGTTCCTGGGGGACGTTGGGACAATCGAGCAATTCTTCTTCAGTGCTGATACGCAATAACTGAGCGTGATACTCCTGAGGGATCTTTAACCGTATGAGCAATTCTGGTGTGATCGGTTCAGGCAGTCCCTGCGGCTCAGGCAGTTTTGGGGCTAGAAACTGCTCCCACTGATCCCGCGGCGCACTGGTTTGCTTCTCAATCTGGATCTCAGGATTGATTCCGCCCAGAAACTCGATATCGAAATCGCCGTCGTAGGTATCTTCTTTGCGCCGCTGGACAGACAGCAGACTGATGTATGGGTCCTCGAACGTGTAAAAAATGCGATAATTGCCGCAACGGATGCGGTGCAAGCGCGGATGAAGATGCTTCAACTGCTTTTTGGCCTTCGCATCTGGCGTGGGGTCCTCCATAAGCAGATTGATCTTATCGAGGATATGCGGTATCTCTGATTTGGGAAGCGCCAACCACTCGGCAGTGAAACTGGGTTTTATGGTGATCAACCAGTGTGTACTCATGACCCACTCTTCCCCTCTGGCGATGATACGTCTTTATCCGCGAATTCTACAGAAAAAACATCGTTTTGACAATAGAATCTTGTCGTCTTGCGTCATGGTACTCTCGACTCTATTTATCCTCAAGAGCAACATGTACCAAATTAGTTCAAAGTGACTCATAGTCCGTCTTTTTGTTGCCTTCTGTCGGTTCTTAGACACATTGATATTGGTGGCGAATTGTAAGACTGAGCTTCATTCTGAGCTTCCTATCTCAGAGTTCAAGCTAGATTTTCGAATTCGCCACCAATATCACATTGATATTGGTGGCGAATTCGAATTTCGTAGGGATGTTCTAACTTCCCTAAGCACGAAAGATGATCGATACTCCCCACTGAAAGGCGAAAACATCTCGTTTTAGTAGTATCTTTCCCCACTTTTTGAATTCGCCACCAATATCACATTAAGTGTGCCTGCTTGCTTTTTTCAACACTCGAGTAGACTGCCTCTCCCCATTGATGGCAAGACCTCTTCATATCACCTCTTTGCAATAGTTCTTGCAAACCCCTGGGATTTCAGAGTCGCGGCTGGCGTGTGACAGAGCGTTCCCCAAGCTGGTGCGAGCACCTGCGGATCACTGTGCGTTGACATGCAGCGTGGTGTCCAACCACTCGAACACACGGTGATTGGAGAGCAACAACGCTCCCAACTGACAATGCTCCTCGGCTCCATCATCTGCGGTAAATCGCAGCAAGGTTTTCGGACAAGTCAGTGCCTCATAGAGCATCTTGGGCTGCCCGGCAAAGAAATGATCGCCCTCTGCTTCGCACACCAAGATGGGACACGTGATCATGTGGGCTACTCCTTCCAGTGACCAGGACTCCGTCGCCTCGATCAGGTCCCAGATGGAGCCAACGTGAAACGTAAACATCCCATTCTCGATGGCCCAGCGTATCCCGGTTTTGCGTTGCATCACCTGCTTGAGCGTATATTGCGCGATAGCGCGTCCGAACAGGGCGGCTACCCTGGTGACTGCGCGCGCCTTTTCGCTGAAATGGAAGCTGTACAGACCGTCATTGGCGATCAGGGCCGCCAAACGATGTTCAAAGGCGGCTGCGCGCGGAGCCAAATAGCCGCCGAGACTGATGCCCATGAGTGCGATGCGAGCGGGATCCACTTCAGGCCGAGTCAACACAGAGTCGACCACAAGCGTCACCACCTTCTCCCAATCCGGGCGGAACGGCAGATGCTGTTCGCGGATGAGAGCGCCTTGACCAGGTCCTTCAAAGGTTAGGCAAGTATAGCCTCGTTGGATTGCTGCAGCAGCGATCAGAAGATACAATTCTTCCCCAGTCGAATCGTACCCGCCGTGCACAATCAGGGTAGGATGCGGCTTGTGGGAATCGTCTGGCCGGTAGCAATACCCTGCAAGTCGGGTTCCCTCATAGGGAATGAGGACCTGCTCCACCGGGGTGTCCATCAGTTTGACCGCTTGACGGAAGGTGGTTCTACTGTTGCCCCAGGTGACCAGGAGCCGGGGATCTTGCGGATTCCCGTGGAGAAAGAACTCCGCTGTTCGATAATAGTTGGAAGCCCGGAGATAGGCCTCTCGTGCGCTTACTCGCTGTCCATGCTGGAGTGCGGAGTCCGCCAAAGCGTGGACTCGTCTGGCCGTTTTGCTCCATTGCTCATGCCAGCTCTCGAAATCCCCTTCCCGGATATGAGAGGCCGTGACGAGACATTCCCCGATATCAGCCCCTCCGTAAGGTGCATAGCTTAAGGTTCGTAAGAGCTCAAACGAAAACGTCTGATCCTCAAAGACAAGGCGCATCTTGCTTCACTCGCTTTCCGATGCCGTCCAGTCCGACTGCTGGAGCCCACCCGGATCATCGAGGGTCTGGGTGGGCTCCAGCAGTCGGACGTCTTCAATACCCTCAGCGTCACAATCGATTTTGCCGCCACTGCATCTCACCCCTCTGCTTTCTCTCTTGAAGCGTTCCCTTGATTCTATCACCTTCAGCAGGATTGATGAGTGGATGTCAGTAGCAGATCTCTTGCCACAGACAAGCTCTCTGCTCCCAAATAGTAGATGAGTGGCGAAGGGCCAGCCACGCCTTTCGAGGTATCTACAGCTTGTTAAGCGGCCAGTGTTTCGTCTTCGCGATGTGTTGCTCTGGAAGCAGGGTGCGAGCCTCACACGACGCTGAAGTAATGGAAATCCTGCTTGTCCATAGAGGCTCGCGTTTGATCCATTTTACTTTATTGATAAAGCCCTCGACCATCCCATTGCTCCAAGGCTCAGTACAGCCATTGACGACGGCTTCTGCATCGTCGGCCAGCCCCTCTACAAAATCTATCAATGGAGCCTCGCCCGAAGCCCGTACAGCACCTTTCCATTGCTCTCATCCAGGTTTCCCTTCTCGGTTGCGGAGAAGAGAGCCAAAGGCTTGAGCGAGGTGGTAGGCGATTGCAGTTGTCGAATCACTCTTGCAGAGCTGGTCAATGAACGTTGTTTGGTCTGCTGTTCGCGACTTTTCAGGACGAACCATCATCAGCGCTGTATTACGGGGCGAAGGCGCGGATCTCGAAATGTGATTGTTTGTTTGGTGACCGATTTGATCCCATGAGGGCGAAGTTGAGCTACGATCCGTTCAATTGCTCGCAGCGAACCTGTATACCCCTGTGCCACGATCTCTTCATGTAACTCCCTGGCCGTATGACATCCTTCATTCCATCTTTTGGTCAGATAAGACACATACGGATCAACCAAATGATGCGTCCAGTGTCTCCTGTGCCGGGTGGGAGGCTGTTCATGTTCCAATGCTCGATAGACGCTTCGGCTTCCAACTCCGACTAGCTGTGCGATGTCCTCTTTTCTGTAGCCAGCGCGAAACAATTTCCAGATCTTCTTATGGCGACGAACGCGCTCGGCATAGCGGCGCTTGCGTTCCTGTTCGATGTGCCGCGTCGCAGCTGTCTTCGGTGAAGCAAGCGTCTTTCCAGCAAGCTGCTGTGCCGCCTTTTTGAGCACACGCTTATGGTGACCAAAGAACTTCTCTAGGGCTTCGGCGAAATTCTTCTGCAAATGAAATCGGTCGACAACTTGTTTAGCCTGGGGAGCCCCACGAGAGGCTGCTTCGCGGAAGATCATGCCCCGGTCACGCGAGACCATCTTGACTTCGGCATGTTTTTTGAACCAGGCAGTGCTCGACTCCACCGAACGCTCTGGTAGGAGACCAGCTACCCGCCGCTGTTCGAGGTCCACCAGAATGGTGCCATAGCGTGCCCCCTTCTTCCAGGCCCACTCATCAATTCCCGCCATACGAACTGAGCCCTCTTTTGGAAGCGGAAGCTCCAGCACGCGACGAATGAGCGTTTTCGCCGTAGTGAGCATGGCGAGGGATGATGAGAGATTCGCTCCATCAGCCCCATTGGCGGTGACTCCTATGGATTGAAGGGCCTTGATCAAACGGTCCGTCATCCGTGCATAGCGACGTACCAGCCCAGCAAACGGTTCGGCAAAGATGCGTTGGGGACAGGAGTCCAATGGGCAGATCCATTTACGAACCAGCAGTTTGAGCGTGAGTCGCTGTCCAACACAGGTGAGATCTGCAACAGTGCGTGTGTATCGGCTGTGCACGCGCGAACCTGCTGTTCGGCATCTGGGACAAGAGACCGCCGATGTGGTCGCCGCATACAGGTAGACGGTCAGTCCCTGCGTGCTCCGCTCAACCCGATCAACGGTAAGCGTTGGAGGGAGTGCAAGAAAAGATGCAATATCCATCATAGCACCTCCAGACTACACTTGAACATCTTCTCTAACACCTCAAGTCTACCACATGGCCGAGGTTAAGGAAAGCAAGCAGGCACACTTAATGTGTCCTAGAACCCTTCTGTCTTGTCGTATACCTTGTTGCTTCTAGCAAATAATGGAGTGCGATGCACTCGTCAGGGCATTAAAAAACTGTGATTTCTTGTATGCGCATCTATTGACAAACAAATCATTAAATCCCTACAATGGTAAAAGATTCTCTCTGACTACGGCTGCCTCCGAGCATTCGTTTTACACTCAGAGACATTTCTGTGACGTGCGAATCTGAAGCAAGTCTTGCTCAGCCTCAATGAGGATGAATTTTTGGCAAGGTGATGACGCATGATCGACAATATTTTCGATTTCCGTGACCAGCTCATCGATGACTATGCATCCTATGTCAACAGCTTTCTCCAGATCCGCGATCCAGCTATTCAGGCCTATGTGAAGGGGAAAATGGAGGAGGGAGCGCTCTGGCCAGAGCCGTTGATCCAGCTCAATCCTCTGTTTGAGCAGGGCGAGTCTATTGACGCGCTTGTCACAGAGGGGGTGCTCCACCCGGAGTGTGCACGCATTTTTCGCAAGGGGAAGTCGGAGGATGATGTGCAGGGGCAGCCGTTGCGTTTGCACCGGCACCAATCTCAAGCGATCCGCGGGGCGCGGGGCGGGGCGAGTTATGTACTAACGACGGGTACGGGTTCGGGCAAAAGCCTCGCCTACATTATCCCCATCGTCGATCATGTGTTGCGTACTGGTAGTGGGCGGGGTATTCAGGCCATCGTGTGCTATCCGATGAACGCGCTGGCAAATAGCCAGGTGAAGGAACTGGAGAAATTTCTGAAGTCAGGCTATCCTGAGGGAGGAAGCCCAGTCACCTTCGCGCGCTACACTGGCCAGGAGAAGGACGAGGTGCGCAACACTATTATCGCGCAGCCGCCTGATATTTTATTAACCAACTATGTGATGCTGGAGCTGATCCTGACGCGCGCGGCGGAGCAGAAATTACTGGCCAACTCGCAGTTGCGGTTCCTGGTGCTGGATGAGTTGCACACGTATCGGGGACGCCAGGGAGCCGACGTGGCGCTGCTGGTGCGGCGCGTGCGCAATCGGCTGGCGGTGAGCGAATTGCAGTGTGTGGGCACATCGGCGACGCTGGCCAGCAGCGAGAGCTATGCGGAGCGGCAGGCGGGCGTCGCACGCATGGCCACGCAGATCTTTGGTACCACGATCAGCGTTGAACACATTATCTGCGAGACATTGCGACCGGTGACCCGCGGCGTGCCGGACGACGAGGCTTTTCGCCAGCAGCTCACGGAGCGGGTACTCAGACACGATTTTCATCCGCCAACCGACTACCAGGGGTTTATTGACGATCCGCTCACCATCTGGATTGAGCGCACATTCGGCATTACCGAGCGCGAAGGGCGGGTTGAGCGCACGACGCCGAAGAGTATTTCCGGCGAACAGGGCGCGGCACATGAGCTGAGCCAGATCACAGGCGCTCCGCTTGAACGCTGTGTAGCGGCGATCCAGCGCACACTGCTGGCGGGCTATGAATGCGAACCTATTCCCGAGACGGGCAGGCCACCGTTTGCCTTTCGCCTGCACCAGTTTATCACCCCTGGGGATACGATGTATGCCTCGCTAGAACCCGCAGGTAAGCGCTATCTGACCCTCAATGGGCAGCGTTTTGTGCCAGATGGGCAGCGCGAACGTATTTTGCTGCCGCTGGTCTTCTGCCGGGAATGCGGGCAGGAGTACTACTGTGTGCGCGACAATGAAGGGCATTTTGTCCCACGCTTATTGAATGACCAGCTGCAGGACGAGGGCCAGGCTGGTTTTCTGTACTTTAGCCAGGAGAACCCGTGGTCGGACGATGATGAAGAGAAGTTGATTGAACGTCTGCCAGATGATTGGATCGAAGAATTCAAAGGTGGCTATCGTGTGCGCAGAGATCGCAGGAAAGATCTTCCCACAGCCCTACGGGTTCACCCCGATGGCCTGTTCGGCGAGGGCAGTGGGCCTATGGTGGAAGGGGATGGATTGACATGCTCTTTTGTACCCGCACCGTTCCGCTTCTGTCTGCACTGTGGCGTCTCTTACAACGCGCGCCAGCGCAACGATTTCGGCAAACTGGCGGCGCTCAGTTCGGAGGGCCGCAGCACCGCGACGACTATTCTCAGTCTTTCGGCTGTGCGCCGCCTGCGTGAGACGCCGCAGGAAGACATCCCGGCCAAGTTATTAAGCTTTACGGATAACCGCCAGGATGCTTCGCTGCAGGCCGGACATTTCAACGATTTCATCGAGGTAGGCATCCTGCGCTCGGCACTCTACCGGGCGGTACTGGAGGCCGGTACGGGGGGGCTGCGCCACGACAATTTGACGTTAAAGGTGTTTGATGCGCTGGCCCTGCCATTCGACCAGTATGCCAGTGATCCGGAGGTCAGGTATCAGGCGCGCAACGATACGCAGCAGTCTTTTCGCAATGTGCTCGGCTACCGCCTCTACTGCGATCTGCGGCGCGGCTGGCGTATCACCTCGCCCAACCTGGAGCAGGCTGGTCTGCTCAATATCACCTATCTCTCACTGGACGAGGTGTGCCAGGATGCGGCGGTCTGGCGCTCCTGCCACGAGGCGCTGAAAAGCACAACGCCGGCGACCCGCGAGAAGATTGGCAAGGTGCTGCTGGATTATATGCGGCGGGAACTGGCGATCAAAGTGGATTACCTGGACCAGCTCTACCAGGACCGCCTATGGCAGCAGAGCAGTCAGCGGCTCGCAGCTCCCTGGGGTCTGGACGAGAACGAGGCGAAGATGCATGCCGCGATCCTCTTCCCACGTTCAACGAGGAATGGAGATTATGGCGGGAATGTCTATCTCTCGGGGCGCGGTGGCTTCGGACAGTATCTGCGGCGTAAAACGACCTTTACGGGGTTCAGCGAGAAGCTCACGCTGAAGGATACCGAACAGATTATCAAAGAGCTGTTAGAAGGCCTGCGCCAGGCGGCACTGGTGGAGCGGGTGCAGGAGCCGTCGAAAAAAGAGAAGGACGATGTGCCTGGCTACCAGATGCCCGCCTCGGCGTTGATCTGGACGGTTGGGGATGGCACACGGGTTTTCCACGACCCCATTCGCACACCGCGCGAGTCCAACGTGGGGCATCGTCCCAACTCGTTTTTTGTCGGGTTCTATCGTGGCATATCGGCTAATCTCAACGATCTGCGCGCATATGAGCACACGGCGCAGGTGCCCAACGATCTCCGCCAGAAGCGCGAGGATGAATTCCGCGCGAACAAGCTGCCTATTCTCTATTGTTCGCCGACCATGGAGCTGGGCGTTGATATCTCCGAACTGAATTTAGTGCATCTGCGCAATATCCCGCCGACGCCAGCCAATTACGCGCAGCGCAGTGGCCGTGCCGGGCGTAGCGGCCAGCCCGCTCTGGTGATTTCCTACTGCTCAACCGGTAGCCCACACGATCAGTATTTCTTCAAGCGTCCTGAACAGATGGTCGCCGGCTCCGTCACGCCCCCGCGCCTGGACCTGGCGAACGAGGACTTGGTGCGTGCCCATGTCTATGCCATCTGGTTGGCTGAGACGGGTTTAAGCCTGGGCCGTTCGCTGCCCGATCTCTTGAACATTGCCGCTGCGAACCTGGAACTACCCCTGTTCGACTGGGTGCGCATCAGTGTTGAGGATGGCAGCGCCAGGAAACGCGCCGCTCAACGGGCCAAGGCGGTGCTGGCGACCCTGCAGGATGAACTGCGCCAGGCCGACTGGTATCGGGATGACTGGCTGGACAAGGTCCTGGCCCAGGTCGCGTACAGCTTTGATCGCACGGGTGAGCGCTGGCGCGAATTATACCGTGCCGCGCGCAAACAGATCGATATTCAGCACAAGATTAGAAACGACCCGGCACGCAGCCCGGATGATAGAGATCGCGCAGAGCGCCTGCGCAGCGAGGCAGAGGCGCAGGAGAAGCTTCTGACCGACTCATCAACGTTGGAACAGTCAGACTTTTACAGTTATCGCTACTTTGCCAGCGAGGGCTTCCTGCCAGGCTATAACTTCCCACGCCTGCCGCTCTCGGCCTATATTCCGGGCCGACGTGCGCGTCAGCAGGACCGCAACGAATATCTCTCGCGCCCACGCTTCCTGGCCATTTCAGAATTTGGCCCGCGTGCCATCGTCTATCACGAAGGCTCGCGCTACGAAATCAACCGTGTGATCCTCTCAGTAGAGAGCAGCGAGAGTCTGACGACCAGCGGGGTCAAGCAGTGTGAGCACTGCGGCTATCTCCACCCCTTGAGCGATGATGGCATGGGCCTGGACATGTGTGAGCATTGTGGAGCGCCGCTCCCCTTGCCGCTGCGCCAGCTCTTCCGCTTGCAAAATGTGGCAACCAGACGGCGCGACAAGATCAATTCGGACGAAGAGGAGCGCGTGCGTTTGGGCTACGATATTCGCACGGCGGTGCGCTTTGAGAAGCACGAGAGCAGTTCGCCGATGCGCATGGGGCGGGCCAGTGAGGAGGGCAAGCCGGAAGAGAACCTGGCGAAACTCACCTATGGCCACGCTGCAACCCTCTGGCGTATCAACCTCGGCTGGATGAGGCGCAAGGATCAATCCACGTACGGTTTTCTGCTCGATATTGAACGTGGCACCTGGGAGAAAAACGAGCAGAGCTCAGGTGGGGAGGACGAGGCCATGTCACCGCGCACTGCACGGGTGATCCCCTATGTTGAGGATCGGCGCAACTGCCTGCTGTTTGAGCCCAGTGAGCGTCTGAATACGGCTCAGATGGCCTCACTGCAGGCAGCGCTTAAAAACGCCATTCAGGTGCGCTATCAGCTGGAAGATAACGAGTTGGCGGTGGAACCACTGCCGGATATGGCCAGCCGCCACCAGTTGCTCTTCTATGAAGCAGCGGAGGGTGGCGCGGGGGTGCTGCGGCGGCTCATCGATGATCCACAGGCCTTGCGCGAGGTGGCGCAGGAAGCGCTGTGCCTCTGCCACTTTGACCCGGCGACGGGGGAGGATCTCCGGCATGCCCAGCGTGCGCGCGAAGACTGCGAGGCAGCCTGCTATGACTGCTTGCTGACCTACTATAACCAGCGCGATCACCAGTTGCTGGATCGACGCGGGATTCGCGATTTCCTGCTGCGCTTGGCCCGCACCCAGGTGGTGGCCAGCGCCAACGCCAAGCCGCGCCCACAGCATTTAGAGCATTTGCAGCGTCTGACTGGCTCTTCTTTGGAGCAACAGTGGCTCAGTCACCTGGAGGCGCGTGGGCTTCTGTTGCCTACGAAGGGTCAGCCGCTGATCCCAGAATGCCAGACGCGCCCGGACTTCTTGTACGAGGATGCCATGGCTGCCATCTATATCGATGGGCCGTATCACGACTATGCAGAGCGGCACGCTCGCGATGTCGTCACAACAGAATGCCTGGAGGACCGCGGCTATTTTGTGATCCGCTTCGGTCCCCAGGACGATTGGGACGCGATTATCGCCCAGTATCCAAGTATTTTCGGGAGACACTAATTCATGGATTATACCGTTGGCTCGCTGGTCAGAGCACGCGGACGCGAATGGGTCGTCCTGCCAGAATCAAACGACCAGCTTCTGATCCTGCGCCCGCTGGGGGGCAGTGAGCAGGAGACTACTGGCATCTACCGGGGGCTGGAAACAGTGGAAGAAGCCTCATTTGCCCTCCCTGATCCGCAAGCGCTGGGCGATTATCGTTCGTGCCGCCTGCTGCGTGACGCGGTGCGCCTGGGCTTCCGCTCCAGCGCGGGTCCGTTTCGCTCTTTCGCACATATTGGCGTGGAGCCGCGCCCCTACCAGTTTGTGCCGCTGCTGATGGCGCTCAAGCTCGATCCAGTGCGCTTGCTGATCGCTGATGATGTGGGGATTGGCAAGACCATCGAGGCCAGCCTGATCGCGCGCGAACTGCTGGACCGTGGCGAGATTGCGCGCCTGGCCGTGCTCTGTCCGCCGCACCTTGCCGAGCAGTGGCAGGTGGAGTTGCGCGAGAAGTTTCACATCGAGGCAGTCCTGGTGCTGGCGAGCACGGCTGCACAGCTAGAGCGCACCTGCCGCTTTGGCCAATCTATTTTTGAACGCTATTCCTCTGTGATCATCTCGACCGACTTTATCAAGAGCGACAGGAGGCGCGACGAATTTCTGCGCACCTGTCCCGAATTTGTGATAGTGGACGAGGCGCATACCTGTACCGATGTGGGCGAAGGGCGCGGCGGACGTCAGCAGCGCTATGATCTGATCTCCAGTCTGGCAGCTGATGCCAATCGTCACCTGGTGCTGGTCACCGCTACACCACACAGCGGGAATGAAGCGGCTTTCCGCTCGTTGCTGAAGCTGCTCAACAAAGAGTTCGCGCATCTGCCCGAGGATCTGACCGGGGCGCACCATGAGCGCGAGCGGCGCAAGCTAGCCGCACATTTTGTGCAGCGGCGGCGTGGTGATATTCAGGCCTATCTGCGCGCCAATACGCCTTTCCCCGACCGCAAGGAGAGCGAAAAGAGCTACGCGCTCAGCCCTGAATACCGGCAGCTGTTTGAGAGAGTGCTGAACTACGCGCGGGAGACAATCAGCGACCCGCTGGATGGGAATAAGCATCACCAGCGGGTGCGCTGGTGGTCAGCCCTGGCCCTACTGCGTTCGCTGGCTTCCAGCCCTGCGGCGGCGGCGGCCACCCTGCGCAATCGCGCTGGGGCGGCCGATACCCTGAACGAAGAGGAGGCCGACAAGGTCGGGCGGCATACGGTAATGGATCTGCTGGACAACGAGTCCGGCGAGGGCGTGGATATCGTGCCGGGCAGCGATTATGAGGATCCACAGGTGGGCGAGTCGAATGTGCGCAGGCGCTTGCTGGCGATGGCGCGCGAGGCCGAGGCGCTCAGGGGGGCGAAGGATGCCAAGCTGCAGCAGGCGGCAAAAATAGTGCAAGAGCTGCTCAAGGACGGTTTTCAGCCGATCCTCTTCTGTAGGTTTATTCCCACAGCGGACTATGTGGCCCAGGAATTGCGTGCCCGCTTGTCCAAGGACGTACAAGTCGAGGCGGTGACGGGCCAGTTGCCACCTGTGGAGCGTGAAAACCGCATTGCGCAGCTGGCCGAGCAGGCCAGTCACGTGTTGGTCTGCACCGATTGCTTGAGCGAGGGCATCAACCTACAAGAGCACTTTAACGCGGTCATCCACTATGATCTCTCGTGGAACCCGACGCGCCACGAACAGCGCGAAGGGCGCGTGGATCGCTATGGCCAGGCCAGCCCAGAGGTGCGCGTGGTGACCTACTATGGCCATGATAACTCGGTCGATGGCATCGTGCTCGACGTGCTAATCAAAAAACACCACACTATTCGCACTTCGCTGGGCATTTCGGTGCCGGTGCCGGCCAATAGCGAGCAGGTGCTGGAAGCTATCCTGGAGGGCGCGCTCCTGCGTGGGGGAGGCAGCGCTGCCTCAGGCATGCAACTTGCCCTGCCCGGCCTGGAAGATCCGCGCCAGCAGCAGTTTTTCATGCAGTGGACGGCTTCCGCGGATCGCGAGAAACGCTCGCGCACGATGTTTGCCCAGGAGAGCATCAAAGCCAGCGAGGTCGCGGAGGAACTGGCCGCGATGCGCGCGGCGATGGGCTCATATAGCGATGTCGAGCACTTTACGCGCGACGCGCTCGGCGAGTATGGCGCGGCTGTCTCCACGCTGAAGAGTGGCGCGCTGCAGGTGGATTTTAGCGGGCTGCGCAGCTTGCATGCGACGCAGGGTGCGCACGAGGCGCGTGGCCTGAAGGACGTGCTCAAGACCGTGCTGCGTGCTGGCCAGAAAGGGGCGCGCGTAAACGACGAACGCTTCAAGGCCCGCTTCGAGCTGCCAGTGCGCGAGGGCGAACTGTATCTGAGCCGCACTCATCCGCTGGTAGAGAGCCTGGCCGCGTATGTGATGGATGCCGCACTCGACTCGTCGACAGGCAGCGAGAGCGTAGCGAAGCGCTGCGGAGTGATGCGTACCAGCCAGGTTGAGCGGCGCACCACCCTGCTCCTGGTACGTATGCGCTACCACATCATCACTACCCGGCGCGGCCAGGATGGATCAACCCTGCTGGCCGAAGACTGCCAGGTGCTGGCCTTCCAGGGCGCGCCCGCCAATGCCCAGTGGATCGATGACCAAGCATTGATCGAGCGATTGCTGGAGGCGAAGCCGGATGGCAACGTCTACGAGGACCAGGCCCGGCAATTCCTGCGCCAGTTACTCGCGGGCGTTGAAGAACTGCAACCGCACCTGGAGCAGGTCGCCGATGAGCGTGGTCGCGAACTGGAAGATGCGCACCGGCGTGTGCGCCAGGCCGCCCAGGTCCGCGGCTTGCACTACCGCGTTGAGCCTCAGAAGCCCACCGACATTCTGGGTGTCTATCTCTATTTGCCCAACCAGGCGCAATAACAAAAGAAGTGTTTGCTTGCTGCGGCACGGCGAGCAAGCACAGAAAAAGCCCTTCTTTATTTTCTATGCACACCAGGAAGAGGAAGACCGAGCATGGCAGCATACCAGAAACGACAGTACACCATCTTCTCTACCGTTCACAGCGAAGGAGCCATCCTGCCCATGGACCTACTCCTGCGTATCAGCGACCCACAAAATGCGCAGCTCGACGGGCTGACGCCCGAGGCCTATCATCTCTCGGCGATCAAGCTGAACGAGGCGGTGAACCAGGCCTGGACCCGCGTGCTGGGCGCGTGGCAGCGCTTCAAAAGTGAGCAGGACCGGTTGGACCGGCTTTCACCACACGAGAGCGGGACCACGTTGACGCGCGAACGCTGGCTGCTGCCGCTGTTCAGCGAACTCGGCTATGGCCGTCTGCTGTCGGCGAAGGCTCTGGTCATTGGCGAGCGAAGCTATGCCATTTCGCACAACTGGCAACATACGCCCATTCACCTGGTGAGCTACAGAGTCGATCTCGACCGCAGCGTGCATGGCGAGAATGGCGCACGGCGCAACAGCCCGCACAGTTTGCTGCAAGAGCTGCTCAACCGCTCAACAGAGCACCTGTGGGGCATCGTCTCCAACGGGCAGCGCCTGCGTATCCTGCGCAATAACATCAGCCTGACGCGCCAGGCCTATGTAGAGTTCGACCTGGAAGCCATGTTCAACAATGAGATCTACGCCGACTTTGTGCTGCTCTGGCTGCTCTGCCATCAGTCGCGCGTGGAGTCGGAGCGGCCTGAGGAGTGCTGGCTGGAGAAGTGGTCGCGCGAGGCGCACGCGACGGGCACGCGCGCGCTTGAACAACTGCGCGTGGGGGTCGAAAGGGCCATCAGCGAACTGGGCAGCGGCTTCCTCTCCCACCCGGCCAATGGCCAGTTGCGAGAGCAACTGCGCGCAGGCACGCTCAGCGCCATGGACTACTACAACCAGTTGCTGCGCCTGGTCTATCGCCTGCTGGTGCTCTTCGTGGCCGAGGATCGCGATATCCTCTTCCATCCCAACGCGCCTCCAGAGATGCGCAACCTCTACAACCAGTACTACTCCACCGCGAAGCTGCGCTACCAGGCCGACCGCCAGCTCGGCACGCGCCACGCCGATCTCTTCTATGGCCTGAAGCTGGTCATGGAGAAGCTGGGGCTGGATGACGGCTGCCCGGAACTCGGTCTGCCCGGCCTGAATGGCTTTCTCTTCTCGCCAGAGGCCTTGACCAATCTCAAGGGCTGTCAACTGGCCAACTATGCCTTGCTGGCAGCCGTGCGCCATCTAGCCTACACTGAGAGCAGTCGCACACGACGCATCATCGACTACAAAAACCTCGGCTCGGAAGAACTGGGCAGCGTCTACGAATCCCTGCTCGAGCTGCATCCCATCTTCCATCTGGAGACCGGCAAATTTGAACTGGCCAGCGCCAGCGGCAACGCGCGCAAGACCACCGGCAGCTACTATACCCCCACCAGTCTGATCACCAACCTGCTCGACTCCGCCCTCGATCCCGTGTTGGCCGAGGCCTGCGCCCAGCCCGACGCCGAGAGCGCCATCCTCAACCTCAAAATCTGCGATCCCGCCTGTGGCAGTGGCCACTTCCTGGTCGCAGCGGCGCATCGTGTGGCCAAACGCCTAGCCGCCGTGCGCACCGGCGACGAGGAGCCAACCCCCGAAGCGCTGCGCACGGCCCTGCGCGACGTCGTTGGGCACTGCATCTACGGCCTGGACATCAACCCCATGGCTGTCGAACTCTGCAAAGTCAGCCTATGGATGGAGGCCATCGAGCCTGGCAAACCTCTCTCCTTCCTCGACGCCCACATCCAGTGCGGCAACAGCCTGCTCGGCACCACGCCCGCTCTGCTCAAAGCTGGCATCCCCGATGAAGCCTTCGAGGCGATTGAGGGCGACGACAAGAAAATTTGTAGCGAGTTCAAGAAAAAGAACAAAGCCCAGCGAGCCGGTGTGCGCACCCTCTTTGACGAAGAGATGCAGCCCTGGAACCGCCTGGGCGACCTGGCCACAGGCATACAGCAGCTCGACGACATGAGCGAAGATACCGTTGCAGACGTGCGCCGCAAGCAATCATACTACGAAGAATTCGTCAAATCCAGCGGTTACCTGTTCGGCAAACTCTGGGCCGACGCCTGGTGTGCGGCCTTTGTCTGGAAGAAAACCAGCGATTTTGCCTATCCCATCACCGAAGAGATTTTCCGCAACATCGAAGAAAACCCCTACAATCTCGCCACCTGGATGCGCGACGAGATCCAACGCCTGGCCGCGCAATACCAGTTTTTCCACTGGCACATTGCCTTCCCCGACGTGTTCCGCGTCCCCAGCAAAGACGAGCAGCCCGAAAACGAGCAGGCTGGTTGGTCCGGCGGCTTTGATGTCGTGCTGGGGAATCCGCCATATATTTTTGGCGAAGGTCATAATCGCAAACTGAAAAACTCTTTTCAAACGATATTTGATCTTGCTACCGGTCAATATGATATGTATTGGCTTTTCATAGAGCAAGGTTTAAAATTAACCCGATATAGAGGGAGATTTGGTCTTGTTGTTCCTGATGCGTTGTTGGCACGCGATGAGGCCCAGAAAACGCGTAAACTTCTTCTTCAAGAAGGTATCGAGCACATATATCATTGTGGAAAGGTGTTTGAAGAAGCAGATGTTTCTACGATTATCTTTACTGTAAGTAAAGGGAGCAGATTTATGGAAGTTTTCAGTGGAGTGTTTGAGGGTTCCACAGTAGGCACAAAGCACAAATCCAGTAAAGATCTCTTCTCAGCAGATCCAACAAATAGGTTTCTCATTCACATTTCCTACGCAGAAACTCGTATTCTTGCTCGGATAATGAACAAATGTGAAACCCTACAGAAGGTTGTAAAAATCACACGGGGAGAAGAAATTGGCAAAAAGGGGGTTCTTTCTGAAGGATCTATTCCTATCCTCGTGGGCAGCGACATTTCACGCTATTGTGTCGAACAACCGTCTCGTTTCTTAAATACTATAGAAAAAGATCCTTCGATTTACCAAGCGCCAAAAATAGTTGTTGTAAAAACAGGAAGCAAATGCATTGCGAGCATGGAATCAAATGGTTATGTTACCATGCAGTCAGTATATAATCTGCACATAACTGTGTCTAAGATAGCGTACGAAACCCTCTTAGCTCTTCTAAACAGTCGTTTCATACAATATTTTATATATAAAACTTTTACTTCTTACAAGAGCCTATTTCCACAGCTCAACCAATCTACGCTGCAAGCAATTCCAATTCCTCAGAATATTTATGATCAGCAAGAAGATCTGATGATGCTAGTTCAAAATATACAAAATATTGTGTGGACGCTGAAAACTGCAAAAACTGTTCAAGAAGAGAGCACTATCAGGAAGCAATTCGAGTTCTTAGATCGAGAAATAGACCTGTTAATTTATAAGACGTACGGACTGTCTTCAGAAGAAATTGACCTTATTGAAAGGAATATTGTGTAAAGCTCCTAACATTAAGTGATGCGTGCTTCCTGTTGCGCTGCGAGCTGGACGCAGCGTATTTCCTTTTGTATGGGATTGCGCGCGAGGGTAGTGGCACAATCGAGAAGGATATGGTTGACTGTGAAGACAAGGAGAAATGAAAAAAGGAGTCTTCAATGGTGACAATCACCCTTGGTTGTGCCCACTGTGGCAGCGATACGCTGGTGCGTGACGGCCATGCCCCCAACGGAAAACAGAAGTATCGATGTCATGCTTGTGGGCGTCGCAGCCCCGAGAATCCTACCCCCAATGCCTACCCAGAAGCTCGCCGCGAAGAGATTCTGCATGCCTATCAAGAACGTAGCAGTCTGCGTGGTCTCACGCGTACGTTTGGTATTTCTCGCACGACCGTGTCCAGTTGGATCAAAAAAAGTAGCTCAACTTCCCCCCTTACGTACCACCTTGCTTGCCCCGGACCCAGCAGATCCCACTTCCACGACACTGGAACTGGACGAACTGTGGTCGTTTGTGCTCAAAAAAGCGCACGACTCCTGGATATGGATGGCCCTGTGCCGCAAGACGCGTCAAGTGGTGGCTTACGCAGTTGGGGATCGAAGCCGGCAAGACGTGTCAACGTCTGTGGGAGGCCATTCCAGATCTCTATCGTGCAGGTCATTGCTTCACGGATTTCTGGACAGCGTATCAGGTGGTGATCCCAGAGGAGCAGCACACAGCTGTCGGAAAGGAAACTGGGGAAACGGCTCATGTGGAGCGGTGGAATAACACGGCTCTCGCAACGTCTGGCTCGTTTTGTTCGCATGACCTTATCCTTTTCAAAGTCGGTGGTGATGCATGAAGCGTGTCTTCTGCTCTTTCTCCATCGCTACAATCTTGACCGGGCTATCCTTCTCAAATGAGCCACTGTGACATTCATCATGATATAATCACTATCGAATCTAGCGATACATTCACTACCGAGGGATACGGAGCGGAGTATGGCACAACAGGTGCAGCAACCTGGTCAGTCGCAGGGACAGGATCCCAAACACAAAGGCTTTACTCGCAGGCAACGCATCATTAGTACTATTGTTGTTGCTCTAATTGTAGCACTTGCTATCGTGGCTGCCCAGGTCTTGAATGCTGCAAAGGTTATCCCAGATATTTGGGCTACTATTTCAAACGCAATTGTTGGCGTCTTAGCTGTTCTATTCGCTTTCTTCGCTCTGATTCCTCTCATTTTCCCACCTGATGACCTTCAAACAACGCCTGCACTCGCAGCAACTCAAGTTCCTTCATCTCAACCAACTCGGTCAACGTCCCAACCATCACCCTCACCTAATGTATCAGCTTACCAAAGGCTCAAGCAACCTCCTTGGTGGCTTTGGACCTCTGTTTCTATTATTGTTCTTGCATTGATTGTGTTTGTCATTGCTGCTTCCTATATACTGAAAACTCAAAGTAGCGCTCAGGCACTCAATAGCTTAACCATTATCTCTATCATGATTGGTACTCCTGTGGGCTTACTCATGTTAGTGATAGCACTGCTTGCATGGCAACTTTCACCTTCATCCAATTCATCCGAGTCATCTCAATCTTTACAATCATCCTCCACCGAAAAGACTGTCTATCACAATATTGAAACACGACCTTTCTCTATCGACACCATCCCAAGTGTTGTGTAAAGAAGAGGCTTTTCAGAGAGAGGCTTTTGAGAGGATACTACAGGCATAGATTGAATGATTCTCCGTCATCATGACCGCGTAGGGGCCAGCACATCGTAGCCAAGCAAGCGAAGAGTAATGGAGATCCGCAGGCAAGGAGAGAAAGTACAAGGTTGACCGCTCTCCTTCTGCTCGTCAGAGGTGAGGAGCA
>WNGP01000673.1_pt1 | contig 26949 bp, 19 predicted proteins | sample 5407671 | NCBI WGS metagenome assembly WNGP01 (sample SAMN13153381, study PRJNA577476) | soil metagenome | isolation source: 40 cm soil or saprolite under Garry oak tree replicate 2 | place: USA:California | collected 2016-06-15
GAGGCGCTCTACGTCGGCAAGGCGGGCGACCTGAAAAAGCGCGTCTCGTCCTATTTCCAGAAAACGCAGCACGGCCCGCGCATCGCCATGATGCTGACGCAGGTCGCGGCGGTCGAGATCACGGTCACCCGCTCCGAAGGGGAGGCGCTGATACTCGAGAACAATCTCATCAAGTCGCTCGCGCCGCGCTACAACATCCTGTTCCGCGACGACAAGTCCTATCCCTACCTGATGGTGAGCGGAGGGGATTTTCCGAGGCTCGGTTTTCACCGCGGGGCGATGGACAAGGCCCATCACTACTTCGGTCCGTTTCCGCACGCGGGCGCCGTGCGCGAGAGCATCCAGCTGCTGCAAAGGGTGTTTCGGCTGCGCACCTGTGAGGACTCGGTCTTCCAGAACCGCTCGCGGCCCTGCCTTCTCTACCAGATCCGACGCTGCACCGCGCCCTGCGTGGGCCACATCGCCGCGGCCGCTTACGCGGAAGACGTCAAGAGCGCGCAGCTCTACCTCGAGGGCCGCAGCGACACCGCCCTCAAGCGGCTCGAGGTCCGCATGCAGCAGGCCGCCGACGCGCGGCGCTACGAGGAGGCGGCGATCTACCGCGACCAGATCCAGTCCCTCGCCAAAGTCAGCCAGCGCCAGTACGCCGATACCGGCGCGGACGTCGATGTCGATATCATCGCGGTCGCCATGGAGCACGGCCTCGCCTGCGTCAACCTGATGATGGTGCGCGGCGGCAGGCAGCTCGGGGACCGCAGCCTCTTTCCTCAGAATGCCGAGGAGCGCGACGCAAGGGAAGTGCTCGCGGCGTTCATCGCGCAGCATTATCTGGAGCGGCCGATACCGGGAGCGCTGGTCGTCGGCGAAGAGCTCGAGGTCGAAGAGCTCGAGGCCACGCTCACCGAACACGCGAAACGCAGCGTGCGTATCTGTACGCGTCCAACGGCCGCGCGCCGCGCCTGGCTCGAGACGGCCCGGCAAAACGCGCTTCAGGCCCTCAAGTCGAAGCTCAGCGAGCACAGTACCCAGGGAACGCGGCTCGCGGCGCTGCGCGAGGCGCTCGGTGCGCCCGACACCGCACAGCGCATCGAATGCTTCGACGTGAGCCACACCATGGGCGAGGCCACGGTGGCGGCCTGTGTGGTATACGATCGCATGGACATGCGCCGGGGCGAGTACCGCCGCTACAACATCGAGGGCTTGGCGCCGGGCGACGACTACGGCGCCCTGGCGCAGGCGCTTTCGCGCCGCTACGCCAAGATAGCGGGCGGGGAAGGCGTCGCACCCGACCTGATTTTCATCGACGGCGGCAAGGGACAGGTGAGCGCGGCGAGAGAAGCGCTCGCAGAGGTCGGTCTCTCCGATATTGCGCTGGTGGGCATTGCCAAGGGACCGGAGAGAAAGCCCGGGCTCGAAGAGCTGTGGGTCGGCGAGCGCGTGGTAAGGCTTCCGCCCGATCACGCCGGACTGCACCTGATCCAGCGGATTCGCGATGAAGCACACCGCTTCGCCATCGCCGGCCACCGGGCGCGACGCTCCAGGCGTCGCACCACCTCGACGCTGGAGGACATCGCAGGGATCGGCGCCAAACGCCGCAAACAGCTGCTCACGCGCTTCGGCGGGCTGAAGGGCGTCATGGGCGCGAGCGTCGAGGACCTGACGCAGGTCGAGGGAATCAGCCGCAAGCTCGCCGAAAAGATCTACCAGGAACTCCATGCCGCTTAACGTTCCGATCCTTCTCACGTGGCTGCGCATCCTGACCATCCCGCTGGTGATCGGGGTGTTCTATGTCCCCGAGCTGTGGCTCTCGAGCCGGCACCAGAACCTGATTGCGACCGCGTTGTTCATCGCGGCCGCGATCACCGACTGGCTCGATGGCTACCTCGCGAGGCGCTTGAACCAGACGTCGGCGTTCGGCGCGTTCCTCGACCCGGTCGCCGACAAGCTGATGATCGCCGCAGCGCTGATCGTACTGGTCTGGCTTCAGCGCGTAGACGCGATCATCGCCGTAGTCATCATCGGCCGGGAGATCGCCGTTTCGGCGCTGCGCGAGTGGATGGCGAAGATCGGCCAGTCGAAAAGCGTCGCGGTGAATTTCCTCGGCAAGATAAAAACGATTTCGCAGATGATCGCCGTGCCGATGCTGCTCTACAACGAGCGGATCGGCGTGCTCAGCCCGCAGCGCGTCGGCACCTGGCTCATCTATCTCGCTGCGATACTGACGCTGGTGTCGATGTTCTACTACCTCAAACTCGCGCTTGCACCGCGCGCGGCAGGAGACCGCCGCCGGCTTGACCGCAGGGAGATCGGTCCGTAGAATTTCCGCCTGCTCTCGCGGGAGTAGCTCAGTTGGTAGAGCGTAACCTTGCCAAGGTTAAGGTCGCGAGTTCGAGACTCGTCTCCCGCTCCAGAATCCTCAAAGGAACAGCCTGTTCTCGAAGTCCGTCGCTGTTCCCGGTCTCAAAGCGTGCGGCGGGGTGGCAGAGTGGTCATGCAGCGGCCTGCAAAGCCGTGGACGCCGGTTCGATTCCGACCCCCGCCTCCAGTATATTCAATACGATCTGCGCCACGAGGCGACGTCCAAGCTCTTCGAGAAGGGGCTGTCCCGATCGAGGTCGCCACGATGACCGGGCACAAGACGTTGAACACACTGAAGCGCTACACACACCCCAACGTTACGGAGATCGCAAGGAAGCTCGGGTAGGGCGCACTTGTGCCCACGTGCGGCGGTCGGTCCCTCCCCTAGCCACCCCTTCGGCTTGCGCGGCGACGAGCGGCTAGGAGGCGGCCGGGGGTTGGTTTGGGACGTGGGGCAGGACCGGTAAGGCCTCTATAGAGGTTTTGAGGCCGCACAGAGGCAGGTGGGGCAGTAGCGGATGGAGCCTCCGCGCCGCGATGCGAAGAACGCCGAGCAAGGCGAATTCCGAAGGGGTAACCTTGCACGGTCCGTATATACGCCGTTGGGCGCGCAATGAGCAGAAGGGTCAATATGTGTAATACAAAAGTATGCCTCGCCGCGGTGTGGGTGGTAGCCAGCATAATATTTCCTGGCCAAGCACAGGCAAACGCCACGGGGAAGGACAAAAAGGACGCCGCCGCAGAAGGTGTCACGCGCTTACCATTCAGCGGGGTCGCGCCGCTGCCTGGCGCGCTATCCATCTCGGCCGACGGCCGCACGGCGGCGCACATCGGCACGAACGGCGACGTCGTGCTATGGGACGTGGTCAACGTCAAGCCGTTGGAAACGATCCCGGCCGACGGCAAGCAACCGAGCGCCGTGGCTTTGAGCCCCGACGGTGATTTGGTCGCGATCGGCTATTTTGACTCGCGAGTGATTGTCAGGTCGCGCCGCGAGCACAAGTTATTGCGCGAGTTCAGTGGCCACGCGGGCGGAGTTTCCGCGCTTGCGTTCTCGCCGGAAGGCCGGATGCTTGCCAGCGGCGGAGACGACGCAACAGCCCAGCTTTGGGAGGTATCTTCCGGGCGGCGATCGCGCGTCTTCGATTCGCAGTTCGGCGGTTCAGAGCATGGTGGTGGCATCGTTGTTGCGCTCGGCTTTTCCGGCAATGGGCGGGTTCTGGTGGTCAATGAGTGGTACAGCCGCTTTTACGACGTAGAGCGTGGCACCACGCTATGGGACATTGAAGAGGATATCGAGATCTCGACGAAGAACGTCGCGCCCCCAAATACGGACGATGTCATGCGTGCGGGGCAGGCGCTGGGAGGGGGAGGTTGGCTGCTGGCTTATACGGGCAACAAGGGTTTGATGGTCGAGCGCCTTGATCTCTGCAAATCTTCGCACCAACTGTCTTCTGGCCGCTACGCCGAGACGGTGGCAGCCGACCCGCAAGGCCGGTGGGTCGCAGCAAGCGAAATTGAGAAATTGACGTTTTTCGTGATGAGCGGCAGCGCGCAAGGCTATTCCATGGCGCTGCCGTCCAAGGCCATTGCCTTAGCGGCGCATCCGGACGGCCGGTCCGTATTTGCGCTAATGATCGATAGCACTCAATCCCACGGCAACGGCAGCTTCATCTTCGGTCGTTCAGCCTTCACGGTAACGGGTGGCGCTATTTACCGCATCGCTGTCCCCGCGCCGCTCTGGCGTTTGCCTTCCATGGTCGTCAAAGCAGATGCCACCCATTGCGCGCCCACGCAGGCAGTGCGCATGAAGCAGGATTTCAAGCTTCCCGAAAAGTCCGTGGAACTGACGGTCATCGCGAAGCTCGCGCCCACGAAAGAAATGACCACCGACCCCGACGACCCAACTGGAAAATATAACCAGGTCAACCCTCCCCGCGAACTCTATTTTGCTTCCGACGGGAGTCTCTACGCGCTCTACCATGCGGAGTCAAATTTTCGAAGCGGCGTAGCGGTGTGGAACCCGCAAACGAAACGTCTGCTACACGCGCGTTTCAAGAGGTACGTCCGTGACTTTAATTTGCGTTTGCGGGAGGGCTGGGCGGGCTGGGCAGCGGGCACGGAGACCCTGAACAACCTATTAACAGGGAAAGCGATCTACCAATTTAGGAAGGACGAAAGGCCGGACAGTTCAGCATCCGACAGGGACACAGGAGAGGTCTACCGGATCGCTGCGGGACATTTCGAGCGCTACGCAGCCGATGGGCGACGCCTGCAGGATGTGGCAACCGGTGGGAGCGTTGTCGTCTTTGCCGCGCGCAATGGGAGGCTCGCGGTGCTCTATGCGAACGGCAACGTTCAGGTGTGGCAAATGCAAGCGAGCGGGAAGTCGAAGACTATTGGACCGGTCGTGAACCTGGCCGAGGATCCATGCGTGATCGAACAGTTGGCTTTATCCGCGGACGGTCGCTACTTGCAGATACCTTTCTCGTGCAATGATGTCCCAACGTTCTATCGCATCTACAGTCTCGATTCGGGAAGACAGGTGGCGCAAGGGGCGTTGCTCGCGCCATTCCCCGGTCGAGCGAACCGCGGCGTTGTTCGGGACACCCGTCCTCACCGGCTCGCCGTTTGGGATTTCGACAGGGGAGAAATCATTGCCCGTTTGCCGCGGCATAGAAGCCGCGATCAGAGCGGCACCTATAAGCCGCTGCGGGCGGCCATCAGTGACGATGGTCGATTGCTGGCGAGCGCCTCCTATGACGGACTGGTGCGCGTCTGGAATCTTGACACTCGACAGATGCTGGGCGAGGGGCGCGTGGACGGTACGGTGACGGCCATGGCGTTCGATGCGGCAGGCCGGCAACTCGCGGCGGGAAGAGAGGATGGCCACCTCCTCGTGTTCCAGGTGCCCGAGCCAAAGTGAGCAACAGCTGGTGTCGGGCCTTTAGCGGGCTACAGTCAAGCGGGACTGCGCGAAAGCACGCAGCCCCTTGCTTTTGCGTTGGGTCCCATAGACACCAATCGGGATACGCCATGCGAACATTGCGGGCTTGCTTTCTCACCTTTGCCGCCTTGGCCATCGGCCCGCTCATTGCAGTAGCGATGTCACCTGGCTCATCCAAGTCCTACTGGAAACCTGAGAGCGTTTCAGAGCTTTCCCCAGATGAAGTGCAGAAATTGACTGCTACAGGATGCTTGATCAAATCCTATCGAGGCGATAACGAATCTCCCAGATCCACATCGGCACCTGACCAGAATGACCTTTTCATGCTCACGCGGGCTGAGCTCGCCGCCAAAGGCCAAACCGATCTTGCGGTTCTGTGCAAATCCACAAAGGGCCCCACAGAGCAAATCGTCGTGTTGTGGGGCGGACCGAAACAGTGCACTAGCAGACTGCTGATGGCCGAAGGATCACGCTATTACAACAAGTATGGCCCCCATGAGGATTACTACGGTGATGTTTTGAAGGCCTTCCATGCATCAGAGGTCCTGCGTTTCATTGACGGCATGTACAAACAATACGATGACCTTGATCCGGCAGCTGGGACCATTAAACGCTGGCGCGCCGAAGAGAAAGACATTCCGGCAATCACCCATGACGCCCTTCATTTTTCCGGTGCCTACAACTTTGTCCTCTATTGCCACGAAACAAAATGGGTTCCGTTGCTGGACGGCTTCATGGACTTTGTAAACGATTAGCCCCAACAACGTAAACCAACAAAGCACATGAGCAACCGCGTCTGCCTCATCGTTGCAAGACCAACACTCTTCAGTGCTGTGGCCCAACAAGGCGTTCCAGACCGACGTCCCAGCCCCGCTTCGCGCATCTGGGACGCGACTGAACGCCGACGTTAGGCCCGTAACATTGCCGCTCGATACCAAACTCGCGTCCCTATCAAAATGAAACCAAACTTTTCCAACATCTGTGCCGCGGTCATCCTGTCAACGATCGCAGTGCGATCTCTAGCGGCCGAATTCCAGTTCGAGGAAACGCTTTACGTGATCGGCTCTGTTGCCTCCGTGCGTACGGGGCCACGCGAAAACGCCCGTATCGCCGGAAAAATACCAATCGGAACGAAGGTGACCTTCCTCGGTACCGCCTCCGACCTGAATTCGAACGTAAGCGATATGTGTCCGATGACTGGAAAGTCGGACGGAAATGAGTGGATATGCGTACGTTCCAACGAGTTGGTAGTTGAATATGCCGAATATTGGGGCGGCTGGATCGCAGCGGATCTGCTGGGCCGCGAAGCACCTCGGGTCCCTGAGCTTATCGTCTGGTACGACAAGACTCCGAAGGCAAACCTGGCCGAACGCAGGAAGTTGGCCGAGCGCGCGAGCGCGCTCGATCCGTTGAGCAGTGACGCGCAAGAACGCCTGCTGGGCGTCCTCGCTGAAATCCCTGATCTCACGGCGCAGGCAGCCGCGAAACGGTCGTTCGCCGCCTATCAAGCCCGTCAGGCTGACGCCGCACGGCGTGGCGACAATCTCATTTTTTCTTTCACGCACGGATTTCTTGAGCCCATCGGCGAGATGAAGGCGGGACGCGTCGTGTTGCGCAATTTCGATCAGCAGGTGAACCACGATTACCGCAATCGTGGTCACTTCTACAATCTCTACTCAGGCGGACAGCGGATTGGGGTCGTCGCTACGGAAACTCAGTTCGATTGCGTTGTAAAAACATGCCCGGTCGGGACTCTAGTGCGCGCCATAACACACTCCAACACGACCAAAGCATCCGTCGGTCTTGCAACGAACTTTAGTCTGCGGCAAAGAGACGGGCCGGCGCCGACTCTTACACAGACGCAAACGGCTCAGTTGCTGGAAATGGCGCAGGCGTGGACCAAATCGTCTGGGCTATCGGCGAAACCAAAGAAGCTTTTTTTGCAGCATATTAAGCAAGGAGCGCACCGCGCCACCCTTGCGGTCGGACAACTCGCTCAAGAAGGAAGGGTCGTGCTTATTGGCAGCTGGGTTATGGGGTCGATGAATCAGGCACATTACGGCGGGCCTGACGATTTCTACGAGTCGCTGCTCATCGTAGCTGAACAACAGCACAATGGAGCATTTCGCCCTGCGCCTGGCTCAGGTTCTATTGCGGACCACGGCTGCGCGTACTTCGATCACGCGGACCTAGACGGAGACGGAACTGACGAAATTGTTCTCAGATGCAACCAGCTAGAAGGTCAATACGGCTATCGAGTACTTAAGCGCGTCGGGGGCAGGTGGGGAACCGGCGACGGGGACCCGCGCCCTTGATGGTGAACTTGCACAGTAGGAGACGGGACGGATGGGTACAATCCTTACGACGACAAGAAATATTGTCCAAAGGGAGGGTTGTGGAAAATCTCCCTCATCCCTAACGTCGTACCGCTTGCCCTTGCACGGCCTGGTACGTGGATCTCCCATCAGGCGGTGCCGTCGTCGGCCGCGGGCGTGCCCTGGCGGCGTCGGGCAGTTCTAGTGTTTACGTAATAGATTTCGCAATTTTCGTATCACCCTCAATCTCGCCATGTTTCCCGACGCTATATTGTCGATTCTGGCCCTGGTAGTGCTCGTTGCCGTCATCTGGCGTCTAAGCCGGGAGGACCCGAGCTCCTCTGCGCCGGAATCATCGTTGCCGGGAGCAAGGAAGTCGGTTTTGTCGCTGCGCAAATTCCTTTTTGCGATTGCAGGGATGTTCGTTTTCGTTTACATCGTGCTGACACTGTACCTCCACCGGAAGATTTCCGAAAATCAAGTGGCCTACTCCGAGCTTTTTGCTCAAGGGGGTGCCCAGCGATTGCTGCATTCGGACGCGGAAACCAGATATTGGCGCGAAGGCGGCACCTACGATCAGTTCCGGAACGTTAAGGTTCTTCCGAACGGCGCACTTGAATTTCGTGTCGCCTTCCCGTTCGCAGGGCGGTTCTACCTGATCCCACGTCCGGGCGGCAATTCAGGCTATCTGCAATGGAACTGTGTGACTGCCGATAGTCCCTGGTTGAGATCTCTCTGGCTCGATTGCGCCCATATTCCCGATTTCAAGCCGGATCTGCCCATACTGGTCGACCGCGACAACGTTCACGTCCTGTATTTCGACTCCAACAAGATGAACGAGCAGGGCATGAGCGAGGAGGGGCGCGAGCAGTTCGGGAAATTCATCTCGTCCCTTTCCGGGCCGTGGATTCGCCAGGTGCTGCGGGTCGAGATTACCGCCTATTCGGATCCGGTCGGCACCGTGAAGAACAACCTTGTTGTCGCGAATGCACGCGCGGCCTATGCGCGCGAGGCGTTTGTGGCGCGCGGAATATCGCGCGACTCGATCTCGGAGAGGGTAATCGGTTCGGAATTTCAAGAGGCGAGAAACTGCGCGAAGGAGCCGAAAGGGAACCCGCGTGATCTGTGCTTCACGAAGAATCGTCGCGTCGAGATTCGCGTCAGCTACCGTATGGAGGTGTAAGACATCGGCATGTAGAGTGAAGGCGAGCGCTCCACCGAGGACGACACGTTGATCCATGAGCAACTGTGCAGGCACCGCTCGATTAGAATCAACCGGATCTCAACTTCGACGAAGGAGAGGTGACCATGCTTGTGATGGACATGCCGGATGTGCCGCCGCAGTACGGTCAAGTGATGATTGCGCAGGTGGGCGCAGAGAAACAGGGCACTGTTAAGGCCAATCGAACCCTCGGAGTTTGCAAGCTGGTCGAGAACCCTCCGATGATACCGGGCGGCACCGCGATCAATAGCCTGAGCCCGATACTGGAGGTAAAGAACTACTTCAGGTCTAAGGAGAAGCGGAATATCGAGGGTCCCTCAATTACTACCGTGCTTGAGCATCCCAAACACGGCGAATTGAAGGATGAGGGTACTTCCGTTCTGAGACACGGAACCGTGGTCGATACAGGCGAAAGAGGTTATAGCTATCTTCCCGCGCGCGGTTATTTGGGTAGAGATCGCGCTGTCTTGCTGATAGAGATAGCTGGCATGAAAATTACGATGGTGTATTCCTTCCGCGTTGTAGATGTTATTGAGGGCAGCGAGGAGCTGTGTCCGTCGCCACGTGTGCGGAGAATCACATTCTCTACACCAACTCGGACCTACTCACTTCTCAAGGCCCGAGGCGTTGACCTCCCGCGTTGAGCCATCGAGTGCCAAAGTGAGTACCGCCGACCTTTCTGGTGGAACTGTCGACTGAACCTCCGGCAACACCCGACTGAGCTTTCCCCTTCAGCAAAAATTCTGCGTGATGTAGACATTGTCGTCCGGGGCGATCTCGACCCCGATGCCTTCACGCTTCCAATGGGGCGTGGCCTCAAGATCACCTTGAGCGGGGACGATGCGCGTAGCGCGTTAAAGTAGGAAAATAGGCTGTTGCCGCGATCGTCCGCCTCTCGATGGGATCACTACAGAGAATTCTCGGACTGCTCGTCCTTGCCACGCTCCCGGTCAGCGGGTACGGCTTGGCCTGGGAGCAGTCCATGCAGGCCTTGCCCACGGCCGCTCTTGCGCCGACCTCGACAACGGACCGCGGGAAGGCCCCTACAAACGCCGCTGCGCGCTGGATCCACGGCTCGCTGGTGAATGTACGCCAGACCCCGCAGCCGGGCGCCGCGGTTCTGGTGCAATGGCCTACGAACACGCCCGTGACCCTTGTCCGGCAACACGAAGCGTTCTGCGAGATCGAGGGGCCGAAAGGGCAACGCGGCTTCGTCGCTTGTGCCCTGCTGGGCGATCGCCCGCTGAGCTTGAAAGACCTTCCGGATCTGAACAAAGGGGACGGCACACTCAACGTCGATGTTTTGGCCAGAGCGTTTTGGATTACACCCTCGCTTCAACGGTGGATCGACTATGGCGTTCGCCTCAATACGGCGATGCTGAATGCCGATCAGCTCAAACAGCAGGCGACCACCCGTAAGCCGATACGGTGGCGCGCCCCGGAATTCGAAGCGATGAAACAGTTGATGAGCAGTGGTGTGGTCCCGGCGCTGGAGCACCAAATTCATTGGGTCCCCGTGGAGCCGCCGCCAGACAGGTATTGGGGGTGGACGGAAATTGCCTGGGTGCAGGCGTTGCTGGAACAGAAGCTGTTGCCTCCGGCCAAGCCGTCTCTGTTCCGGGCGCCGGGCGACGTGCTGGTCGCAGCCGACGCGTCGATCGACGCCCTGGCCGCAATGACGGGCAAGCAGATGCAAGTCAGGGTGCTCAGGGGGCCCGTCTACTCCGGCGGCAATCTTGAGCACGGCGTCGACGGTTTCTGGGACGTCGGTGCCGTCAGGACGCAGCTCGCGCAACCGGTTTACCTGCATGCCGTGTCCGCCAAAGGTCTGCTCGGTGCGTACTCCCGCGACAGCGAGCAACTCGAAGTCGGTGGGAGGTTCGGGGAGCAGGAGTGCTCTTGGGGGTTCCCCAACTACGCGGCGGAAGCTAAGGCGATCCCTGGCTATACAAAGGTAACCAACCCGATCGCGTCCTTCTACGTTCCGCGCCCGCTGCCCGCACGCAACGTGAAGGTGACTTCGCGGGCCCTGCCGGTCGGCCCTCGCGACGTCAGGTGGGTCCTGCGCGAAGTCGATCTCGACAGTGACGGCAGCGCCGATCTGGTCGTATGGAGTGAGCAGGGAGGTCAGGCTGAGTACTCTCACCACGTCAGGGCCTATTTCGTCAACCTGGACGGCACTTGGTGGCTGGCTGGTTACGACCAGGAATCGAAATGTCTCTAGTGCTTCCGGAAATCCCTGAGTATCTCCCGCGCCGAGTTGTGACCGGCACTAAACTCCGCTCCTATCGCCCTCTTCGGGGGTGCGTAGCGGAGCAGAATTGACATGATGTGCATGGGCGCGATTCGGGGCGGGTTCAAGCACGGGATTGCGGCGCCCGGGCCCGTCCTTCAGACTTCGCCGCGATTGATTTGCCTGTCTCTCGACGCCCGTCCGGATTCCTTGATCTCGATCACCGGCCCGTGCAGATTGATCCGCCTCTGATCAGCGCGTTCACCCTGATCGGCGCGCTCACCGTTGGCGCGCTGCTTGGCATCCTGCTGGTAGCGCTCCTGCTTTACAGGCAGAGAAGAACTCATCGTAACGTGCCCGAAGGGCCCGGTTCCCGAGGCGCCGGCTCAACGCGATCGGGCATCGCCGAATTCCTCGCATGGCCGCAGGCGAAGGCCGCATGGGGATCGGCGGGCGTCATGCTGTTCTGCCTCGTCGCCGGTCTGATCGCGGTGGCGATCCGCGCATCCGCCGACGGGTTTTCACTGTTCAGCACCCTCAATCTCGATCCGCAACAGGTCAAGCTCGCCGTGCGCGTTATCACGGGCAGCGCCGTTGTCTCCGCGGCGCTCCCCTTGTATCTCCCGCGTATCGCAAGCGCGGGGCGGGGAGCGGCACTCGGTCTGATGACGGGCCTCATCGCCGGCATCGCGACTTCGCTCTTCGCCACAGAGGGTGAACACGCCTTTTCGATCATTTTGACCAGCACCCTCGCGATTGGGCTGGTTTGTACGGTCTCCGCCCTGGCGGCCTATGTCGCCGGGGTCGGGCTGTCGTTCCTTGCGCGACGCCTTGTATCCGGCTCACGAGCGCTGTGGAGGTCCGTCGTCGCCGCGACAGTCGGCCTGCTGGTTTTCGGCGCGTATATCTTTTGGCCGCAATTCGTGCACTGGTACAAAACCGATCCGGACTACAGGCTCGCGCCCTCGACATGGAAAGGGGAAATGAAGTTCGATCGCTCCTACCCCTTCACGCTCGTCATCGAACAGGTACAGCCGGACGGGCAGTTCACGGGTTTCATGGATCGGGAGAACGACTTTCGGCTAAAAATCGAGGGCAAGGCGACCGCCAATCATCTGGTCTTCATGGATACTCAGGTCCTGCGCGGCAGCGGCCTGATCGGAATCAAGGACCGCAAGGACGTGTGGATTCGCGGCTCATCGATGGCTGGAACCGATAAGGGCGGCCTGGGCAGACTTTCCGCTCAACTCGTCGCCCCGAGCGCGCGGCCCCAACCCGCTCAGGTGACTGCGATCCCCGTCACGGCGGCTCCAGCCGGGTCCGTGGTCGCTATTGGACAAACGCCGGCGGCGTCAACCGGCGGGGAACCGCCGCGTCCACCCGAAGAGTTTCCGATCGCGATGGACCATGACGGGGAGGCGCTGTGGCTTTCGCGTAATACCAACAGGGCGAACCTCACGCTGCTTCTGCGCTGGAAGCCGACGACCGGAGGCGTTGAGGAGTATCACTTCTCCGAACCCACCCTGAGTTTTGCGCCCGACTCGGAGCACTCGGTTGCCGCAACCTCATTCGGATTGCTGATTCTTGGCGGCCGATTCGTGGTGGCCGGGCAATGGCAACGCGACCCGACCCGGGTCGTATTGCTCGACGTAAAGAATCGGGGAGTGATAAGCCACCTGCAGGTCGGACGCGAGCGACCGCGCCTGCTCGTGCTGCGCGACAAATCCGTCCTGGTGCTGGGCGGTATCGCGGCATATGTCGGTGAAAAGAAGACATTTACGAACGCCGTCGAACGTATCTCGCTCGTCACCGGCCTGAGCTCTTTGCTCACCGGCGCGCTAAAGATCGAAAGACTGCCGGACCTTCCTGGTGAGGTGCGCAGAGGAGTCAGTTTCGTCGAGTTGTCTGACGGCCGAGTGATGGCCTTGGGAGGGTCCACCTCTCCTTACGTCGGTAACGAACCCATGACGGCCGATACCTATATTCTGGACCCGGAAGCGAAAACGTGGCGCACTGGGCCCAAGATGGTCGAGTCGCGTACGAACGCGACCGCCACGCTGCTGCCCGACGGAAGCGTGCTGGTGGCGGGCGGCTGGACACCAAAGCATACGTGGCAGGATGTGCCCACGCGCAGCACCGAGCGTTGGGATCCGCGCAGCGATCGCTTCTCGACTGGCGCCCAGCTCGTCATCGGCGTGGCGGATCACCAAGCCATGTGGGCACCAGGCCAGCAGGGCAAACGGCTTCTCGTAGCAGGCGGCATGGTGATGGCATGGCAAGGCGGCGATACCGTGCAGGAATACGATTTGGCCGGCGACCTTTGGCGGTCAACGGGGGAATCGTGTCCCGCGGATACCAACGTGGTCGTAAAGAGTGGCGAGGTCGTAGCAGTTCCTTACTCCTTTGGTGGCCGCAGCTATTTGTGGTGTACGCGGGCTGCTGGCCGGTCGGCGAAGTGGTCACTGGTTTCGCTGCGGATTCCATCCTCTGGCGGCGATGGACCGCAGCGCGTGGACGCCGTTGCGGGCATCGCGCTGCACCGTCGGGGGTTGGCATTCTTGCCCCCTCAGGGGGATTCGCCTGGGCTGGCGGTGGGCGGTTTGGTCAATGGCGCACCGTCGGCGGCTGTCGATGCGATCTGGCCCGACGGCCGCACGCAGCCGGTGGCGGCCCTCAACCATACGCGTGCGGGTGCACAAGTGTTCCGGTTGCAGGACGGGTCGTTTCTGGTCGCGGGCGGCGTGAGCGGGGACAGGACCCGCAGAACGCAATACTTCCCGCCCGCCGAGTTGTTGTCCGCCGGACCGGCGCTCGACAAGGCGCGCTGGCTTGTCCTGGATCCGCAGCCGGAAGAGGGCTCGGTGCTGGGCCAGCTCAGAGACGGCAGCTTGATCGCCGTCAAGCCCGACGGCAGCGTGGAGCACCTGATCGTTACCGGGGCGTCGGAAGGCAAGCCGGCCGCGCAGAGTAGCAGCTTTCCTTCGTTGAATCGCAATAGAAGAACGCCCGAGGGTGAACGCGAAGCTGCGTTCCTCGTAGTCAAACAGGTGCGCGATGGGCGGATCGTCGTGGCGGGCGGCGAAGAGCAGCGCCACAGAATTGCGGTGCTGCATGAACACGCAATGGAGCCTGACGCGCCTGACCAGTTCGTCGGAATCGGAGATTACATACCTTCGAGGACGCACGAAATCTACGACCCCGCTGCAAAGGTCTGGCGCGAATCGGCGCCGTCGCGCGGTGCGGGCAGTCGGGTCGCGATCCTCGAGGACGGTCGTGTCGTGAAGTGGGGGGGCATGGCGGTCGAAGCGGCACCGGGCAATGAGGAATCCGTAGATCGGGAACGGCGGGAGAGAGGGATCCTGGAAATCAGCACTGCCGATGGAAAATCCTGGCGCGAGTTCGACGCGCGAGAAGCGCCGACGATCACGACGAACGTCATGCCCCGTGCCGTCCGTCCGTTTGCAGTTCAAGACGAGCTGTTTCTCTTGGGTGTGAACCTGACCGACATGACGCCCAACTACGCGAGGGGAAGCAATATGGTGCAGTGGTTCAATACTGCCAACCGGCGCTGGGAAACGCTATGGGAAGGGACGGAAAAAGAATGGCGCGACGGCAGGCTCATCCTTCGACACCTGCCTAACGGCAAGGACGTCATGCTATTCGTTGAAGGCTCCTAGGATGCACGACAGGTCACCAATGCGCTCCATCGCGACCGCAGTACTGTGCGCGGCGGCCCTGAGTTCGTCGCAGGCACTTGCAGAAGAGGGCCCCGGGACGGATCGAACTGCCAATCCGATCGCACAACATCTGCAAGCCATGAGTCGGGCTCAGCCACCGCACAATGTGACTACGCTTGGGAATGTGCGGTTCGTGCTCGGCAACGAGGTCTGGCAGCCGGGGCAGCAGTTCAAGGCTGGTCGCGATTGGTTGGCGCTTGCCTGCGACGCCAAAGGGTGCGTGCTGGAACCCGCGATCTTGAGTGTGAAACAGGAATTCTGGCAGGGGCACTACGACGACAAGCCGACATTCGGTCAACGTCTGTCGTTCAGGCGAAACAGCGGATCCGGTGGTCCGGTTCTGGTTTGGTTCCATGTCGCTGCAGCGCCAGCGTGGCTCAAACCCGGCACTGTGCCGACGTATTACTCGCCACAACATCCGCTCAAGCAGCCGATCGGAAGAGGCAGCCTGGAGGTGACGATCGACCTCCCGAACGGCGACAATGTAATGTTGGTGCCGATGCTGCTTACCGTGGAGACAACGCGCCGATTGATGCGCGAAAGCCGCGACCACAATTCATACCTGCTTCAGCTGCGCGCGCAGGGAAGACGCCAGCTATTGCTGGGAAGCCTGGGAGCCTGTTCGTCCACGTTTCACCCGCGCGAGTACCTGCAATGGGCCGGTGATCTCGACAGGGACGGCAAGCCGGATTTTCTTGTGAGTTTTATCGACGCGGATGGACCCGTTCATCTCTATCTGTCGAGCACGGCCAAACCGGGCCAGTTGGTGGATCTCGCGGGCGTTTACATGTCGCCGCCATTCGGCGGCGAATGCGACGGCACCGGCGCCTGGGAGTAGCCTGGAAACCCGCAACCGAGAACCTGACGCTGCCTTCATCGCGTTCTCCATGGCCACGCGCTCACAAGCATCATTCGCCGACGAGCTTGCTGAGCCCCTCGGCGTTCAGCCATTCGAGATAACGGCCACGGCCGGCGTCAGAGACGGAGAGACGCACCGTACCGTTGAGCGGGGCAAGACGGGAGAGATCGTTGATGAGATAGCTTGCGAGCGCGTCCGGATCCGGTTCCGGGAAGCGCTCCTCGTTGAACTTCAGCGGCGAGACATCGAATCCGAGCGTCTGTCCCTGTTTCGACAATTTCACCTCCAGCACGATCGTCACCGCGGCGGCGCGCTTGATCGACAACGCGTTGTATCCGACGAAGTTGCCCAGCGAGTAAGCGATCAGCTTTCCCTTGTAGCACTCGATACCCCGCAACACGTGCGGGCCGTGACCGATGACCAAATCGGCGCCGAGGTCGATCGCCTTGCGCGCGAACGCAAAAGTGTTGCCGCGGTTCTCGCCAAGAAACGTCTCCTCGTGATCGCGTAGGCGCAGATAGTCGGTGCCTTCCGCGCCGGCCTGCACCGAAACGATCACCAGATCGGCAAGCCGCCGCGCTCGGCGCACCAGTTCGGCGAGCTTGTCGAAATCACGCACGTTGTTATGGCGATCGAGGTGACTGAAGCCGATCCATGCCAGCGTCACGTCACGCACTTTCTGCAGCACTATCTTGTCGGCTTCACCGATCGCGAGAACCCCGGCGCGGGAAAGGTGTTTCAGGGTATCCGCGAGGCCGCGCTCGCCGAAGTCGAGCGTGTGATTGTTGGCGATGGCGAGCACGTTAAAACCAGCGCCGCGTAGCAACCCGGCAAAGCGCGGCGGCATGCGGAACACAAACACCGTGCTACCGTTTGCCTTCTTGGTGCTGACATTGTGCTTCGTGAGCGCGCCCTCGAAATTGCCGAATACGACGTCGGCTTGGCCCAGCACCTGCCGCATGCCGGCTTGCGCACGGATATCGAAGTCAGCCGGGTAATGCGGCGTCGGCCAGTCGCTTCCCAGAACGATGTCCCCCACCGCCTTGATAGTGACCGCCTGCGTATCCGCAGATAGGGGCGATTCGGGAGAGCAGGTCCGGGCCGGGGCAGTCACCGGAAGAGTAGCGAGCACTAGAACAGCGACCGCCAAGAGACAGGTCGAAAGCGGCGGGCGGTACAAAGTGATAGAGGAATAGTAAATTCTCAATCCGCCCGTCGCCAGCGTCCTGTGCCGATGCAATGCTGCAGCGATGCCGTAGCGGTGCTCCGTGCGTCCCCACCGGAGACCGTTGTCATGGGTGCCTAGCTTCGCCGCCGCGCGCTCCAAGTCGCGATTTCTCGGCCTGCCCGTAGTACGGATCCGCTTACGGAATCGCCGGTAACGCGACCGACTAGTTCGACCCGATCGCGGGCGACGGTACCGCCGGGCAGTACGAGTCTGATCTCGTCGCCGCGGAGCCTTCCTTCCAAAATCGGCGCGGCGGCGTTTCCGGGAACGGTCACGGACCCGGATACCATCTGGTATTGCTGCTTGAGCGCGAAAGGGAGGCTGCGCGTCTTTCCGCCGGCTTTGATTTCGATTTCCCAAGCGCCTTCGACCTTCGCCGGAACGATCCAGAGATACACCCGGTTTTCCTTGTTAGCTCCGAGCGTCTTGTCGGGCGCTGGGACCGTCTCCTCCGCGTCGGGACGCCAAACCCCCATGTCATGATCGTGCGAGACCACGCGCGTGCCCGGCTTCAGCTCGGCGACAATCTTGGGGCGCAGCGCCATGTTGACCTCGGGCAGGGAATACAGCGTGAGCACGTCCGCTTCTCGAAAATCGGTCTTGAGCAGATCCTGCTGGAGGAATCTGATGCGACCAGCCACGCCGGCGCGACGCGCTTCTTCGTTTGAGCTCTGCACGAGGCGCGGGTTGAGCTCGACGCCGAAGCCGCGCGCGCCGTATTGCTGCGCCGCCGTGATCATGATGCTCCCGTTGCCCGAGCCCAGATCGATAACCGTGTCGCCGGGTTTCACCTCTGCGAGCTCGAGCATGCGGTTGACGACCGCTTGCGGCGGCGGCACATACGGCGTCTCGAATTCCTTTTCCTGGCCCTGTGCGAGAGCGCTCACTTGACCGAACAGCAGCGCGGCGAACAGCGCCGGCCTCCAGATTGCCTTGCACGCCTCTTCCAGCACCGACTCCATTCTCACCTGGACCACCCCCGATTCGGGCAACCGAGTATATCGCAGTGGTAGGAGATTCGGTTCATCCGGGGTTGGGGATAGGGAAGTACGGTGTAGACATGGCCTCGAAAGAGGGTCGAGGCCATGCGAGACTGTCGACCTCACTCCGCGCAGGCGAGATGCGATCTAAAGATCGCTTACGCGGGAGCGGCGCGCAACGCGGAAACGATAGGACAGAAATATCCACACCAATATCAGAACGACGGAGACGACCGCGAGGGTGATTGCTCGCGCGTCATCATCCAAGGCTTCACGAACCCGCACCCACCAGGAAAGCATCGCGCGAGCCCGCGACGTGGCAGCCATCGCAAGGTCATACTCGTCCGCAGAAGCGGCTGCCGAAGCCGTCGGTGCCGCCAGATCGCTGATCTGGACGGAGCGCCTTCCGCCCGGCATATCGCCCACCTCTCCGGGGAAAAACTCCACCCCGCGACACGAAGCCTTGAACCGCAGGAAGGGGCTTGCGGGGCTGCTCCCGCCGCCCGTGTCTCCGGCGAGCACGATCAATCCTTCGGGTAACGCCGCAATGTTCGCGGCGGAGAGATCCGCGGCTGAGTCGGGCACCGGGCGAAAACGAGTACCGTCGGCGCTGATGAGCGTCAATGGCGGCCAGGCGAGGATGCACCCGTCCGGCAACAGGGCAAGATGCTCGCCCCACTGTCTCAATTCATTGGCAGTGTTCCTCCGGAAGACGATCCACTGCCGATTCTTGGGTTCCCACATCTGCCGATCCGACACGAGCACACGACCGTCCTTGAAGCGCACGGCGCCGATTCCCGCTCTGTGTGACTGGACGATGTCGGTGATGTCGAAGGAATCCGCAGACCGGTTGTCCCAGAGTTCACCGCTGGGACCGCCGCTATATCCCATGCGCCCGTCAGGTAATCCCTGAAAAAATTCCGGCATGGGGTGCAGTGCGAGCTTAGCGGTCTCCCACCGGTTGCCAGGTTCATCGTACAGCCGAGCCGACGCGCCGTTGAACAGAACCGCGCGACCGTCGGCGAGCGAGCCGAGCTCGAACCGTTTGGTCGACGCGGTAGCGCGCTCGGCCGCGATGTCGCCGCATGACGACCATGCGCCGCTCTGCGGGGTCCAAAGCTCGCAAGCGATTCGCTCCCCGCCCAGATCGCCCAAACCGACGAGCAGTACGCGACCTGATGGCAGCCGCAGGGCCCGGTGTGCGCCCCACAGGGCACGCGTGAGGTCGGCGGCTAGCGTCCAGGCGTTGCTCTTCGGATCCCAGATCTGAGTCAGCCGCGAAGGCCCCAAATTCCACACGGTCGCATCGCCTCCGGCGACCATCAGGCGGCCGTCCGCGAGCGCGACCAGTGCCGGGTGACTGCGCGGAACATAGCCCTTGGCATGCAGGATCCAGGTCTTTTGTTTCGCATCCATGTAAATCACGCCGCCGTCCACCTCCCTAAGCATGGACACCGACGCGTTCGGGCTGAAATTGCCCCAGGGTTGTCCGGAAACCGGAGGTTTTGGCGCGGCGATCCATTCGGTGCTGTCGGGCGGGAGCCAATAGCCGCTCTGCTCCGTTTCCACATACAGCGTTCCATCCTCCATTTCCGCGATGCCGTTCCCCTGAACGTGTACTGCAGGCAAATGTGGAATCGCGATCCATTTGCCCGATATGGGTTCCCGCAGGAATGCCTTGGAAGCGGTCTGCGAACGCTTCTCGTGAGTCTGCGCGTAGCGCTGTAGCAGCAACACCTGACCGCTCTTCAGTACGAATGTCCTCCACCCGTCCGCATCCTCGGCATCCGGGGCATCGGCGATTTCGAGCCTGTTCGTCTTGGCATCCCACAGCTCGGCGGTGCCGTGCCGCTGACCGTCCGGCGTGCGCCCGCCGACAATCAATACGCGCGCATCGGGCAGTATGGCGATGCTTGCGTTGCGCCTCGCCGGCGCGCCGACGGGCACGGCGTCAAATAGATGCGTGCGCGGATTCCAGATCCACGCACGGAATTCGGCGGGCTGCCCGTTATCTTCGCGCGTCGCAAAGAGCAGGACCCGACCGTCGTCGATCTTTGCGGAATGAATTTTCTCTCCCGGGCTGAAGCGAGGACCTTCCAGCACGCGCCAGCGACCCTTGCCCGGATCCCAGGCTTCCGACACCGCGTCGATCGGGTCATCGCGATCTGGAGCTTGCGCCAGACCGCCAGCGACGAATACGCCGCCGTCGTCGAGAGCGACAGCGGTATGGTTGGCGCGGCGTTGATTCATGCGGCCCGTGAGCATGAAACGACCGGTCTTCGGATCGAAGATTTCGGCCCAGTCGACGAAAGTGTCTCTAGCGCCAAAGCGCGTCTGACGTCCTCCGCTAAGCAGGATGCGTCCGTCTTTGAGGGGTGTTTCGACGAAGCCGCGCGCCCCGAACAGGGAAGCGGGCGCGCTGTCACCGGAGAGCGGCGCCCAGCGCGACACAAATCCGCCGTTGAGCACCAACGCCGCGCCATCCGGTAACGGCAAGAGTTTCGGCTGTGCGACAAGACCGGTCGCAACGGTTTCGGGCCGATCGGCTTTCATGCCTGCAGGGCGCCATTGCCCCGAAGCTTTCAGCCATAGCATCGCAAACGGAATCTGAATCTGACCGCGCTCAGGCGTGGCGACCAGGAGTACGTCGCCGCTTTTCAGCGCGGCCGCCGACGGATTCCCGGCGGAGCGCAGGAGCGGCTGCGCCGAGGACCAAGCACTTTTTTTTGTGTCCCAGATTTCGACTGAACGGAGCGCACCACCGGATTCATCGACTCCGCCGGCGACCATCACCCGCCCGTCACCGAGAGAAACCGCAGCATGTCGGCAGCGCGCTGTCTCCAAAGACGGCCCGTCCCGCCACGCTCGGGTGGCCGGACTCCAGAGCACCACGGAGCGAATGGCCCTTCCTTCGCCGCCGCAACCGCCGGCCACCAAGACCCGGCCATCGGGCAGCGGCGTGGCGCTGTGCCCGATGCGCCCGACCTTGAGCGGGGTCAGCGGCGTGACTTTTTCACCTTCTATCCGCTCGGCGTTCGGCAGAACCGCGTTGCGCTCCGAGATCGGACCCTCTTTATGGGACCCGCCGAGCAGGAGCAACCCGCCGCTTCCCACCTGGCTGACGCTATAACCCGTTCGCATCCGCACCGGAGCGGCCTGCGTTTCCCACATCTCAGTTGCGCTGTTCCAGAACAGCAGGCCAGGCTGATTCGCGTCCGTTGCAGGGTGCCAACTGGCCACGCCGAAAAAAACGCGTCCATCCTTCAGGACCGGCAGGGTCTCCCCCGGCCACAATTCGATCCGGTCCGGGAAACCGAGATCGCGCCAAGCGTGCCGGCGCGGCTCCCAAATGCTCAGTTTCCGCCGCCAACCGCCCGAATGGACCAGGGCAAGAACGCGACCGTCGCCAAGCGCTGCAGCGGCATAGTTCGCCGCATAGTCTTCATACGGCCTCATGCCCAGTGTCAGCGGCGCCACGGTACGCAGCTCGCCTGCCGGCCCGCCCTGTCCCAGCGCGGACGACAACCACGGCGGCAGCATCAGTCCCCACCACAGCGCTCCGCGGAGAAATCGACACGTAATCGAAAGCGCAGCGGGGAACGCCTCGCTCATGGGCGAAGCTTGCATACGCGCGGCAGGCGGGCTTTCATTGCGCAGCCTGCAAAGTGAGAATCTGAACTTCGCCGGAGTGATAGAGAACAGCCAACCTGTCCTCACCTTCGAAAGTCATCGAGATCGCGGGACTCTGCGGACCCTGCCACGCCGCGGCTTCGGCGCCCGCCTTGAGATCCCATAGCCTAACGGAACCATCCATGCCGCCGGTGGCGAGCCAGATGCCTTCGGCAGAGACGGCCAGACTGCCGCTGAACAGCCGGTGCCGGCCAATGTCGTAGGGCGTATCGCCGTGCTCGATGTCGTAGAGCCGAATGCGATTGGTCCTCGATGAAGGTGCCGCCAGCCAGTGCACTTGCTTGTCGGTCTGCACGAAGCGGCCGTCTTTGGAATTGCCGTGCGCATAGTTGCCGGACGCGTGCAGGGTGCGCAGCGTTTCCGTGTCGATCACTCTCGCCTGAACCTCGCGGGATGTTCTGGTGATTTCCTGCCAAAAATGGAGCAGCCGCCGGCCGTCCGCCGAAAACCTCAGGGGACTGAAAGCTGCGGTCCCGCTCGGTTTAAGGGAATTTACCTTGCCGCCTGCCAACTCGATGAGGACGATCGACCCCGTCGACAATAACAGCGCGGCGCGGCTGCGATCGGGAGCCACGGCAAGCACCATGATGAAACTCGCGCCTTGCGCATCGAACAGCGTCCGCAACGCGCCGTTTTCCCAGAGTCGCAGCTTCGTTCTGTCTTCGGTAACGATGAAGGTCTCCGAGTTGATCTCCGCGAAGAGGGGATCGTAGGAATTCGCCGCCCGCGGCGCGACGGTTTTCGTCCATACGTTACGTTTGAGGAAGGCGTCGAACACCGAGAAATGCCACGCCTTGTCGTCTCCCGTGCGGACAATCGGAAGGAAACGACGGCCCGGTGCCGGGGCGTTCCCGGGGTAGCAGGCAGGATCGCGGAACAGGAGCGCAGTCTCGTTCGGATATCTGTCGTTCACGTCCCTCGGTTTCTGTTCGCACAGGCGCGTCCCGGTTTGGACATCCCACAGTTCGTCGGTTTCGCGCAGGGTAAGTCGTCTCGTCAGGCTGAGCCTGCCGCCCGCGAGCTTCAATTCCCGGGCAGGATCGAAAAGGACCAGATTCTTTTCATGATCGGTCTCCGGCAGCAGGCCGCTGACGAACGACCGCTCGAGTGTCATGCGAGCGCCGCGGGGCGAACCCCGCAACGCCGGATAGCAGGCGAGCCGCGTAGGCTGCCGCCGATCACCGCGCTCCGCCATGACCTCCACCCGGGCGACATTCCCCTCGGCCTTTACATCGGGCATGCGCCACCGCCACAGGTTTCTGTCTACTGAAATACCGTATACATACTCGCCGCGCGGATCGCTTGCCAGTGCGTTCAATGGAGCCATTTCATCGTTGGGTGCGGAGAGCGTGGCCAAGACCTTCCCCGAAGCTGCGGAAATAACCACCGGGGACCCGGGGTACCACTGCAGCACGAAACGCTTGCCTTCGGCGGTCCGGTGCAGCAGAGCAGGATGCGAGTATCTTCGCGATTCGCCCGGGATCCGATAGGCGGGGGGCAGCATCGGGGTGGGGAGCAGCGTCGCCCCATCGTCGCGGCATGCCGCGAGCGGTACTCGAAAGATCCCGCCCGTATTCCAATACCAGACGAATTCCCCGGCGGGGTCGATTGCGTAGGGTGAGTTCGAGCCTTCGTGGCGGAACGCTCCGGCCGGCAACGTCAAGTCCGAGATCAGCCGACCGCTGCTCAACTCCCACACCGAAACCTGCCATTCGGCAGTATCGGTTCTTGAGTTTGTATGCACGCCGCCGGCGACAAGTCGCTCACCGTTTGCATCGAACGCCAGCGAGCCGATTATTGTCCCGCCTATGCCGTCGAAGGTATGCGCGCGGGTCCACGTGGTAGTGTCCCAGACCACGGTTGCACCATGTCGCCATCGCGCCGAATCGAGCTGCGGGAGCAATTGCCAGCCGGAGGAGGTCGAATAGACTCTGCTGTCGCGATCGCCGGCCGCCAGCCAGCGGCCATCCGGCGAGAAGGCGACCACGCCTACGGCAACGAGATTATTGTTGAACGTCTTCAGCACGGCCCCGTTGCTCGCATTCAGCACCACGACGCGCTGCTCTTCGGTGCCGACCGCGAGCCAGCGTCCCTGCGGATCGACGGCAAGCGCCGAGGGGGTGCCGGCACTGAACGGCACCCTTGTGCGGGCGAGCCGTTCCAGATCGAGACGCTCGATGGTGCGCTCGTGCGTGACGACATAGGCGGACTTGCCGTCCTGAGCAAGAGCGAAAACCCCCGGCAGGGACGGCATGCTCATAATGCGCTCGCCCCGGATCGACGGTGTCGTCCCGGTATCGGCGGCGGCACACTCTCGTATCGGAGCGCCGCTCGACCCGAGGAGCACCGCGAGCGACAGGGCGACGAGTGCCCGCCGCGCGCTCGGTGCGACCACGAGGCCGACGTCACTCGTCATAGGTGATCCAGGGTCCAGAATTTGGGCAGGACGCCGTCCGCCGGAGGGTGCGCAGGTGGGGCAAAACGGATTTATCTAAGCCTTCAGATCCCGCACCAACAGAACTTCGATTTCTTTCATTTTCTGCCAAGCGTTGTCGTTGGTGACAGCAAGCGTGGCACCCGACTCGACGGCGGTAGCGAGCATGATTGCGTCCGGCGTGCGCAGCCCGTATCGCGCCCTGATCTCGGCCGCGCGAACGAGCACCGCGCGCGTCACCGGCGCGAACCGCAGATTCGGAAAATGCAGCAGCGTCAGCTCGATCTCGTCCGCAACGTCCTGCACCCCCTTCTTCAGCGGGGCGACCAGTAGCTCCAGCAATACCAGTTCGGAAGCCACCGCCCCGACTTTTCCCTGGGTGACGGCTTCCAGCACGCTGTCTGCGGCCCGACCGTAGGCGGCTGACCCCTCGAAGTGATAAATCCAGACCGAAGTGTCGAGCGCGACCAGTCGGTGGCCGGCGAGAGCCGAGGCTAGCGCCGCCAAGCGCGTCTCTCGCGCTCAAGGTAGCCTTTGCCCCAGACGCCTTTGTGCCGACCGGAGAAGCGCTTAACGAAGTGGCGCGGCTCGGGCATGAAAACGATCCGGTCCTCCTTGACCAGCACGAGCAGACGCGCGCCGGGCCCGACGCCCAGCTTCTTGCGCGCTTCCTGAGGGATGACGACTTGGTTCTTGCTACTCAATGTGACCGTAGAGGACATGGGCGCACCGTAAAGTGATTTAGCGAAATCATTTTACCACGGCCTCGGCCGTCAAGATACGGATACGAGTAGCACATGTACTCGGCCAATTCAATAAGAAATCTCTCCCGTTTCAAGACCCTCTTTCAAATCGAGGCAATCGCCAAGTACATTGACGGCTTGCCGAGCGTAAGGGAATCGGGGGCGGGGTCGCCCCCCGAAGGTCGAGATGCGCCCAGAGTGATGCCTCTCCGGACCCCCGCCTCCAGCCGGACTGGAGGGCACCCGCTCCCAGTTTCTTTCTGACACAATCCCGCACCTGAGCCCGGGTGGTGAAACTGGTAGACACAAGGGACTTAAAATCCCTCGACGGGTAATTCCGTCATGCAGGTTCGACCCCTGCCCCGGGCACCATCGGAGTAATATGGTTTCGTGGCATTCGCTCTCCATTTTCCTCCGGGACGTTCGCTCTCGCCATGACTGAAAACTGGGTCGACTTCGCTTTGAACGTGATCGGGGGGGCGGCGGCTTTTCTATGTCTGTTCGACGGCACGCGGCGGCTGAGCGCGTACGGCGTGCATGGCAAGGCGGTGCTGATGACGGTATTGGCGGCGGCCATCTGCGCGCTCTACGGCGGGTTCGCGTACTGGAAATACGTCGACCTAGCGACGTTGAGCATGAATCAACGAAAGCCCTCGGCTACGCAACTGCCCGCGAACTGGGGTGGAGGACTTTCGCCCGAGAGAAAGGAAGCCGTGAGCCTGGCGCGAGCGCGTCAGACCTTCATGGGGTCCGGGACGCTAGCAAGCTATGTCGATCGCGGCGGCGAAACCAGGACCTATGCTCCGACCCAGGAAGATCTCCTGCGACGCGAGCGCGTGCTGGCCTATTACTCCCGGGCGGAATACGCGGCTCGCAGCAGCCTCGTGGAGGCCCTGCTCTGGTTGATCATGGGCGTGCTCGCAATACTCTTCGGATTCGCCATGTCGTTCGAGAAATTGCCGGCGCCGGCGGGCCCGACGGCGGAGCCCGGCGACGCGTAGTCTCCGACGGCGATGCCGCTGCTGTCCAGCCTCAAGCAACGCGCGCGCCACCTCAAGAGCGAGACTCTCGCCCTTTGGTTCGCCGCGCGCCATCCCGGCACGCCGTGGTACGCGAAGCTTCTGGTCGCGGGAATCGTAGCCTATGCGCTGAGCCCGATCGACCTTATCCCGGACTTTGTTCCTATCTTGGGATACCTCGACGATCTCATACTGATCCCGCTCGGGATCGTGCTCGCGATCAGGATGATTCCTCTTCCGATTCTGGAGGAGTGCCGGGCGCGGGCGCAGGAGAAGATGGCGAGCGCTCGTCCCGAGAGCCGCGTTGCCGCATTTGTCATCGTCGCGGTCTGGATCGCCGCGGCGGCTCTGTGCGCGCTGTGGGCCTATCGGACCTGGTTCAGCTCTTGAAACAATGCATTGGCGCACCGATATGATCCGAGCGCGGTAGAATGTTTTCCAAGGAACGAGAACGTGATCGTATTTGAGCTCATTTGTGCGGATCGCCACCGGTTCGAGGGTTGGTTCGCTTCGGCCGGTGACTTCGAGGGCCAGAAGGCCCGCGGCCTGCTGTCGTGCCCGGTCTGCAGCGATTCCAGCATCGAAAAGCTGCTCACGGCGAAAATCGGCAGGGCGGATGGCGAGCCGACGCGGGAGAGCGCGCAGCCGCCGGCCGCGCGGCCGCACAACCTGCACGAAGCCATCGACTACATCCTGCTCAACACCGAGAACGTGGGAGAGGATTTCCCCGCCGAGGCGCGGCGTATCCATCACAGGGAAGTCCCGCAGCGAAATATCCGCGGCGTGGCGACCGGCGAGGAGACGCGCGACCTCCTGGAAGAGGGCATTGCCGTGATGCCGCTGCCGATCCCGCCTCGCAAGGACTGGCACTGATTTTCCGCTCCCGCGAGTCTGCGGGATTCGTTTCGGTCAAACCAAGGTTCGTTGCTTGCGCAGCTCCGGCATGCAGTGTCGTATCCACTGCGCGGTGATCTTTTCCTGCAGCGAATTCTGCTTGAGGCGCTCCGAGAGAGCGCCGAAATCCACGCTGTCGAGCTCCTGGTCCTGATTGAAACAGGAGAAGACGTAGGTCGTCTTTCCTGTCCGCGGGTCGCGGTGCGGCTGCAGGCACTGCGCGCAGATTTCCTTGAGCATGCACTGCATCGGCGAATTGATCGAGCCGATCGCGAGATGATGCGGCCTGA
>WNGP01002072.1_pt1 | contig 26927 bp, 22 predicted proteins | sample 5407671 | NCBI WGS metagenome assembly WNGP01 (sample SAMN13153381, study PRJNA577476) | soil metagenome | isolation source: 40 cm soil or saprolite under Garry oak tree replicate 2 | place: USA:California | collected 2016-06-15
CAATTCGCAGCCTGAAACAGCAGGAGGCCATCCGCTTCCGCGCATTCCTGCAAGGCTTGGCGATAAGGTACGTGCGGCCGGAGCTGAACCAGATCGGCGATTCCGAGGTCCTGAATCATCCGCTGATAAAAATCTTCCGTACCGGGCGCGCGGAGCGTGATGGCGAGAGAGGCGGCGCTCAATTCGCCTGCTTGCTTGAGCAGCGCCAATGCGCGGAAGAACGGCCGCGGATCGCGCTCTTCGGGATAGATGAGGCCGGTGTGCAGCAGGCGCACAGGCCGATCGGTAGGGAGGGGTCGAGATGGAGCCGCGGTCAAATTCGCGAAGTCCTCTTCGTCGTAGCCGTTCGGAATCAGAAGGCAATTTTCCGGCAACAAGTTCGGATAGCGCTCCAGATACATGCGGCGGGTGGAAGCAGCAGTGAAAATCACGCGCGAGGCATACCGCATGGCCATTCGCTCCACCCACCGGCGTACGCGCCGCGTGCGCGGATCCCGGGGATAGTCGTCTTCCGTCATGGAATCGCGCAGGTCAACGACCCAGGGCTTTCCCGTCATTCGGTGTAACACCAAACCAGCCAGAATTGCCGTAGTGATGGGAAACGTGGAGAAGATGACTTCGATCTTGTGTCTGTGGATGGCGGACAGCCCTGAGGGAATCGCACCGAACAGCCAGGTGACCCAGCGATCGGGCAACGCCATCCCGTCCAGGTAAGCTCCGCGAAAGCCGAGATGCTTTTTGGTGTCAAGAGCGAACGCTCGCACGACAGGAACGTCCCGGGGAACGGCAGCATCGCCAGCGGGGTCAAGAGTTTCATAGGCGCGCGGATGGAGAGTGAGCACAGCGGGCTGCCATTCGAATTCGGGTAAGTAGCGGCAGAATTTCAACGAACGCAGAAGCCCGCTCGAGCCGGTGCACGGCGGGAAGTGATAAGCGATGATGAGAACGCGTCCCACGGCCAGAAGGTCTTCTCCTTCTACGTGATCGTGAAATCGAGGCACAGGTCGCGCGGGGCGTCCGAAAATTCGCCGCGGTGGCGGATCAGCAAGTCGCGGCCGGAATCCACCCAGATCTCCGGTGGCGCGGCATGGCTCAAGAAACCGAGGGGGCTGGCGGAACGCGCGTAGGCGCCTGACTGGAAAATCCCGAACAGGTCGCCGATTTGCGCGCGCGGAAGCGTCACGCCACGAGCCACGGTGTCCAGCGGAGTGCAGAGCGGACCGACGACGTCCACGGTCTCTTCGGTAGGCGCGTCGAGCTTGGTTAGCAGCGCGACAGGGTAGTTCCGCTTGATGGTTTGCCCGAGATTGCCGGAAGCGGCGAGGTGATGGTTCATCCCGCCGTCGAGAATCAGGAATTTTTTCCCGCGGGAGATCTTGATGTCGTTCACTCGGGCAAGGTAAATGCCTGCTTCGCCGACCAGGAAGCGGCCGGGCTCGACCAGAAACCGTGTGCCGGTGAAGGCCGGATCAGCTTCGATCCCGGCGAAGAGCTCCGCCAAGCCCGCCCGCAAAGATTCAAGGTTCAACTCGTTTTCGTGCGCAAAGTAGGGAATCCCCAGGCCACCGCCAAAATCGAGCGTGCGAAGGGGTTGTTCTGTGCGCTGAGCGACGCGGCGCGCGATACCGAGACCGTGACGATACTGGCTCACAAGGACAGAGCTTTCCAGGATCTGCGTGCCGGTGAAGAGGTGGATTCCCCGGAAATCGAGCGAAGGATCCGCCAGCACCAGGTCGAGGAGCTCATCCAGAATTTCTTCATCCACACCGAACGGCGCAGGACGCCCGCCCATGCGCATGGCGCCGCCCTCGGCTTCCTCCGCGGGATTCACACGAATTGCCACGCTCGCGCGGACACCAAGCCGCCGGCTGATCTCGCTGATTCGCTTTGCTTCCGTCAGGGATTCGACGTGAATCTCCCCGATGCCCTGCGAGAGAACCAGTTCGAGTTCGGCTTCCGTTTTGCCCGGCCCGGCAAAGAGAATCCGCTCCGCGGGGCAGCCGGCTTGGATCGCCTGGCAAAACTCGCCCGCGGAAGCAATCTCAAGGCCGCAGCCGCGTGAGAGAAAGTGGCGCAAGATGGCTTGATTCGGGTTCGCCTTCACCGAATAACAGATCGAGAATTGCGGCGGCAACGCGCGGCGAAGCGCGTCGAGCTTTTCGTCGAGCACTTTCCGGTCATAGATGAACGCCGGCGTGGCATATTTTTCCGCGAGCGCGCTGACGGGAATTCCGCCGACGAGCAATTCGCCGCGCGAAATAGCGAAATGCTTCTCGGCCAAGGCTCTTGCCGGATGGTCCATTACAATCCTTCTTGCCGCCGCAGGGCGGGATAATCCACTTTGCCGCTGCTGGTTTTCGGCAATTCCCTGAGAACTTCGACAAACTTGGGCACCATGTAACGCGGCATCTTTTCCGCGCAGTGCTCCCTGAGCGCCTCGGTGTCGAGGGGTTCGCCGTCCCGCGGCACGACGAACGCCTTGATCGACTGCCCCAACACCTCGTCGGGCACGCCGATTACTGCGGCCCCGCGCAGTTTGCCGGATTGGAATAACACTTCCTCGACTTCGGTCGGGCTAATGCGAAATCCGGAGGACTTGATCATCATATCGCGGCGGCCGACGAAATAGAGGAAACCGTCCTCGTCCATCTTCACGAGGTCGCCCGAATAGCAAACTTTTTCGCAATCGCCCATTTCTGGCGGGAGAAGAGGATTGGGACGCAGGGCGCGCGCGGTGTCTTCCGGACGATCCCAATACCCCAGCGAGACGGTCGGCCCGCGATGCACGAGTTCGCCAATTTCCCCCGGCTTACAAAGCTGGCCCTTCTCGTTGAGCACGAGTATCTCCGTGTCCGGAATGGCTTTGCCCATGGAAGTGGGGCGGCGGTCGAGTTCTTCCGGCGGAAGATAGGTGGAGCGAAAGGCCTCGGTGAGCCCGTACATGAGAAAGATTTTTGCGGTGGGCAACGCTGCTCGCAGGACTCTGAGCACGGCTTGCGGCATGGCGCCGCCGGTATTGGTAATGTAGCGGAGATCAGGGAGCGGCTGCTTGTTGAGTGTGGAGTTGGGTTGGGCAAGCAGACTCCATAGCGTCGGGACGCCGGCCAGGCCTGTGATGCGCTCCTTGAGCAGCGTCTGAACGATTTCGCGGGCGAAGGTGAAGTTGATGAGCACCAGAGTCCCGCCATTCTCGAAGGCGGTCATGAGCTGATTCATTCCCGCATCGAAGCTGAAGGGCAGAACCGCCAGAATGCGCTCGTTCTCGGTGATTTCCAGATAGGTTGAAACAATCCGGCTTCCGGCCACAACGTTGGCGTGGCTCAGCATCACGCCTTTGGGCTTGCCGGTTGAGCCCGAGGTGTAGAGGATCGCAGCCAAATCTTTTTCGATGCTGGATTCTTTCCAAGCGGCCGGGGGATCCGTAGCGCAGAGGCTATCAAAGCGATAAACGGGAAGATTGGTTTCGGGGGCTTCACCGTCACCGGTGACAACCAGAAACTCGAGCGCGGGAATGCGCGGCAAGATCTCCGCCAGTTCCGACAATTTTGCGGGAGTTGTGATCAGACCTTTCATGCCGCAGTCGGACGCGATGTGCATCACCTGTTCGGCGTGAAGCAGCGCGTTGATCGGCACATAGACGCCTTCGCCCTGTGAGATCCCGAAGATGGAGAGTACTTGTGCCACGGAAGCGTCGAGATAAATCCCAATGCGGTCGAGGCGACTCATACCGGCTGCGCGCAGAGCCGTTGCGAGACCGGCAGTGCGCCGGGCCACTTGCGCGTACGTGAGGCGTTCACTGTTGTGGACAAGCGCCTCTTTTTCCGGGATTCGCTTGGCGCTCTCGCGCAATAAATGCCAGATCAGAAAGTCCATCTGCTCGCTCTCTTCGTTTCGTAAATGACCTGCTGCATTGCGCCAAAAACTGCCTACGCCGGCCGCGGCACTCCTTGCGTTTTGGGGGCGCGTCCAGCGAGAGCCAACAGCGCGCGTTTGACGGCGCGCCCGCCGACGTGACGAACGATTGCCAGCGCGCCGCGCAGGGTACGCGGGTTCATCGCCAGGATGCCCCAGCGCTCCCGCCGGTGCGACATCCAGTCCCGCTTGTATTTGTCGTCGCCAGTGAGATAGTCCACCTCGCGGACCTTGTCCACGTCCAGCACGTGTTCCATCAACTTTGCCGTCAGGATGCTCCCGGCGGAGAAATCCGCGAATCGCTCATCGTAGGCCAGTTTGTAGATCGACGCCACGCCGTTCTGTACGATCCAGAATTGCGCGGCCGCCGGTTTGCGATCGATATGCACCAGTCCCAGCCGCAGCCAGCCCATTTCCGCGCACGTGCGCATCAGCGCGGGAATGAATTCCGGGTAAGGCTCCGGCTGCTTCCAGCTTGCGAGATAGACATTCCTGTAGGCTGCGATCGCCGCCTCGAGCGCCGCGCCGCCCGTGACGACTTCGATCTTCGCGCGGCCGGAGCGTTCGAGCTTCTTCCTCTTCCGTGTGAGCGTGTTTTTCAACGCGGACGGCATGCGATCGAGATATTGGGCGAAACTCCGGCCATTCACCGCAAGATACCAGTTGCCGAAGCAGAAGTAGGTTTGCACCACGAAACCTGCCGCCTCAAAACCTTCCACGAGTGAATGGAAGGCAGGAGCGTTGACATCGAGCGGCTTGAGCTCCACCACATCGCAGGGAGATGAGTCTTTGGCGACGGCCCGGGCCAATTCAGCGGCGGCACGCGCGCCCGCAGCACGATCCAGAACAGGACTGAATAAGGAAGTATAGTAACTGGAGAGCGAGGAGAGCTTCCGCACTTGCCGGATCCCCGATGCCTGCTCTTTCCAGAGGGCGGCGAGAGCCGCCTGTGGCGCGTCATTCGAATCGGGCGGCGTCACGCAATAGATCCTGACGCGGTCGCCCGGGTCGAGCGCGTAATTCACAAATGTTCGGTACCAAGGGAGACCATGAAAGAAGCACTGCGCGCCGGCTTCGTCAAAGAGCCGCGCGGCCTCCGGGGGCAATTCGTCAAAACTGGAATAGATGCGCATACTGCTCATCGCGGGGTCTCGGTCTTCTTGCGCACGAAAGCGGCCACGGCATCCAGCGATTCGAAGTTCTCCGGTAGGAGTTCCTCATCGGCGACCTGGATGGAAAACTGTCGTTCGAGAAAATGCACGAGGTCCAGGATGCCGAGGGAATCGATCACGCCGCTCTCAAGCCACTTCTGGTTCCCGTTGACAGCGCTCTTCCTGGCCAGTGGGAATGCTTTCAGCACGAACTCGCGAATCCTTTCTTCCATGGTCTGGGCTTGAGTCATGACATTTCCTGTGGGATCAACTGTCTCGTTCGCCCTGCATGAGGTGCCAGTTCGCCAGCGACGCTGAATCGAACGGTAAAGCGCCGTTCGGAGTGTAGGCAACCACTGGCGACTCTTCGCGCCGCCAGAAACCCGCGCGCCGGAAGAGCGCACTCCAGGGATGCGAGCTGCCGGCAACCATGTCCACTGTCGCGACACCTCGCGCGGTGAGAAGCTGTAAAACACCGGCGAGGAGGTGCGCGATCACATCCGGTTCGTGGGGCGAACAAAGGTCAACAATCCTCGCTTCTTCACCGTCCTGCGAGAACACCGCATATCCGACAAGCTCACCTTCACGGCGGGCAGCGAGGATCTCATAGGACTCACCCGGATGGGCCAGATAGCGCCAGTTGAGGTACTCAGCCGTTCGCGCCGTGAAGATGCCGGGACATTCCCTGAGCTGCTGATCGAGCGCAGTGAATTCTGCGCTACATGCTCCTGGATGCAGGGCGAGATCGCATGCACTGTCGTCGCGCTGCGAACCGCGCCAGCGCATGGCTACATTGCCGATGGCACCGAGCATACGCGCTAGTTTCTTGGAGTGAACAATCGGCTCCAGTTTGGGCTCGAGGCGCAACGGCTTGACCCAGCGCACGAGCGTCCCTGTTTGTGAGATACCCAGGCGTTTGTACACGGCCATCATGCTCAAGCTGGGAAAGTCGTAGCAAAACTCAAACGGAGCTTCGCCCGCGGCTTCGAGACACACGCGCTGCAATTGCAAAGCAGGACCCAAGCTTCGGTATCTCTCCTCAAAACAAAAATCACCCAGCACCCAGCCCATCCTTTCGACTCCGTCGAAGTACATCTTCCGCGGAAACGCAGCGGCAGCTCCGACGGCAGCCCCAGTCTGACTTTCGCAGGCCAACCAGGCGCGCGCGGCACCGTGAGGGCAGGCGCAGTAAAGCCACTCAAATCTCCGGGAATCCGCCCGCGGCGAAAGGTGCCGGCGGAGCAGCTCCATGAGCTCGGTACCGTCGGATTCCAATCTGGCGCGACGAATTCGAAGCGACATCCCAGGTCAGCCTGTTCCACACCCTTCACGTCTCAACGCAGCGCCGCTCTGAGAATTTGCGGCTGGCCCGCACGCGCCAGATCGCAATGTCCGCAGCATCCAGGGGAAGATTAGGACGAGCGATTCAATTCCGATAGATCTTTCGCCTGCCAACAGCGCATATCCGTGGAAGCAAGCCGACTGCCAGATCTCCTTCCTTCCCGCCGTCCAAACTATCTCTAAACCTGAGATTCCATTGGACCTATTTCGGCGATGGGTGAATAACGCGGAGCACGCATGGAGCACTTTGCTTTTCCCCGTTCCAGCCCGTGTCCAATTGAGGAAAAACTTTTCTTAGATATCCTCCGGTGAGTCTACTCCGTTGAAATCTACCGGGAAGCTCATCATCCATAGCTACCGTACAGAGCTCATTGCACTTGGCTAAGAATGCGGCCCATCGGCAGGAACGGGGAGCCCTCCTGGTTCGGTGCTGGGCAAGAAATTGGCCATGAATGGCCATTGCGCTTGCATTGAACGCGATTCGATCTCTCTGAAGCAATGCTGATGCGGTGGGGAGCGGGGCCCCAATTGTCCTCGTAAGTCGTGAACTATCTATGGATTGACACGGTGGAATGTCAGGGCCTCCGGGCTGGCTGGGGTTTGGTCTACGAACTGCTAAATGAGGGATGTCTCGCTGCTTCTGTCAAATCATGTCCGGATGGCTGCTTCTCGCCCCTTGAACCTGCGCTGTGGCAAAGGCAAGTCCGCAAGCATGGAGCCCACCGCGGGGACTTGAATGGGGGCGAACGACTTATGTAAGAGAGAGTTCTGAGGATGCTCAAGATAGGTGGCCAAAGAGTTCCGACCGCACTTGTCCTGCTGGTAGCTACGGACTGCATTCTGATTACGCTGGGTTTGCTTCTCGCCACGGTTGTTCGATTTTCTGTAGGACCCGGTGGCTCTATTGTTTCTTACTTAGCGAATTGGCAGTTATTCTGGCGCTTCGCGCTGGCTGTTTTGGTGTGCGGGGTCTGTCTTTACTTCAATGATCTCTACGACTTCCGGGTGATCGCCAACCGCAGAGAACTCCTAGTGCGTCTCCTCCAGGCGTTCGGTGTGGCATGCATCGTTCTGGCGGTCTGCTACTACATTGATCCGAACCTTGAATTCGGCAGGGGCATTGCGGCTCTGGCATCGCCGGTGATTCTGTCGTTGACCCTTGGCTGGCGGTGGCTGCTGCTTGAGAGGAGTCACTCGCTGGGCTCGCCAGAACGGATGCTCATTATGGGCACGGGACCAACGGGCGTCTCGCTCGCGCGAGACATCATCCGGCGCCCGGAATTGCAGTTGAAGGTGGTCGGATTCCTGGATGAGAAAGGGGAAAATATCGGCAAGTCTCTCGTGAATCCGGGAATTATCGGCGCTACGGCGGACGTCGAAGCAATTGTCCAGAGAGAAAAAATCGACCGCGTGGTGATTTCGCTCCGCGAACGCCGGGGCCAGATGCCGGTCCGGGAACTGCTGCATCTGAAATTTGCCGGAGTCCGCGTGGACGACGCCCATAGTTTTTATGAGCAGATGAATGGGCGCATACGTCTCGAATATCTTTCCCCGAGCTGGCTAATCCTTTCCGACGGCTTTCGGAAGTCGGCGCTATTGGTTTGGGCCAAGCGGGCACTGGATGTGCTGGTGTCGATCGTGGCATTGATTCTTTGCCTGCCGCTGTTTGGCGTGGTTGCCGCGGCAATCTGGCTGGAAACCGGCTTTCCGGTGCTGTTTCGCCAGGAGCGCACGGGTCTGCGCGGGCATAGCTTCCAGATGCTGAAGTTTCGCTCGATGACCAACAGCGCCGAGGAAGAAGGCCCGCGTTGGGCCGCGGACAGCGATCATCGAATCACGCGAGTGGGGAAGTGGATCCGCAAATACCGCATTGACGAGTTACCCCAGGCCATAAACGTTCTTCGAGGCGAAATGAGCATCGTCGGCCCACGGCCGGAGCGGCCGGAATTCGTGTCCATGCTTGAGGAGCAAATTCCCTTTTATGGCTTGCGGCACTCGGTGCGTCCGGGCATCACCGGCTGGGCGCAGGTGAAGTATCAATATGGCGCGAGTGTCGAGGAGGCTAAAACCAAGCTCGAACACGATCTGTTCTACATCAAGCATCTCTCCATCATGTTGGACCTTGCCGTCATGTTCGAGACGGCCAAAGTCATGCTGTCAGGCCGGGGCGCCAAGTAGGAGTGGCGAATGAAAGAGCGCAGTCCAGTCTCGAGAGCGAGGAGTTTCGCTGGGAAGCTGCTCGACGGGTGCCTCGTGTCGATTTGGGTTTTCTCCTATGCGGTCCTGCGGTGGGGGTTTGAGCTGCTTAGGCTGGTGGAATCCCGTCCTGAGGTTGCGAGGGAACGAACGAGCTGCTGCCGGGAGACAGAACAGAGTAGATAGCAGGGGCCGGGATTCTGCCGAACGAGGACCGACGTGCACTGGCTAGGGGAGTTCTGAACGAGTTTTCTGTTTTTGAGCACGTAGTTTCCGCGTGACCTCTCACGAACTTCCCGTAGTGAGCTAAGTATTGCATTTAGAAAGTCTTACGCGTTGAAGAGGTTGGCACGATCGATGCTCAAGGAGAAGAAGAATTCTATCACCATTGGAACTTTTCGGCCGGAGGTCGCGGTGAATCGTCACGGGTTCAAGTCTCTGATCCTGCTCGCGAGTGCCTTTGCGATTGGGGGTTTACTAGGGGCAGAAGCGGGTAGAGCGCAGGCGTCTGGCTCAGCGGCTAAGAGGGTTGATAGGAAGGAAAAGAAGACTGAACGGAAGCAGACGGCTGCGACGCCCAATGACAAGCCCGCAGGCGAGAAGAATGAGACAGTTGCAGTGAGTTCGGTCGGAGATATGACGAATGGCGTACCGACTCCCGCCGACTATCGGGTGGGGTTGGAAGACGAATTAATGATTTCCGTCTGGCACGAACCTGAGCTTTCTCAGGCCGTCGTGGTGCGGCCGGACGGGATGATTACTCTGCCGCTGCTCAATGACCTCAAAGTGGTCGGGTTGACGACAGAAGAAATGCAAGCCCTCCTGACAGAAAAGATGAAAACCCTGGTGAACGATCCACAGGTTACTGTGATCCTGAAGGCGGTGCACAGCCGCAAGGTATTCCTGGTTGGGAACGTGGCCAAGCAGGGTGTCTACCCGCTGGGTGGAAGAAAAACAGTTTTGGAGTTGCTTGCGGAAGCGGGAGGTCTGGGACCTTTTGCGAAGACCAGATCCATCTATGTGCTTCGCAAGGAGAACGGGAAAGAGGTTCGGCTATCTTTCAACTACAAGAAAGCGCTTTCGGGAAAGGGGAACAATCCTGAACTGATGCCCGGTGACATGGTGGTCGTTCCCTAATTGTTCCGGCCTGGGGAGAGCGGCAACAGCCAAGGGGCAGGAGAAAGAACGATGCGAATTACGAGACATTTGCCAGTACGACTGGCCTGGATCATTTTGGCGGCTTTGACACTTTCGGTATCTTCGCGCGCACAAGACGAGTCCTCATCCAAAAAGCCTGAAGAGCAGGGGACCGCTCAGACTCCAACGGCGACCCAGGAAACGCAGACCGACCCGGCTCAAGCGGCCGCGGCGCCGACTCCGGGGTATCCCCTCGATGCGCAAATCCATCCGGCCGGACAAGCCGTGCCCTGGATAGGGACGACTTCTCCACTCCGCTGGGGCAGTTTCTCGATCGGGAATTTTACTTACCAGCAGGTGCATGATAATTTCCGTCCGCAGGGGGGCTTGCCCAGTAGCGTGCTGAACCTCAGCATTCTTCGCACATCGCTGGTCTTCGATAAAATGTTCCACAAACAGGAAGTGGTCCTGCAATACGAGCCGCAGTTGGCAGTCCTGAATGGTCAGTTGGCTAGCAATGCAGGCATGGACAACGATGTCGTTTTCGGGAGTACCTTCGAATTGACCCCGCGCTTGAGCTTGACGCTGAAGGATGTATTTGCACAAGTCCGCACGCGCCAACTGTTTCCTCCGAAGGTCCTGGCTGTGGACGAGCAGGCTGGCAACGTCGTCCAGAACAACTTTCTCCAAAACCAGGGCAGTTTCCTCATGAACACGGTAGCAGGCGTGATCAACTACAAGTTGAGCCCGCGGACTCTGCTCACTGTTTCTCCGATGTACCGTTACGCGAATACGACGGATAAGAATCAAGCCAATTACGTAGCAAACGGCCATGACTACGGGACCGCTGTTGCGGTAACCCGGGCGCTGACGCCTCGGCAGAATCTCGGCATCACCTACACGATGGAAAACTTGCGCGCGGCAAACGTGCCGACCGCCGCTAACACGCATTTTAATACCGCCGGCCTGTTCTATTCGTATCAACTATCGAAGACGTGGTTGTTCCGGGGACAGATTGGCGATGAAATCGCAACGTATTCGGGCGGTCTGCCAACCGTGAATACGCTGGCGGGCGGAGCGACGCTGGTCAAAAGTTTTACCAGGTCTGTTTTTGCGATCGCTTACATGCGGGGGAATACGCAGCAGAATTTCATCACCGGGCAAATCGGGGACCGGGGTGACATTTCCTACGGGATCCATCTCACTCGGCGGCTGGGTTGGTACAACGGGGGCGGATACTACCGGGAGACAGGAGCCGACCCCCGGACGAAGGGCTCGTACGGAGCCTCGTCCGTGGAATTCAACTTTGTCGGGAACCTGGTGGTTTTTGGAAGCTATACGTACATGTTCCAGGTGTCCAGCACGCCCCAATTGCTCTCGGGCACGCGCAATTCAGTGAGCCTTGGGCTCAAGTGGGAACCCCGGGCGCTGCCGGTGCATTGAGCTCGGGAGTCGGACCACGTGGAAGAAGCGGCATTAAGGAACTCCTCGAGCCTGGACTTACCTCGACTCTTGCCAGGTGTTGTTTTACCGGACCTGCCTGGTTGTTTGAGGACAAGGAAGCCGAATTCTCGGGGCGACTCGCTTTTCGGTGCGCGGGGGGTTTCGAGAGTCAAGCGAACTCGCTGTTTCCATTAATTCCAGAGAACTGAAGGCGGGTTAGGCAGCGCAATCGTGGTGGTGCCGCGGAACACTGAAGGACCCTGATATCCCAAAGCAGAGGAAGGGAAGCCGAGGGAATAACAGTGGAATTGGTTTCCGTCGGGGGCTCCGAAGTTAGTCGATACCGGAGAAGTCTGAGAACGAACCTCAAGCCAACACGTTGATAGGAAAGAGGATAAGCGAACAGCAAGCCGCGGGCAGAGTTGCAGCTCTGGCAACGGACTTGCTCGGCTAGAGGTCGCAGCAATTTTTTGGCAAGACGAGCCTGGAAGGAATCAACTCTTGGGCGATATTCGACCACCCCACACCGTGCCCACGGACCTGCTTGGTAGTGCGAACCTCAGGACATATCTCGAGATCGGGCGCCGCCGCAAGTGGTGGATCATTCCAAGCACGCTCGGCATGTTCATCTGTACGGTGGTTTTCTCGCGAGGACTGCCGGACATTTATCGCGCGGAGACAGTGATTCTGGTGGATTCGGAGCAGGTACCGGACAAATATGTTGCTGTCATCGTCACGGGCGATATCGCCGGACGCCTTACGACTCTCGAACAACAGGTTCTTTCCCCCACTCGGTTGAAGAAATTGATCGAGGCGAATGGGCTGTATCCGGACCCAACCGGAAAGTTGACCGAGAAACAAGTGATTCACGGGGTACAGAAGTCCATCACGGTCGAGGTGGTAACTCCTGGCGCCGGGAAGATGGGGGCGTTCCGAATCGCGTACAGCAGCAAGAATCGGAACGACGTCGCGCGAATTACCAACCAACTTGCACAGATGTTCATTGAAGAGAACCTAAAGGCCCGCGAGGAGCAGACCGCGGGGACGGCAGAATTCCTGCACAGCCAACTGGCCGAGACCAAGCAGGAACTCGACGACAAGGACGCGCAGCTTCGCGCGATCAAGACGCGTAACATCTTGGAACTCCCGGAAGCGAAACCTTATCACCTGGAAGCGTTGGCGAACTTGCGGGCTCAAGTTCAAACCATTCGCGACAAGATTCAGCAAGACGAAAGTCAAAAAAATATCCTTCAGTCCATGCTGGCGTCCGGGGCGAATGCACCCACGGTTGAAGTAGAAGGAGCCGCTCCCGGCAACGCGGGCGGAGGCCCCTATCAGACGCAGTTGCAGAAACTGGAAACGAAACTCTCCGAGCTAAAGTCGCGGTACGGCCCGGCGCATCCAGACGTGCGAAGAACACAGCTTGAAATCAACAAACTAAAGGCGAAGGCGGCGACCGAAGGTCAGGGGAACGGGCCAGCCCAGCCGCAGCAAGATCTGCGCCCGGCAGTGCAGGCGAATCAGATGCGGCACAACCCTGTGCTCGAAGCCCAGATCCAGCAACTGGAGGAGGATATTCAAGAGCAGAGCAAACTGCTTGCGCCCCTGCAGGACCGCATGGAGTTCCACACATCGAAACTCGAGCAAATCCCGGTTTTCGAGCAGCAGATCGCCCGCCTGCAACAGGACTACGACATTCTGAGGACGCAATATACGGGGCTGCAAGAGAAGGAAGAGGCCGCCAAGATTTCTCATGCTCTGGAGGTCCACCAGAAAGGCGAGCGGTTTGTGATCTTGGATGCGGCGGTGACACCGGAGGCGCCTGCCGCACCAAATCGTCTCTTGATGAGCCTGGCGGGATTCTTTGGCGGGATCTTGGCGGGGATTGCGCTCGCCGCAGCAGCGGAGATGAATGACGAATCCGTGCGCACCGAGAATGAGGCCGCTCGAATCTTCGGGACTCGTGTCCTCACCGGCATTCCGCGGATCATGTCGAACCGGGAGCGCCGCTCGCTGATATGGCGCGCCACCGGCCTACTGGCGGGAACTGCGGCCGGTTCGGCCGCACTCGGCTTTCTGCTCGCGTTTCTCGCGAAAGGTTTCCTCTAGATGTATCGTGCTTTCTTCCAACTGAAGGACCAGCCCTTCCGTCTCACGCCGGACCCGAGATTTCTACATCTCGCCGAACCGCATCAGGCCGCGCTGACGACGCTGCTGGAGGGGATTTTTTATCGCAAGGGACTGGTGATGATTACGGGGCCGATCGGGACCGGCAAGACGACGCTGGTGCACACGGCGTTGCACTTCATTTCCGACAAAAAGATGGGCATCAAGAGCGCGCTGCTGTTCAATCCCGTGCTCACTCGCGACGAGTTTCTGGAAATGATGCTCGAGGAGTTCGAGGTAAGTTGTCCGTCAGCAAGCAAGCCACGCCGCTTGATGGCTCTGCACCAAATGCTGCTCGAGGCGCAGCGCCGCGGGGGCACGGCCGTGCTCTTCATCGACGAGGCGCACCTGCTGAGCACGGAATTGCTCGAAGAAATTCGCCTTCTGGGAAACGCGGACACGCACCAGGAAAAGCTGTTGCAGATCATCCTGTGCGGCCAGCCGGAGCTGCTGGCAATGATGAACCGGCGCGAGCTCAGCGCCCTGCAGCAGCGTATCGCGGCCCGCGCGCATCTCCGGCCATTGAGTTTGGCGGAAACACGCGCTTATGTGGCCGAGCGGCTGCATGCCGCAGGACTGCAAGGACCTTCGCCCTTTCCCCCGTCCGCACTGGAAGTCGTGTTTCGGTGTTCGGAGGGTGTGCCGCGCCTTATCAACCTGGTATGCGATGGATGTTTAGCGCTTGGGTTCCGCACCCAGCGGAGAATGATCCAGCAGGACATTGTGGAGGAAGTTGCCGTGTCCCTCGGACTGGCCCAGCGGGCCCCGGCCGTTGTGGAAAAACCCGTTCCGGCGACGCTCCCCGGCACGACCGCGACCGCCGCGGCAGCAGCTGCGGGCGCCTCGAGCGGGGGGGACCAAAAGTCCGTTGTGGACATTCTGATTGAAGCCATGAAGCAGAATCGCGCAACCACGCGGGGAGTTGACTAGGATGAGCAAATATTTTGATCAGACATTCAAGACCGGGGATGTGGGGACGGATCCGGAGAAGTTGCAGATCACGGGCATAGATAAGTTCCTGGAAACAGTGTCTTCCTTCAAAAACTCCGCCCCTGGCTTGGCAGCTTCAGGAGACCTGGGCGAATCCCGGCTCGGACAATGCCGGAAGATGAAGATTCCAGCCGTGGGCAAGCTCCTTGGGCAGTTTGGGGGCGGCCCGGCGCTCGAAGCAGCCGAAGAGTCCTACCGGGCGCTCCGCACGCGTCTGTTGCGCGCGCGATCGGCGCAGGGGCTTCGGTCCGTCGTTGTGACCAGTGCGACTCCGGGTGAGGGCAAGACGCTTACGTCGCTGAACCTGTCTCTGTGCTGCGCGCAGTTGCACGACCTACGCGTGCTTTTGATTGACGCGGACATTCGCACAAGCGGTCTGAGCCGAACCCTGGGTTTCCCGCCGGGGCCGGGATTGGTGGACGTGCTCTCCGGCAAGTGCGAGCCCCGGGATGCCATCCTAGCGACAGATATACCGAATCTTTATGCGCTCGGCAGCGGTTCGCACACAACACAGCCCGCCGAGCTCTTCGCGACCAGCCACTGGCAGGAATTCATCAGCTGGTGCAGCGAATCGTTCAAACTCGTGCTGATCGATTCGCCGCCGGTGTTGAACCTGACCGACGTCGAGCTGATTGCGGCCGCGTGCGACGGCGTAGTGATGGTGGTCCGCGCGCAACACGCGAAGCGCGAAGTTCTGCAGAAGTGCGCGGGGCAGATCGATCCCAAGAAACTCCTCGGTGTGGTCTATAACGCGGTCGAAAGCGGGGCGCATGACCACTACTCTTACGGCGGTTACACTGCGGCTCGGAAGGAGAGTACGTGAGGTCGAGTGACCCTGGACACGAGGCTGCTGAACTAAATTCAGGAGACACGAACTGAACGAACCACCATGTTTCCAAATTTGAAGATGCAAATTTTCCGGCGAGGGAATCACCAAAACCAACTTGCGAAAGCGGTGGGTATCGATGAGACCGTCTTGAGCAAGATCATCCACGGGTACCGCAATCCTACCGCCTCGCAGAAGAAGCTTCTCGCCAGTTACCTGGAAGCCGACGAGGCCTGGTTATTTGAGCGTTTTGAAGCGGCCCCCCAAAGGGCCGTTCCGGAGAATGAACGGCTCGCCGCGGAAGAAGAGACGGGCGACCATGGCGACCTTTGAGCACCAGGTTGCGCCGCATCCGCTTCCGTGCGCCGAGACGAGTGCCGCGCCCGTCCGCGTTGTTCCGCTGCAGGAGAGCAGGGAAACGGAGTGGGACCGTTTCGTGCTCGCCCATCCGAAGGGATCCTTTTTTCATCAGCTCGGCTGGAAGCGAGTGATGGAGAAGACCTACGGGTATGAGCCGCGCTATTTGTGCGCCACGCGGGGTGAGCGGATTACCGGGATTGCGCCCGCGATTCTCGTTTCGAGCTGGATCACCGGCCGCCGCCTGCTCTCGCTCCCGTTCGCAGTGTACGGCGGAGTTTGCGCTGAGGATGCAGAAAGTGAGCAGGCGCTCGTGAACCGCCTGGAAGAACTGGCGTGCGAGCTGGAAGTTGAGTATCTCGAACTTCGCGATCGCAAGGGGAGCGTCCGATCCGGCTATCATGCGAATCTTGGCTACGCCACGTTCACTTTGCCGCTGGCGGACGATACGGAGACGGTCTACAAAGCGCTTCCGAAAGATATCCGCTACATGATCCGCAAAGGCGAGAAGGCCGGGTTGCGGGCGAGGCGCGGGTTCGATCAAGTGGGCGAGTTCTACCGTCTCATGACGATCAATCTGCGCCGGCTGGGCACTCCTGCGTTTCCGCGGGCATTGTTCGAGAACCTCATCCGCGAGTACGCCGGCCAGGTGGACTTGACCGTGGTCTATTCAGGCGATGAAGCCGTCGCTGGCGGCATGTCCTTTTTCTTCCGCGAATGGATGCAGCCCTACTACATCGGCTCCTTGGAGAAGGCCAAAGCCCTCGCAGCGAACAATTTTTTGTGGTGGGAACTCATCAAACTGGCTGCCGGGACCGGCTGCACAACGTTCGATTTCGGCCGAAGCAAGAAGGAATCCGGCAATTACGAATTCAAGAAAAAGTGGAACCCACAGATCGACACCCTGAATTACCAGGTGCGGCTGGTGCGCCGGAAGAGTTTGCCGAATTTTTCTCCTGCCAACCCGAAGTTTGAGCTGGCAACAAACTTATGGAAAAGGATGCCGCTCGGATTAACCCGCATGATCGGCCCCCACCTCGTGCGCTGGTTTCCATGAGAGGACACAGCCGGGGCGAGGAAACCGGCCCGGTGAACTTCGGCAGTAAGGCAAGCGAAGCAATGCAAACGCAGTCTCAACCCGAGGCCCCAAGTGCCACTCCTCCGGAGGTCGTACGGGCGGCACCGAGTACGGGATTCTGAAGGTTATCAGCGGGTTGGGAGAAGAAGATTTCGAGCATCGCATCTGTGCGGTCCGCGGGATGGACACTGAGTTTGTGAGCCGAATGAACGCGCCCGCGCGGACGTACTCGGTGGCGAGCGCGCGGCCCGGCCTGCAATTTCCGCTCTTCCGTCTTGCGCGCGTCATGAAGGAATTTCGGCCGCACATCGTTCACACACGTAATTTCGGTTCGCTTGAAGGGATTCCCGCCGCCCGGATGGCCCGGGTTCCAGTTGCCATCCACAGCGAACACGGATACGAACTGGAAACTCTCGGGGGTCTTCCTCTCCGGCGCCGGCTCTTCTGCCGCGGTTGTTACGCGATGGCCGACGCTGTGTTCACCGTGACGCGGGATTTGCGGGACTATCATTCCAGGCAATCCTGGCGCTCTGCTCACAAATTCCGTCTGATTCATAACGGCGTGAATACGGAGCGGTTTTTCCCCTGTCCCGAGCGCTCCAGGCAAATCCGGCAGGAGCTTGGCATACCGGCAGGGCGCGTCGTGATCGGCAGCGTGGGACGCTTGGTGCCGATCAAGGATCACGGCACACTCCTGCGAGCTGCGGAGAACTTGGTGCGCCGCGGTAAAGACGTGCATGTGCTCATCGTGGGATCGGGACCCGAATTGGCGAAGCTGCAGACTTCTGCCCAAGCATCGGCGAGCCTGGCGGGCCGCGTTACATTCCCGGGCGAGTCAGACCGCGTAGCCGAATTGCTGAACGCGATGGACGTTTTCGTTCTCACATCCATCTGTGAGGGGATGTCGAACACCATCCTCGAGGCGATGGCAAGCGGGCGCAGCATCTCCTCCGCTTGATAGACGACACTGAGCTGCGGCAGCAGGTCGGCGCGGCAGCCCGCGTGCAGGTGTGCGAACACTTCAGTCTCGAGGGAATGATACAGCGCTACCGCGATTTGTACTTGGAGCTCGCGGCGCGCCGCGGCTTACGGAAGGGTGATTAGAAACCGCCATGTGCGGAATTTGCGGAATTTTCGAATTCGATCGCCGGGCCGACATTCCCGGCGAAATGGTCCACCGGATGAATCAGACCATGATTCATCGCGGCCCGGACGACGGCGGAGTGTTTGTTGGACCGGGCATCGGGCTGGGGCATCGGCGGCTGAGCATCATCGACCTGGCGGGTGGGCATCAGCCGATGTCGAATGAAGACGGTACGATCTGGGTCCTGCTCAATGGGGAAATCTACAACTATCCGGAGCTGCGCTCGGAGTTGCTCGGGCGCGGCCACAAGTTCACGACGAAATCCGACACTGAGGCGATCGTTCATCTCTATGAAGATTTTGCGGAAGGGTGCTTTGCGAAGCTTCGCGGGATGTTCTCCGTCGCGCTATGGGACTCGCGGAACCGCAAGCTGGTGCTGGCGCGCGACCGCGTGGGAAAGAAGCCGCTGTTTTATGCGGCCGATGGCAAACGCATCCTGTTTGGCTCTGAACTCAAGGCGCTTCTCGCGGGTGATTCCCTGGCTCGCGAGATCGATGAGCAGGCGCTGTCGGATTATTTCTCTTTCGGCTACATCCCCGCGCCGAAAACGATCTACCGGACAGTCCGCAAAGTCATGCCCGGACACTATCTGGTCGCTTCGGCAAACGGGATTCGGGAAACCTGCTACTGGGATCTTTCTTTTGCTCGGGTCGAGGAGCGGAGCGAGGCCGAGTGGTGCGAGCGCATCCGCCATGAGCTGTGCGCGGCCACGCGCGTCCGACTGATGAGCGATGTGCCGCTGGGCGCGTTTCTGAGCGGAGGGATCGATTCCTCTTCCGTTGTGGCGATGATGAGCCATCTGATGAAGCGTGCAGTGACCACATGCTCGATCGGTTTCCAAGAAGAGAAGTACAACGAGGCAGAATACGCGCGGCAGGTCTCGCAGCTTTTCTCGACCGACCACCACGAGCAAACCGTCCAACCAAACGCTGTCGAGATTGTGGACAAGCTTGCCTGGCACTACGACGAGCCATTTGCAGACTCCTCGGCGATTCCAACTTACTACGTTTCGAAAATCGCGCGTGGGCAGGTGACGGTGGCGCTGGGCGGCGACGGTGGAGACGAAAGCTTTGCCGGCTACCGGCGTTACAGACTCGATTACTACGAGAACCGTCTGCGGAGGCATGTGCCCCTCGCGCTGCGCCGGACAATCTTCGGCCCGCTGGGCCGCTGGTATCCCGCGCTGGCGTGGGCGCCACGCGTATTTCGCGCCAGGGCAACCTTCCAAAGCCTGTCGCGCTCGCCGCTCGATGGTTACTTCCATTCGGTTTCTTATTTCCGGCCGGAGGACAAGGCGCGCCTGTTCACGCCCGATTTTCGGGGCCGCCTGGGGAATTACGACTCACGCGACGTTCTTCAGCAATATTACGATCGCGCGGACACCGACGACCCACTCTCGAAAATTCAATACGTGGACGTCAAAACCTATCTCACCGACGACATCCTGACCAAGGTGGATCGCGCGAGCATGGCGGTTTCGCTCGAGGTCCGCGCCCCGATGCTGGATCACAAATTCATGGAGTGCGTCGCGTCCATGCCCAGCAGTCTGAAGCTGCGCAACGGAACGGGAAAATACATTTTGAAGAAGGCGTTCGAACCCATCTTGCCGGCGGAGATTCTTTACCGACCCAAGCAGGGCTTCGCAATTCCACTCGGCCAATGGTTCAAGCGCGAACTGAAAGGGATGGCGCAAGAGGTCATCCTCGAAACCGATGACGGGATTCTGGACAAACGTTTCTTGAAGAAAATATGGGACCAGCATCAAAAAGGATATTACGACCGGTCGGCGCTGCTCTGGGCCACGCTGATGTTTCGCAAGTGGCGGCAGACGTTTTGCGCCCAGTAGGACGGCATGAGCGGAATCTGCGGAATTTGTGAGCCGGGGCGCGAACTGGGCGCCAGTTCCCTGGGGCCTATGTTTGATGGGCTGGCTTTGCCGGGCGAGTCCGCACGGGACGCCTGCGGCGTGAATTCGATCGCCCTCGGTGTGGCCCAACGCTGGGAGTTCCAGCAGGTGGCCGCTGTGAATGGCATCATCGTGGCCGCGGATGCCGATCTCGTGGATTTTTCCGGAGCGGCTGCAGCACTGTCGATGACGGCGACCGCGGCCGCCGCCATGCCCGTCGCCGAATTGATCGCCAGGCTCTACGTCAAACGCGGCAAGGACTTGCTGAAGCAGTTGCACGGTGGCTTCTCGCTTGCGCTCTGGGACGGCAACGCCCGGCGGTTGCTTTTGGCGGTCGACCGCATGGGCATCAGGAGCCTCTACTTTCGCCGCGAAAATGACCGGCTGCTGTTTGCCTCGCGTGCCGGCGCAATCCGCGCCGTGCAGCGTGGGCCAGTGGAGGTGAATCCCACTGCAGTCCTGCAATTCCTGCTGTTTTCTGCCATACCGGCGCCCCTCGCAAGTGACCGCGGCATGCAGAAGCTGGAGCCGGGAACGCTCGTCACCTATGAAAGCGGCAAGCTTTCCGAGCAGCGATACTGGGATCTCGAGTATCCCGAGAGCCAAAACGGCAGCGTGGCGCACTGGTCGCACGAGTTACGCGAAGGAATGCGCGCGGCTGTGCATCGTCATCTTGAAGGTTGCGGTCAAGAGGATACGGGCTGCTATCTCAGCGGGGGGACCGACAGCAGCTCCGTCGTCGCGTTCACGAGTGAAAAGCATCGGCCTGCGCAGACTTTCTCGATTGCTTTTGAGGAGGCAGGCTTCAGCGAAATCGAGTTTGCGCGGACCACCGCCAAGTGCTTTCAGACGAGCCATCATGAGAAGTGGTTGACTCCTCAAGATGCCACGGACGTCCTCGAGAAAATCATCGCCTACTATGACGAGCCATTCGCGAATTCTTCTGCGATCGGCTCGTATCACTGCGCCATGCTGGCGCAAGAAAACGGCGTGCACACGCTGCTGGCCGGAGACGGTGGGGATGAGCTCTTCGGAGGGAACGCGCGCTACGCATGGGATAAGTACTTTGCGATTTACCAACTACTGCCCGGCTGGCTGCGCCGGCGCGTGGTCGAACCGATCATCGGCCTTCTGCCCCTGAACGGGAGCAAACTGAGCCTGCCCCGCAAGTACGTCCGTCGCGCTAAGATTCCAAATCCGAGGCGCATACTCTCCTATGGCTTCTTCTTGAGCTCACCGCCAGAAGAAATATTTGAAGGTGGCTTTCTCGAGCAGGTCGGCACCGGGAACTGGCTTGCTATTCCCGAGGGACATTTCCAGCGTGCGAACGCTTCCAGCGAGCTGAACCGAATCCTCTATCTCGACGTGAAGATGACGCTTGCGGACAACGATCTGCGAAAGGTCTCCGGCACTGCGGAACTCGCGGGCGTGCGGGTTCGCTATCCGCTTCTCGATGATCACTTGGCTGAGCTTTCCGGGCGAATACCTGCGGCGCTCAAGCTGAGAGGTTTTAAAAAGCGGTACATCTTCAAGCAGGCGATGAAGGGTATTCTGCCCCAGAAGGTACTCCACAAGAAGAAGCACGGCTTCGGCGTGCCTGTGGCGCTGTGGCTGGGGCAAGACTCGCGCATGCGAGAGCGCACACACGATCTCCTGCACGACTCGCGCACCCGCCAGCGTGGCTATTTCCGAGCAAGCTTTTTCGACCGGCTAACGAGTTTGCACGAGGAGCAGCCAGGTTTTTTCGGCGAGATTGTCTGGTACCTGGTTGCGCTGGAGCTTTGGCACCGCAAGCACGTGGATAGGAGCCGCGAGACGGTCCATGTCGGGTGAGGCAAAGACCGAGCGCAAGACTTCAGCCGGTCTCGTGCCGAGCGCGACCCCGCCTCTTTCGGGCTGGGTCAAAGAGGTGTGCAAGCGAACGATCGCGAGGTGGCTGCACTTCAGCGGACTGATGCGGGGGATCGAGCGGCTCGCGCGCACCCATGAGCTGCGGACCCCGCCGGGTTTCCGCTTACCGCGTCTTCGCAGGAGCTCTTCAACGAAGTTCGGGATTTTGTGCTATCACCGGGTCGGCACAGACGGGGTCCCGCGCTTTTCGCGGCTCGATCCGGGCGTCTTTGAAGCGCAGATGCGGTATCTGCGGAAGCACTATCGAATCGTATCCCTGGGCCAGCTCTGCCGGGAACTGCAGGAAGGCGAGTCGGTCGAGCCGACAGTTTCGATCACCTTCGACGACGGGTATCGGGATCTTTACACTCATGCGTTCCCGGTGCTTCAGAGATACCAGATTCCGGCGACAATCTATCTGATCGGCCGATGCATGGAAACCGGCGAGGTTCCTTGGTACGACCGCATCTTCGTCGGATTCGAGGTCGCGCCCGGCCCAGTTCTCGAATTGGACATAGGCGGCCCGCAACGCTTCGAGTTGTCCTCACCTGCGGCGCGGACGCAAGCCGCCTGGGAAACCGTGTGCAAACTCCGCGGCATCCCCGATTCGCTTCGGCGAAAATGGTGCGCCACGTTCGAGCGGCAAATCAGCCTGCCCGAGGATGCGCTACAGGGTCGAATGCTCGATTGGAAGCAGGTGCGAACGATGCATCGCGGGGGAGTTTTTTTTGGCGCACACACCATGACCCACCCGGTCGTAAGCCAACTCCCGCCCTATGCGCTCGCCGAAGAACTTGGACGGTCGAAGCGGTGCCTCGAGCAGGGGCTCGACGCTCCGGTGGAGGATTTCGCGTATCCCTTCGGCAAGGAAGCAGACATCTATAGTTCTGTTACGCAGGATTTTCTGGTCCATGCCGGATATCGGTCCGCAGTTACGACGGTTGATGGGTGCAACACACCCGGCGCGAATCCTTACCAGCTGCGCCGAATGCAGATCAGTGATGATTCTTCGCTAGCTTCGTTTGCATCAATCTTGGCCGGATGTTTTTGGAGACTCCGTCCGCCCTCACCGCCTCTCTCCGCACCATGAACGAGACAGTGGACGGACAGGTGGACGCCGCTGACGGCGTGTTGTAGGGGAAAAGGGAAACAGGATGCGAGACTTCATCGTCATGGCAATCGTCTTGGGAGCGGCGCCGGTCTGCCTGCTGAACCCCTATTGCGGGGTTCTAATGTGGTATTGGGTCACCTATTTCAATCCCCATCGTTTTACGTGGTCGTTTGCTTACGATTTTCCCGTAGCGGTCGTTGTGGCGCTTCCGACTTTGGCCGGCGTCCTGTTCGCAAAAAAGAGCCTGCGCTCCCTCATGGCGCGGGAAAGCGTTCTGTTGCTTCTGCTGTGGGTCTGGTTCATTTTCACATACATCCACGCGCAAGGCATCCCGCTGTTTGCGTGCAATATGGCCGACGCCAAATACGAAATGAGCCATATCAGCAAGATTCTGCTGATGACGTTCGTGATGATTGTGCTGATCACGACCCGGCAACGGCTGCGCGGCGTGATGCTGGTCACTGCAGGCAGCCTGGGCCTCCTGGCGGTGAAGGGCGCGGTGTTTGGTCTGCGGACCGAAGGAGAGTCACGCGTGTGGGGCCCACCGGATTCGTTTCTTTCCGACAACAACGCTTTCGGTCTTGCGCTCAACATGTGCTTGCCGCTGCTGTTTTTTCTCGCGCGGAGCGAGAAGCGACGCTGGATGCGGATCGGCCTCTGGATCACCTTTGCGTCCACAATCGCGGTCGTGTTGCTCACCTATTCCCGCGGCGGACTGCTCGGTTTGGCAGCGATTCTCGTGGCGCTCACGATGAAGACGCGCCGCAAAGTCGTCGGCGCATTTCTGATGGGCGCGGCGGCCTTCCTCGTTTTGAGTTTCGCACCGGATGCCTGGATGGCGCGCATGGGCCGCTTTGCGCACGGCAATTTGGATTATTCCGCGGAACAGCGCCTAGTTACCTGGGGAACAGCATGGAATTTCGCACACGATTATCCGATTACGGGGGGCTCCTTCGACGTTCTCCCGAACGTGGATGTTTTCCAGCGCTATCAGCCGAGACCGTTGCCTTTGGGTTTTCTCTCCAGCGGTCCGCACAGCATCTATTTTCAACTATTGGCCGACCAGGGTTTTGTCGGCTTGGGTCTGTTCGTAGTGCTGATCGGCTCCTGTTTCTGGACCCTGTGGAGGATTCGCCGTTCCGCCCGGCACTTCCCTGTAGCGGAATACCTGGTCAATTACACGCACATGGTCGAGGTTTCCGTGCTTGGCTTCATGGTGAGCGGGGCATTCTTGGGGTTTGTGTACCTCGATGTTATCTATCAGATGATAGGACTCACGGTAGTTTTGAAGGTGCTGCTCCGGAAGGAGCTTCAGACTCAAGAGCTGGAGAGCCCCGAGGAAGTGTCCACGACGGCGGCATTCGATGAAGTGGCCGCCACGGTGTAAGGAACTGCCGAGCGCTGCAATGCGAGGAGGGAGTGAAATGCCCGTGAGATGGACGCGGCGGTGGGCACCCTGCCGTCGCTTAAACATTCTGGTCCTTCTGACATCCCTGGTGTTTCCCGGTGCGATCAAGGCCCAGACCTGGACGTGGACGACGGAAGGAGTCGACATCGACGGGACCGACACCTCGATCATTGTGGATCAAGAAGGGAATCTCCACGTCAGTTACTCGTTCTCCGCGGGTGGCGAGCTGAGATACGCTTTCCGTCCCGCAGGAAACCCTCACTGGTTCAAGATGACGCTCGATAAGGGACTCGGGGTGTTCTACTCGAGGATTACCGTGGATGCGCAGGGCAATCCACATATCTGCTACACGCCGCGAATCATGAAGTACGCCCATTTCGACGGCCGCCACTGGTCCGTGCAACAGGTCGACCCGGGCGGAGGTCTGGTTGCATATACGTGTTCCATAAGGATGGGTGCGGACGGCACGCCCCGCTTGAGCTGGTACGTGGAGAGCGGTGTTTTCCTGCGATACGCCGAGTTCAAAGATGGCGTGTGGATGGCACGTACTTTGGACGCCGAGGGGCTGCCGGGGAAGTGGCATTCTCTGGTGCTCGACTCGAACGGGCTGCCCCGGATTGCCTACATCCAATTTCCGTGGGGCAGATTGAAATACACGGCGTTCGATGGCAAACAGTGGAATACGGTCATTCTGGATCAGCCGGTGACGAATCCGGGAGACAACTTGGAGCGCGGCTTCGGCGCTTCTTTGGCCCTCGACGGCAAGGGAAATCCCTTGATTAGTTATTACGACCTTCAGTCGCTCAAAATGGCGCGCCTTGTGGACGGAAAATGGGAGAAGGGAGTGATCGAGCAGCTTCCTCCATTCGGCCAGTGGGCATGGAAGAATTTTCGAAGCACCCTTGTCCTCGATAGCAAAGGTAACCCCCACGTGGGCTTTGAAAGCTTGCAAGGGCTCGAGCACGCCTGGTGGGACGGCAGGCAGTGGCGGTCGCAATTGATTGTTGCCCCTGTGGGCGCGACCTTCTTCGAAAGCGCGATGACCATCGACCGCAACGACAATCTATATATCAGCTTCCGAGATCCGGGCGACGGCTCCCTTCGGGTTGCCATAGGTCATCCCGGTTCTTCGATGCAAAACGCCAGGACGGAAACTCCAAAGTCCGCGAACTAGATGCCGCTCCAGTGAGGGCGGATCGGAGAGATCGAATCAACACCCGGGCATCCCAGAAGAGGAAGCGGTGAGCGAGACGATTCCAGAGATTCTGTTTTGGACTTCCGCAACTTTGATCTTTTACGCGTACGCCGGATATGTCATTCTGGCATACCTTCTGGCCCGTTTCGCCTCGCGTCCTGTAACCCTCCCCGAGGGATCTCTGCCTCGCGTGACGCTGCTGATTTCCGCATTTAACGAGCGAGCCGTCATGGGCGAGAAACTTGAGAACGCTCTTGCCCTGGATTATCCGCAGGAACGGTTCGAGGTCCTGGTTGTTTCCGACTGTTCAGACGACGGCACCGACGAAATTGTCCGAGAGTTCGCGCCGCGTGCGGTGCGGCTCATCCGCCAGGCGGAGCGCCTGGGAAAAAGCTCGGGGCTGAACCTGGGTGTGCTCCAAGCCTCGGGAGAAATTCTCGTGTTTTCGGACGCCAATGCGATGTACGAGCCGGATGCGCTTCGCCACCTTGTCCGGCATTTCGCGGATCCCCGCGTCGGCTACGTTGTGGGCAGCGCCCGTTATCGCATGGGTGTGGAACAGTCGCCTTCCGCGGAATCCGAAGGGCTCTACTGGAAGTTGGAGACTTGGCTCAAGCAGAAAGAATCGGCGTTTGGATCTGTCGTGGGTGGAGATGGAGCGATTTATGCCATACGGCGTGAATTGTTCACGCCTCTTCGCCCGACGGATATCAATGACCTCCTGAATCCTTTACAGATCATTGCGCGGGGCTATCGCGGCGCGTATGAACCCGATGCTGTTTGTTATGAAGAAGCAGGCGACAGCTTCGAAAAGGAGTTTCGACGGAAGGTACGCATCATCAGCCGCAGCCTGAACGCGCTTCGCCGCGCGCCGCGTGTGCTTCTCCCCTGGACGCAGCCGCGCCACTGGTTCGCGCTGGTCTCGCACAAGCTGCTGCGATGGTTAGCCCCAGTGTTTTTGTTTCTTTTGTTTTTCGCTACAGCGGCCCTTTGGAAGTCGCCCATCTATCGCCTGATGTTGGTCCTGCAGATGGTGTTCTACGCGCTCGCAGGCATCGGCTGGGTGATGGCAAGGCGCAGCGGGGACCGCACGTCCAGGATTCTCTACTTGCCCTATTATTTTTGTCTCGTGAATCTGGCCTCCTTATTGGGGATCGGGAAGTTCCTGACAGGTTCACTGTCGCCCACGTGGCAGACAATTCGCCAGGAATCTCCGGTCGAACCAGATTCGGCCGCGCGTCCTGCCGACAAAGCGTTCTGAATCGTGCCCCTGCGCATACTCCATGTCCTCGACCACTCTTGGCCGGTGCTTGACGGCTACGCCCAGAGAAGCCTGGGCATCGCCGCAGCGCAGCTTCAACTCGGCATGCAGCCGAGCGTCCTGACCAGCCCTTTGCACCAGCAGGATGATCCGTCCGCATCGGAAACGTTCTTTGATGGGGTCCGCTACTTTCGCACCACGGACGGTGTGGGCCTCGCTTGGCGAGCCGTTCAGGGGCGCTGGCCATTCCTGCGCGAATTGGCGGTGATGCAGTTGCTTCGCCACCGGATCGTATCGCTCGTCAAGAGCGGCTTCTACGATATCGTGCATGCTCACTCGCCTGCTCTCTGCGGGCAGGCGGCGTCCCAAGCGGCGCATTTCTGTCACGTGCCCTTCGTGTATGAAATTCGCGCCT
>WNGP01000676.1_pt1 | contig 26925 bp, 29 predicted proteins | sample 5407671 | NCBI WGS metagenome assembly WNGP01 (sample SAMN13153381, study PRJNA577476) | soil metagenome | isolation source: 40 cm soil or saprolite under Garry oak tree replicate 2 | place: USA:California | collected 2016-06-15
CTGGCCGACTGCGCCGACTGGCCGCCGTATCGCATCCTCGGCAGCTCCGAGCGCTTCCAAAGCTGTCAGCAGTGTCACGGGAGCCAAATCCACGTCGTGTTCGACACCACCACTCGGCGCTATGAGACCGGGTTCACGACGCTCGCCATCAACTGCGAGTCCTGCCATGGGCCCGGGCGACGGCATGTCGAACTCGCTCGCTCGGGCCGCATCGGGGCCGCCCTCGACATCGGCATGCGGCCGCTCGCGACGCTGACGAAAGACCAGTCGCTCGACGTCTGTTTCCAATGCCACGCGGTCAAGACCGACCTGAAGCCGCAGTACCTGCCAGGGAAGAGGCTGCAAGACTACTTCGCTCTCAAGCTCCCGTTACTGGTCGACACCCTCTATTCTCCCGACGGCCGCATCCGCGCATTTGCGTATCAGGAAGGCCACCTCTCCAGCGACTGCTATCTGAACGGCTCGATGACCTGCGTGGACTGTCACGACCCGCACACCCAGCGCTACCGCGATCTGAGTGGTGCACCGCTGCAAGGCCGGTTCAACAACGGGCAGTGCTTGGACTGCCACGCCAGCAAGGCGGAGCCGCTGGAGCGTCACACCCACCACCGAGCCGCGTCGTCGGGCAGCCGCTGCGTCTCGTGCCACATGCCGTACCTCCAGGAGCCCAACGTCGGACATCAGATCCGCTACGCCCGGTCCGACCACACGATCCCGATCCCCCGGCCGCTGTACGACACGCGATTGGGCGTGGAGAACGCCTGCCAGCGGTGTCATGGTGACCAGACGGCGCAGCAGCTGGAGGCGCAGGTGACCGCGTGGTACGGCGCGCTAAAGCCCCACCCCACACCCGTCACCACGGTGCTGGCCGCGGACAGCGTGACCGACGCCGCGACCGCCGCCCGGATGATCCTCTCCGTTATCGACCACCCCTCTTCTCCCCACCCCGTGGCCGAGTTCGCCGGACTAGCCGCCGTGATGCAGCGCTACGCGAGCCCGGACATGCGCGCGCTGGACGGAGAGGTCAGCGATCACCTCGAGGCCCTTGCCCAGGGTGGCGACCCGCCCGACCCGCCCGACCGGGATGTACAGGCGCTCGCGCTTGCCACGTTACACCTGACCCGGGGCGCCGACCCAAAGGTCCGCCGCTTCCTGGCGCAGCAGCTGCGAGCGCTCGGGCCACGCGACAGCGCAGTACGCGACCGCTGGGTCCGGATAGTCGAGATCAGGGGTCACGCGTCTCTCTCGAGCGGCGACTACGCGAGTGCGCTTGCCGCGTACCGCAAGGAGCAGGAGCTCAAGCCGGAGGACCCTGCGATACTGCGCAACCTCGGGATTGCCTACACGCGGCTCGGGGACTACCCCAAGGCGATCGAGCACTTCAGAAAGAGTCTGGCGCTCCGACCCAACCAGCCGCAGGTCCTTGTCGAGCTGGGGTTCGCAGTCATGCAGCAGGGTGACCTGGACGGCGCCGTGGCGGCGTACCGCCAAGCCATCGCCCTCAACCCGTGGGAGCCGGCGGCATACGCCAACCTCGGCCTGGCCGAGCTGCAGCACGGTGACGAGCAGCCTGCCATCGACGCCTTGACGCAGGCCGTTGCCCTCGACCCGAGCCTCTCGGACGCGCACTTCGGCCTGGCTCGGGCGTACGCCACGCAGGGTCAGTGGAAGGCCGCCGCGGTCGCGCTGGAGCGAGGACTGGAGTTCGATCCGCGCAACGCAGCGGCCCGGCAGGCGCTCGAGGCGTTGCGCCACCGGCAAGGCCGATAAAAACGCAGAGGCCGGGACCCGTCCCGGCCTCTGCGCGCTGCTCTACCTGGTCCTATCCGCGACGGCTCACTACGGTAACGCCACCGGCTGCGCGCGGGCCTCGCCGCCCGGGTTGTTCGTCGTGTGCACATTGACGTAAACGTTGCTGGCCTTGAGCGCGGTGACCAGCCCGTCAAATGTCATCCTCGTCGCAACGGTAGCCGGACTATTCAGCAGCGTATCCGCGCCGGTCACGTAGTTCAGAGTCGTGTTGGGTATCGCGCCAGGGCTAGCAGGGCACGCGGGGGCCGTACCGGCGCCGCACAGGTTCACACGGACCACACCGCCTCCCGTGCCGGCGGGAGTGATTGCGCCCAAGCTCGTGCCCGCGTGGATGTGGGCCGCGGTGATGGTAGATGTGGGAGTGCCCGTGAATGTGAGGCTGTAAATGAGCGTGCCGGCAGCGCTTCCTCCGCCGCTCGGCGCGAGGGTCACCGAGCCCCCAAGGGTCGAGGTTGCTGTTCCTGTTCCTGTGGGAGCGGGAACTTCGTTGGCGATGCGCAGTGGCGCACCCCAAGTTGTCGTCGGAGCAGTTGTCGAATCGCTGCATGCAGCCCCAGCGAGCACCGCCACCACCGCATGCAACATAGATGTCCGCATAGCGTCCCCCTTTTTCTTTCTGAAGTGTTCGCCCCGGTCGGCAGCGGGGCCCGGTCCGGCCTTTTGGAACGGGAACATACTACCACCGGCTACAGCGGTTGTCGAGCGTCCCGCAAGGGGCCCGGCGACCCACCCTTTTGGGTGTCCCGGAGCCCCAACCCGAGGCAGCCTTGCGGGGGCTCCCGAACGGCGTTTAGTTGCTGTGCCCGTTAAGCGGCTTCTGGCAGCCCCTTAGCGTCCTAGTCCGACCAATAACGCCTCGTTCGGGGGTAATCACGTCATGGTTCGTTCACGCTCGCTCCACAAGGTGCGGGGGCGTACGCTCGCCGCCGCGCTCGTGGCCTTTGTCACCGCGGTGGCCGCCGCGCCCGCACAGACGCACTGGACCATCGATCCGAAAACCAGCATCGCCTGGTGGCAGATGAGCCCGCATCTCAATCACCTTTGGGCCACGACCTGCCCGGGGGACCCCGATTGGCGGCCGGGCGAGGGGCGGAGCAGCGGCTTCACCATCAACCCGAAGCTCAAGCTCCCCCGCACCGGTTACGCCAACGTGGACGACACCGTGCACGTACCGATGTATCCGCGCCACACTGTATCGCCAGTCTGCCAGGAGGCAATCCGCGGTGAGGTCGTGGTGCCCGACACACTGCACTGGCGCGGCGTGCTGGGAACGGTCGCGGTGCACGGCGACGCCCTCGTTACGGGCGAGGCGATGCGTGACGTCATGATGCACCAGGTTATGCAGACGATGCTGCACCCGGAAATCGACTTCGTCCTGGACAGCCTCGTCGGCTTGACCAAGCAAGCGGACACGCTCGTCGGCCACGCGCTGGGCACGCTCACCGTCAGCGGCGTGCCGAAGCGGATCGACGCCGCGCTGAAGGCGTTTCCGGATGCGGGCGGGATGCGCGTGCTCGTCAAGTGGCGCATGCCGGCCACGGCGCTGCTCGAGCTGGCCCCGAAGCTCCACTACCTGGGGCTCGGCGTCACCACCCACATCTGGCATACCTTCTTTATGGGCGCGGACCTCATGTTCCGCCGCGGGCCGGCCAGCGCGAACTAAGGCCTAGCGGCGCGGTCGTCAGCCCGTCCTACCGCCGTCGCGCGAACTCCGCCGCGGCGGCTCGGCTATTCGCCGCCGCCGCCCGAGGGAGCCGCCCCCGTTGCCTGGCGGAGCAGCACCAAGTCGGCGCCCATGAAGAAGTCTTTCCAGATGCCGGTCGTGACGCCCAGGCCGAGGGCGAATTGCGAAATGCCGAAAGCATCGACCAACTCCTTAGCCGGAACCCGGAACCTGGCCTCCACGCGAGTGCCCCCGGCCTCGGGCCAGGCTCTGATGGCGGCGCGGACTGGCTTGTTGACTCCGTGGAGCGTCACCACGCCCACCGCGGTGCCATGCAGGGTGTCGCGGCGCCGGGTCATTCCAACCAAGCTGTCGAGCGCAAACTCGGCGTATTGATACTTGGTCGTCTCGAGCACGGTCGTGTGCGCGAAGTTGTCGCGCATCGACTCGCCCGTCACCATCGCGTCGACGGTTACCCTGATGTGGGCTTTCGCCCCGCGCCAAGTCACAGTATCGGGGAGGCTGGCTTCCCCTTGCACCGCTTGGCCGCAGATGGGCCGGGCCCTGTGCCTCGGATAGACTGGGACGTGCACGGTGTCGTACACTGCCCCTTCCCTCATCTCAGCGAGCCCGGTGTTGCCGCCCCATCCCGCGCTCCGCCCCGCGCCGGGCTGCCAGGAGGGATCCTCCGGGCACGTCGTGGCCCACAGGTGACCCAGGTGCGGGTTCACCTGCCACCAGGCGAGGCTGGATTTCGAATCCACGGTCCAGGTGGTCTGCGCCTGCACCGTGGCCACCGACGTGACAAGTCCGACAAAGGCGGCCGCCGCAGCGTGCCGCAGCGGTCTGAGGAGCAAACACGACCGTTGCATCATAGATGTGGTCCTTCACTAGAGTGGTTGCCTGCAAGACAAGCGCCGGTGCGCCCATGAACAAACCGGGCGCAGCCCACCTCAGCTGCGCCCGGTCCCGATAAAGCTCCGTACCAAATCGCCGGAGCGATCACTCGATCAGCAGCTGACGGTCGCTGGCTCGCCACCGACGGCATGGAAGCCCTGGCCCGTGCAGGCGCTATTGCCGATCACTTGGCTGAACGCGTATATGGCGGCCGCCGTACCGGCGGTGATCCCGCTGATCAGCAGGACGGTTCTCGTCTTGTCGTGCTGCACCGCCTGGACGACCGACACCTCATGCAGCGGCACGGCCACCGTGTCGGATCCGGCCCCCGCCACCTTGCCGAACAGGCTGTCTCCGCTGACGCGCGGGTCGTTCACGGGGAGTGACGAGTTGTCGGTGTACGTGATGTACACCATCAGGGGGTGGTTCTGAGTGATGAATTGAGCGGGGTCGTGCACCGGTCGCAGCGTCGCGCATCCGATTGAGCCGAGCAGGACCAACGCTGGCGAAAGGCGGGCGAGTGACATGGCTTCTAACCTCCCCTTTGATCTGCTTGAGTGGCATCCGCTTAACACTGGTCCCAACCGGGCGGCGTGTCAAGGTTAGGCCACGGTCCGTGCCTCGGATCACCAACTAACGTGCATATCCTCAGCGAGTTCGACGTGGAAGCCATTCAAGGTCGTGACACGGTCCCATCACGTTCGTTTCGCGGCACCCCGCAGCTCACGCTCGCAGCGCTGGAGCAGCCCTTACCGCCGACCGCCTGGTTGTACCCATACGCAGCCACCGCCGCGCTCGCCGCGATCCAGCCCACGAACAGGATGATGCTGGTCATGTCGCGCTGGGGGGCCTGGACAAGCGCCAAGTCATGTAGCGGCACCGCCACCGAATCGGACGCCCGAGCCATCTTGCCGAACAGGCTGTCTCCGCTGACCCGCGGCTCGGCCACGTACAGGGAGGAGTTGTCCAAGTACGTGATAACCACCACCCGAGGGTGGTTCCGAGTGATGAACTCAGCGGGGTCGTGCACCGGCCGCAGCGTCGCGCAGCCGACGGAGCCGAGCAGGGTGAGGCCTAATGCAACTCGGCCAAGGGACATCCCGCCTGGCCTCCCGTGTGGACTGATGAGGTTCGATTCTACATGGAGGCTGGTCGCCCCACCGCGGGCTGTCAAGGTCGTACCCAAAGCCATGCAGCGCTCCCCGCCTTGCGTAGGCTGAGGAGCGAAGGTATTCCTTTACAGCGCACCACGTCTCCGGAGGACCCCATGTTGCGTCGACTCACGGTTGCGGCGGCGCTGCTGCCGCTTGCTCCCCTCGTCACGGCGTGTCGTACCGTCGTCCCGGTGCCCTCGCCTGCCCAGTACGTCTCCACCAAGGCACCCGGCCTGGTCTGGGTCACCAAGACCGACAACACGGTGCTCGCGTTGGGGTCACCTCACGTTGTGGGCGACACCCTGACCGGGTTCGTGAAGGGGGGGGAGTACCTGGAAATGCCGCTGTCGAACGTACAGTCGATGCGCGCCAGCGTGGCCGCGCCGCACCGTACGGCGCTCCTCGTGGGCAGCGTCGCCGTGGTGGCCGCAGTGGCGACCGCCTTTGCTATCCACAACACCTCGGGCGGTAATACTCTGTTCTCGGGCTGCACCAACCCGGACCCACAGCTGTGCTGAGTGAGCGGGGCAACAGGCTTCGTTCGAGTTCGCTCCACTAAATGCGGCCGCGCTGAAACCGTTGCCGCGTGTTCGGCCTCGTCATGCCTCGTTCAAGCTCGCTCCACGGGCGGCTGGGCGCACCCTGGCCGTCGCGTTCGTGGGGCTCGTCACTGCCGGGGTTGCCCTGCCCGCGCAGACGCGCTGGACCATCGATCCCAAAACCAGTCTCGCGTGGTGGCAGGTGAGCCCGCACCTGAATCACCTCTGGGCCACGACCTGCCCGGAGGAACCCTCCTGGCGTCCCGGTGAGGGCCGGAGCTCCGGCTGGAAGGCCGAGGTCGACGTCCCTGGCGGTACCGGCAACGTCGACGACACGGTGGACGTCCCTATCCATCCTCGGCACAAGGTCCGGTCCGTGTGCCGCGACGCGGTGGCAGGTGCGGTCCTCCTGCCTGATTCCGTGAGGTGGCGGGGCGCACGCGGGCAGGTCAGGGTGAGAGCCGACGCGTTGCTCATGGGCGAGGCGATGCGTGACGTCATGATGCACCAGGTCCTGGAGACGGCACAGTTCCCGGAGATCCAGTTCACGCTGGACAGCCTGGTGGACGTCACAAAGCAAGCGGACACACTCGTCGCCAGCGCGGTGGGTACCCTCACGGTCCACGGGAGGCCGATGCCGATCACCGCCCCGGTGAAAGCGTTCCCCGATGGGGGCGGGATGCGCGTGCTTGCGAAGTGGCGCATGCCGGCGTGGGTGCTGAACGACGTTACCCCGAGACTCAAGTCCTTGGGGCTCGGCGTGAGCACCAACATCTGGCACTTTTTCTTCATGGGCGCAGACCTCGTGTTTCGCCCCGTGGCCGCGGCCGCGAACTAGCCGGTTTGGGGAACCACGTCATGTCTTCACGCTCGCTCGCCGCCGCACTCTCGGGCCTCATCACCGCGGTGGGTCCCGTGCCCGCGCAGACGCGGTGGACGATCGACCCGAAAACCAGTCTCGCATGGTGGCAGGTGAGCCCGAACCTGAATCACCTCTGGGCCACGACCTGCCCGGGAGATCCCTCGTGGCGGCCCGGCGAGGGGCGGAGCAGCGGCTTTACCATCAACCCGAACCTCAGACTCCCGAGGACGGGCTACGGCAACGTCGAGGACACCGTGCATGTGCCCCTGTACCCTCGCCACACGGTTCAGCCAGTTTGCGTGGCGGCGATCAGCGGGGAGGTCGTGATACCCGACACCGTGCATTGGCGCGGGGTGCTGGGAACCATCACGGTTCAGGGCGACGCGTTGGTCACGGGCGAGGCGATGCGCGACGTGATGATGCACCACGCCATGCAGACCATGCTGTTCCCGGAGATCCAATTCACGCTCGACAGCCTCGTAGCACTCACGAGGCAGGCGGACACGCTCGTGGGCAGCGCGGTGGGTACCCTCACGGTCCGCGGGGTGCAGAAGTCGGTTACCGCCGCACTCAAGGCGTTTCCGGATGCGGGTGGGATGCGCGTGCTCGCCATGTGGCGCTTCCCGGCGTGGGTCCTGCTCGACCTGACCCCGAAGCTCCACTATTGGGGGCTCGGCGTGACCACGAACCTCTGGCACTTCTTCTTCATGGGCGCCGACCTCGTGTTTCGCCCCGAGGCCGCGGCGGCCGCGAACTAGCCGGTTTGGGGAACAACGTCATGATTTCTTCACGCTCGCTCGCCGCCGCACTCCTGGGCCTTGTCACCGCGGTCGCTCCTGTGCCGGCCCAGACGCACTGGACCGTCGATCCAAAAACAAGTCTTGCCTGGTGGCAGATGAGCCCAAACATGAATCACCTTTGGGCAACGACCTGCCCCGCAGATTCCTCCTGGCGCCCCGGGGAGAATCGCAGCAGCGGTTGGGTCATCAACCCCAAGCTCAAGCTCCCCAGAAGCGGCTACGGCAACGTCGACGATACCGTGCATGTGCCCCTGTACCCTCGCCATACCGTTCAGCCGGACTGTGTGGAGGCGGTCCGGGGCGAAGTCGTGGTACCCGACACCGTGCACTGGCGCGGGGTGCACGGAACCGTCGCCGTTCAGGGCGAGGCGCTCGTCACGGGCCAGGCGATGCGCGACGTGATGATGCACCAGGTCATGCAGACCACGAGGTTCCCGGAGATCCAATTCACGCTCGACAGCCTTGTGGACCTCACCAAGCGGGCGGACACGCTCGTCGGCAGCGCGATCGGTACACTCACGATCCGCGGCGTGCAGAAGGTAGTGACCGCCGCGCTCCAGGCGTTTCCAGACGGGGGCGGGTTGCGCGTGCTTGCCAAGTGGCGCTTCCCGGCGCCGCTGCTGTTGCTCGACTTCACGCCCAAGCTCAGCTACTTGGGCCTGGGGGCGAACACCCTGATCTGGCACGACATCTTCATGGGTGCAGACCTGGTATTCCGCCCCGAGGCCCCGGGCGCGAACTAGGGGCGCCGACCAGTCATGCTTCGTTCACAACCGCTCCACGGGGTGCGGTGGCGCGCGCTGGCCCCTGCGCTCCTGGGTCTCGTCGCCATGGGGGCCGCGGCCGGGCCTCCACAGATGCACTGGACCGTCGATCCGAGAACCAGCCTCGCCTGGTGGCAGATGAGCCCGCACCTGAATCACCTCTGGGCCACGACGTGCCCCGAGGAACGCTCCTGGCGGCCCGGCGAGGGGCGGAGTAGCGGTTTTACCATCAACCCCAAGCTCAAACTGCCCAGCACCGGGTACGCCAACGTCGATGACACCGTCCACGTGCCCCTGTATCCTCGCGACACGGCTACCGCAGTCTGCGTGGAGGCAGTCCGGGGCGACGTCGCGGTGCCCGACACGGTGACCTGGCGCGGCGTACGCGCAACGGTGGAGGTTCAGGGCAATGCGTTGGTCACAGGCGAGAAGATGGTCGACGTCATGATGCACCGGGCCATGCAAACGATGGTGTTCCCGGAGATTCAGTTCACGCTGGACAGCCTCGCGGGCCTCACCAGGCGGGCGGACACGCTCGTCGGTAGCGCGCTTGGCACCCTCACGGTCCGCGGGGTGCAGATGCCGATCACCGCCGCGCTGAAGGCGTTTCCCGATGCGGGCGGGTTGCGTGTCCTGGTGAAGTGGCGCCTACCGGCGACCGCGCTATTCGACCTGACGCCAACGCTGCACGGCATGGCTCTCGGCTTGGACACCAAGATCTGGCATACCCTCTTCATGGGCGCAGACCTCGTGCTCCGCCCCGAGGCCACGGCCGCGCCCTAGACATAGAGAAGGAGGGGCGCGGCGTGCCGCGCCCCTCCTTACGTCATCTGCGCAGTGTCTTTAGTGCTTCTTCTGGCTCTCCTGCGCTAGATAGTTAATGAGGGCGTCGATGTCGGCATCATTCAACCGCAGATTCGGCATCTTGATCCCTTTCGCGTCGGCCAGCAGGCCCTTCGCGACCGAGTCGGACTCGTACATCGCCTCGGGGGCGTGGAGCCACCGCTTCAACCAATCCGTACTGCGACGGTCGGTGACGCCGAGCAGGTCGGGACCAGCCTGCCTGCCTTTGCCAATCGAGTGACAACCCGTGCAGCTCTTGCTGGTAAACAGCGACTTCCCCCGCTGGGCCAGCGTGGGGTTCACCGTCATGCTGCTCCCCTGTGCCCGAGCCACTCCGCCGCTCAGGAATAGTGCCGCGGCAGCGAAACCACACACTGCGAACCTGGAAGCACGAACCATGGACGACCCTCACTGTAGAATGTGAAATCGGATGTACAACCACAGCACCTGATGGATACGGGCGTCAATGCTACGTCCAAAGCGGTACCCGCGTAAGGAGGCGATGTTCTGCGGGCTCGTTTCGAAAGGTTTCACATTGCGCATCCCGCATTACTAGCGGGGGTGTCGAAACAGGCGATTCCAGCGAATCCGGAACGGATCCGTGGCCACACTCATATAGATGAACAGCGGCCGTCCCACGATGTGCGAGCGCGGCAGAAAGCCCCAGTAACGGCTGTCGTAGGACTCGTCCCGGTTGTCCCCCATGACGAAGAAGCTGTCAGGCGGCACCACGATCGGCCCCCAGTCGTGGGTGGTGGGGTGGTACCGGTCCGGGTTCGGCCCCACGTAATGCGGCAACTGCCGGGCGCGGATCTGGCTCAGGCGGAAGCCGTCCTCGGGCATGACCCCTCGGGCCAGATGCAGAGCGTACGGCTCGTCCAGGCGCCGGCCGTTGCGCACTACCGTGTCGTGCACCATCTGCAGGGTGTCGCGCGGGGCACCGATGATCCGCTTCACGATGTCGAGGTTCGGCGTGGAATCCTCGACCGACCGGAAGACGACGATTCCGTTGTGTCGCGGCTCCGTATACCCGGGGACCCGCAGGAACCGCAACCCCAGAATCGGGATCTCTAGCTCCCCGCCGTAGACGGCCTTGTCGACGAACAAGAAATCACCGATGAGGAGCGTGTTCTCCATGCTCCCCGACGGGATGCGGAATGCTTCGATCACATACGATCGCAGGAAAATCCAGATGACCAACGCCGCGCCGATCGACTTGATCCACCCCACGGCCCACGCGCGGAAGCTCTGCTGCGGAGGCGACCCGGTCAGGGGTGCTCCACCCAATCAGCGAGGAAGACGTTGGACTCGTGCGGCACCTTGCGCCCGCGCCCCGAGATCCACACCAGCTGCTTGCCGTCGGGTGAGAACATCGGGAACGCATCGAACTCCGGGGACGCCGTGACCTGCTCGAGCCCGGTGCCGTCCAGGTTCACGAGGTACAAGTCGAAGTCGAGGCCTTCCGGGTGTTTGAAGTTCGAGGCGAAGAGGATGCGCTTGCCGTCAGGATGGAAGAACGGAGCGAAGCTCGGGCCGGGCACGTGCACGACCATCCGCTGGCCGCTGCCGTCGGCGTTCATGACCCAGATGTCCATGCGGCTGGGCCGGACCAGGTGCTGCTTGAGTAGGGACAGGTACTCGGCCGAGTCCGCAGCCGTCACGGGGTGAAAGGCGCGGTAGGCGATCAGCTTGCCGTCGGGCGAGAAGACCGGCCCACCGTCGTAGCCGAGCGTGTGTGTCAGGCGGCGCGGATGCGAGCCGTCCACGCCCATGGTGTAGATGTCCAGGTCGCCGTCCTTGAGCGACGTAAACACGATCGTCCGGCCATCCGGCGACAGCGTGCCTTCCGCGGTGTACGTGTTGTTGTGTGTGAGGCGTCGCGTGTGCGAGCCGTCGGGGTCGGCGGTGTAGATGTCGTAGGGGTACAGCGCCCAGACGTAGCCCTGGGAGTAATCGGGGCGCGGCGGGCACGTCGAGTCCGCCGCCTCGGTGCTCGCATAGAAGATGCGGCGGTCGTGATCGAAGTACCACCCGCAGGTGGTCCGGCCGCGGCCGTCGGAGACGCGGCGCAGGCCGTTCCCGTCGGTCCCCATCACGTACATTTGATCGCACTGTTCCGTGGGGCCGGTGCGCTGGAAGATCAGCATTCGCCCCGAGCCCGAGAAATAGGCCTCGGCGTTCTGGCCGCCGAAGGTCAGCTGCCGGATGTTGCGGAGGTGTGCCTCACCGGACTCCGGGGGAACCGTCACCTGCACCAGCGTCAGGACGAGCATTGCCATCGAGCTCATAGGCGTCGGAACCTAGACACCGCGAAGAGTTTGGGCAACTCCGTTTCAAGTCAAATCCTGATATAATTGAGGCTCTCATGAACGATCCCAAGGCGCGTCGCTCGCATCCGCCGCTCGAGGATGCGCTCGGCAAGATGTGCACGGAAGGCAAGCAGCTCGCGGACTACCTGTGGCAGGTACCCAAGGACGCCCAGGTTCGCGAGCAGCTCGTCGCGCTGCTCGGCCAGATCGCCGCCGAGAGCACGAAGCAGGGCCGCACCGAGATGCCCCGCATCTGCGAGGACCTCACGACCGCGGCCAAGGCGACCCCCAGCCCGCAGCAGGTGGACCTGCTGGTGAACGGGTTCGACCGGCTGTACCAGCTGTGGCAAGCCGCCAAGTCCGGCCTGCTCTGACCCGTCCCCCTGGAGACCCCGAGATGACGCAAGCCGTCGCCGCCCGTCCCACGAGCCTCGACCTGCTCTGTATCAATACCATCCGCACGCTCGCGATGGACGCGGTGCAGAAGGCCAACTCGGGTCACCCGGGAACGCCCATGGCGCTCGCACCGGTCGCGTACGTCCTGTGGCAGCGGCACCTGCGGTACAACCCCGCCAACCCGGCGTGGGTCGGGCGCGATCGCTTCGTGCTGTCGTGCGGGCACGCGTGCATGCTCCAGTACGCGGTGCTCTACCTCACGGGCTACGACCTCTCGCTCGACGACCTCAAGCAGTTCCGCCAGTGGGACAGCAAGACGCCGGGCCACACCGAGTACGGGCACACCCCGGGCGTCGAGGTGACCACGGGGCCGCTCGGCCAGGGCGTGGGGAACGCGGTCGGGTTGGCGCTCGCCCAGGCCCACCTCGCCGCGACCTTCAATCGCCCCGGGCATGCCATCATCGACCACCACACGTATTTCCTGTGCTCAGACGGCGACCTGATGGAAGGAGTGTCCCACGAAGCGGCCTCCTTCGCCGGTCACCTCAAGCTGGGGCATCTCGTCGGGATTTACGACGACAACCACATCACGATCGACGGCAAGACGGAGCTGACCTTCTCGGACGACACCGCCAAGCGCTTCGAGAGCTACGGCTGGCACGTGGAGCGAGTGGCGGACGGCAACGACCTGGGCGCGCTCGACGCCGCCCTGGCAGCCGCCCGCCGGATGACAGACCGCCCGTCGCTCATCATCGTGCGCACCCACATCGGGTACGGCAGCCCCCACAAGCAGGACACCGCCAGCGCCCACGGCGCACCGTTGGGTGAAGAGGAAGTTAAGCTCACCAAACAGAACCTCGGCTGGCCCAGCCTGGAGCCGTTCCACGTGCCCCCGGAGGCGCTCGCGCATTGGCGCCGCGCGCAGGAGCGGGGGCGCCGCCTCGAGGCCGAATGGCAGCAGAAACACGCTGCGTACCAGAAGGCCCACCCCGACCTCGCGGCCGAGCTCGAGCGCCGTCTGGCGGGCCGGCTCCCTGACGGGTGGGACGCAGACCTCCCCACGTTCACGACCAAGGACGCCCAGGCGACCCGGGCGGCGTCCGGCAAGGTCCTGGCCGCCATCGCCCCCAAGCTCCCCGAGCTGATCGGGGGCTCGGCGGATCTCGCCGAGTCCACCAACCTCGTGTTCCACAACGGCGGGGACGTCGGGCCCAGCAGTCTCGGCGCCCGCAACCTGCACTTCGGCATCCGCGAGCACGGTATGGGGGCGGTCATGAACGGCATGGCGCTGCACGGCGGCGTGCGCCCCGTGGGCTCCACGTTTCTCATCTTCTCCGAATACATGCGGCCGCCGATTCGGCTCGCGGGCCTGTGCCGTATTCCGGCGCTGTACGTCTTTACCCACGACTCGATCGGGCTCGGCGAGGACGGGCCCACTCACCAGCCGATCGAGCAGCTCGCCTCCCTCCGCGCAATCCCCAACGTCACGGTGATCCGTCCCGGCGATCCGACCGAGGTGGTGGAGGCGTGGCGTGCCGCTCTCTCCCATCGCGACGGACCGGTGGCACTCGTCCTGACGCGGCAAAAGGTGGCGGTAATCAATCGAACGAAGTACGCTCCCGCTGCCGGTCTCAGGCAGGGCGGCTACGTGCTCGCTGACGCCCAGAGCGGCGACCCGCGCGTGATCCTGATGGGCAGCGGCTCGGAGATGGAGCTGGTGCTCGGAGCATATGAGATGCTCACCGCCGAAGGAGTCGCCGTGCGCGCCGTGAGCATGCCGTGCATGGAGTTCTTCGCGCGCCAGCCACAGGCGTACCGCGACCAGGTCCTCCCCCCCGCGGTGCGCGCCCGCGTCGCGGTGGAAGCCGCGGTGGGCCAACCGTGGTACCGGTGGATCGGCGACCGCGGTGCGATGCTCGGGATCGAGCGCTTCGGCGCGTCCGCGCCGTACCAACGGATCTACCAGGAGTACGGGTTGACGGTGGAGCGCGTCGTGCGGCAGGCGAAAGACCTGATGGGCGTGTAAATGACCGGTCCCAGAGGAGGTGCGCCAATGGAGCGATCGTTGTGGTGGACGCCGCTGTTCGCGGCGCTCGCGCTGGCGGGATGCGACAGCACGCCGGTCCCAGCCCCGCCCGCCACGCTGCGGGTCGCTCTGGAAGCCGGGCTGCCCGCCGGGACGAAGTTCACTCTGCAGGTGGGAGATTCCAGCGTCAGCGTGGCACCGGGCGAAAGCTCGCGCTGCCTCCGCTGGCCGTCCTTGGGGGGAACGCACGTGGCCGCCTGGACGTTCGTCGTCGGCGACTCGACGTTCCATGGACAATACACCTGGAAAGTGCAGCCGCCTACCGTCGATCTCTACGTTTGGGAGCAGCAAGGCTGGATCTCTTACTCCTGGGTCGATCGCCCATGTGGCGACAGGTTGCTCGCGACCCCGGTGACCGACAAAGCCGGCGCCCCTTCTAGCTCGCGCGCACCGCCCCCAGCCTCTCGAGCACGACCCGCGCCGCCGCCCGGCCCGACTTGACGCACGCAGAGACCCCGGCCCTGTCCACACCCGCCCCGGCAATGGCGAATGGGGGCAGCCGGGAGAGGCGTTCCCGGATCGCCGCGACATGCACCTCGTGCTGCGGCCGGTACCGCGGCAACCCGCGAACCCAATGGAAGGCTCTGGTCCAGAGTGGCGCGCCCGAGATCGCCAGGACCTTCGCCACCTCGGCGTGCGCGACGACGGCGGGATCGTCCGCCACCGGCGCCAGGAACGCGCGCAGCAGCAGGAATCCCGCGGGGGACCGGCCCGGGTACTTGAGCGACGCGTAGGTGCAGGCCCGCAGCGCGGCGCCCCCCTCGGGCCGCGTCACGAAGCCGGTGCCTTGCAGAGGAGCCGCCACCTGCTCGCGACGGTAGGCAAGCGACACGGTCAGGCTCGGGAAGTAGAGGACGTCGTCCAGATCGCGCGCCGGCGGCACGCCCAGACCCGCTACCAGACGCGCCGTGGCCCAGGCAGGGACGGCGCAAACCACCCCCTCTGCTTCCACCGCCGCACCGCCGGTGAGCGCCAGCCGGTAGCCACGAGACGACCGCGCGACGTTCGCGACCCCGCTCGCCGTCGCCACTGTGGGCCCGAGCCGGGTGACGAGCGCGTCCACGACGTCCTCCATGCCGCCCGCGAAGCTCCGGAACCCCTTGCTGAGATCCTCCTGTACCGGCTCGCTGATCCCGAGCAGGACGGCGGCGCGACCCTCTTCCAGTGACTCCAAGGCCCGCCCGGTCCACAACGCCGAGCCGTGCGCGAGCTGATCCACCAGCCGCTCTCCGATCCCCACCTCGCGCGCGAGGTCCTGGATGTCCGGTTCAGCGGCGAGGAAGCCGTCCGGCCCCCCCTCGACCACGAAGCCGTCGCGCCGCTCCGTCACGATCACGCCACCCGCACGCCGCTCGTTCTCGAGCACGACCGGCTCGGCACCGCCGCGCGCCACCTCCCACGCAGCGGCCAGGCCGGTGATGCCGCCGCCGATCACCGCCACGCGGGTCACAGCCAGCCGCGCTCGGCCACGGTGCGGCGCACCAGGTCTTCGAGCGTGGCGACGAGCATCGGATCGGCGTTCAGCGACGTCGTGCGCTCCAATCGCACACCCAGCTCCCCGGCCAAGCGGCGGTATTCGATGTCGATGTCGTAGAGCACCTCCACGTGATCGCACACGAACCCGATGGGAACGATGAGGAACGCATCGTGTCCCGCCGCGGCGAGCTGTCGCATAACCGCCCCCGCTTCGGGGCCGAGCCAGGGCTCGGGCGTCGCGCCGGCGCTCTGGAAGGCGAAGTGCGAGCTCCCGAGCCCGACCCGCGCCGCCACGGCGGCGGCGCTGGCGCGCAGCTCGTCCGGGTAGGGATCGCCGTTCACGAGGATCCGCTCCGGCAGGCTGTGGGCGGTGAACACTACCTGGATGCGCTCGGGGGACGGGAAGCGGGCGCGCGCCTCGCGCACCCGCGACGCGACCGCCTCGACGAACTTGGGATGATCTCCCCAACGCCGCACCAGGGCGGGCTCGATGCGCCCATCGGCCGCCTGGAGCAGCTTCTGCTCGTATGCCCCGACGGACATCGCCGAGTAGTGCGGCGCCATGACGATGCCTACCAGGCGGCGGTACCCCTCCGCCGCGATGCGCCCCACCGTCTCCTTGATGTAGGGGTGCCAGTGACGCATGCCGACGTAGGTCGGGAACCGGGGTCCGAGCGCGCGGCCCAGCCCGGCCGCCTGCGCCTCCGTCAGCTCGCGCAGGGGAGACCGCCCGCCGATCTTCGCGTAGCGCGTCCGGATCTCCTCCACTAGCTCTGGCTTGGTCGGCCGGCCCCCCCGCACGTCCATGAGGTACGGCTCGACCTCGTCCAGGTTTTCGGGACCGCCGTACGCCATGAGCAGAACCGGGATGCGATCAGCAGCCATGCACCAGCTCCACCACGGCCTGCAGCGCCTCGACCGGAGTGTCGGGCAGGACGCCGTGTCCGAGATTGAAGATGTGGCCGGGCCGGCCGCCCGCGCGGCTGAGGACGTCACGCACGCGCGCCTCGAGCGTTGCGCGTGGCGCGAGCAAGGTGACGGGATCGAGGTTCCCCTGGATCGCGCGTGCGGGACCGATGCGCTCCCACGCTGCATCGAGCGGAATACGCCAGTCGACGCCGATCACGTCACCCCCCGCCCCCGCAAAGTCTTCGAGAAATCCGGCGGTGTCGGTGCCGAAATGAATGACCGGGACCCCGGCGCCCCGGGCGAGGTCCAAGGCCCGCCGGCTGTGCGGCTGCACGTAGGCGCGGTAGTCCTCCGGGGCCAGACAGCCGACCCAGCTGTCGAACAGCTGGAGCGCTTGCGCTCCGGCATCGGCCTGCGCGGCCAGATAGCGCCCCACCAGCTCGGCGAGGCGCTCCATCAACCCGTGCCAGGCCCGCGGCTCGGCGTACATGAAGCGCTTCGTCGTCATGAAGCTGCGGGTCGAGCCCCCCTCGATCGCGTAGCTCGCCAGCGTGAACGGCGCGCCCGCGAACCCGATCAGCGGCACGCCGGGCGGCAGCGCCCGGCTCGCCAGGCGCGCGGCCTCGAGCACGTAGCCCAGGTCCCGTTCGGGCTCGATCGTGGGGAGCCGGGCCACCTGCGCCGCGTCCCGGATGGGGCGGGCGATGGCCGGCCCCTCGCCAGCCGTGAACGCGAGGCCCAGACCCAGCGGCTCGAACGGCAGCAGGATGTCGGCGAACAGGATCGCCGCGTCCACGCCCAGGCGCTCCACGGGCTGCAGCGTGACTTGGGCAGCGAGCTCGGGGTGGTGGCACAGCTCGAGGATGGAATGCTTCTGCCGCAGGGCCCGGTACTCCGGCATGTAGCGCCCCGCCTGGCGCATGAACCACACGGGCGTCGCGTCGCTGGGCTCGCGACGGCACGCCCTCAGGAAGCGGGGAGGGGACTCAGCGGGCAACCGTCGCTTCGCGCGCCTCGGCGGGAGCGATGAGGACGGTGTCCCCCTCGAGCTTCACCCGATAAGTGGCGACTGGCAGCGAAGGTGGACCGTCCAGCACCTGGCCTGACTCGAGCGAGAACACGCCCGCATGCCACGGGCAGGTGACCGCGCAACGTGTCGCATCCACGGCCCCTTCGCTCAAGGAGGCGCGCGCATGGGTGCAGCGGTTCGAGATCGCGTAGATCGTGCCGTTGACGTTGAACAGGGCGACGGCTTCTCCCGCCGCGTACACCCGCTTGGCCGAGCCCGGCGGCAGATCGGCGAGCGTGGCGGCAGGCGTGTACCCGTCCGCACGGGCCGGGCGCCGCGATACCGCCTGGGCTGCGCCGGCGCCGCCCAGCGTGTCCAGCATGTCCCACAGCGACATCTGCACGCACGTGAAAGTGGGCGTGTCCTTGAGCGTGTAGGAGGAGGCCTTGCTCTCGCGCAACTCCATCACGAGATCCAGGAAGTCTCCCGGCTTGTCCCCCTCGAACGCCACGATGAACTCCTGATCGTCGAGTCCGTAGGAGTACGTGGTGTTGAGGCGGATCGAGGGGTACTTCCGGCCAACGCGCACGTGCTCGTCCATCATCGTCTGCCGCTCCGGCTTCGGGAGCATGTACCAGCTGCGCGTCTTGATGAACGGGTAGACGAAGAGGTAGCGCGCGTCGCTCGGACGGATGACGAGGCGCGATGGCTGGCTGGGATCCTCGGGAAACTCGTAGATCGAGCGCCGCGTCATCGCGAGGTAGCTGTAGGGCAGTGACAGGTACGCGCCCAGATCGGTGCGGTTGAGCGCGGTCTGGAGCGCCACCAGCGCGTCCAGGCTCTCCGCCACCTGCCACAACAGGAAGTCGCAGTCGCCGCGGATGCCGACCAGGCCGTAGGGGCGGAGCAGCAGTTGGCCGTGGAACCCTTCGATCGTCTCGCCGAACTCGATCTTGGAGCTGGCCTGGCGCTCGGCGGACAGGCGGCGCCAGGCGGGGTCGAGCCGGTAAAACGCGAAGCGGACAACCTGGCGTCGTTCAGGAGTCGGGTGCGTCATGGCAACAAATCTAACGCGGCGGCGTGAGCGTGGGTTTGCGCCGGTAGTGGTGCAGGTACCAGTCCCGGACCACGAAATACGCGATGATCCCGAGGATGGTCGTGGGCAGAAACGCGAACATCACCCCGGTCAAGAAGTACATCAGGTCCAGGTGGGGGTTGTCCATGGTCATTTGCAGCAGCGCGAGCACGGTTATCGGCCCAGGAAGCGGTTCAGGTGGCGCAGGTAGTACGAGAGGGCGGCGGCCGCGGCCGCGAACGTGACGGAGACGGCGAGCGTCCCCACGTTGGGGGACTCCCGGTAGTCCCAGGCGCTCCATACGGCAAACCCGGCGCAGAAGACGATGGCGGTCGCGATGAGCAGCCGATGAAAGGGAATCATCCCTGCCTCAGACCGTCACCTTGTCCAACACCATGAGGGTGAGCAGCGCGGGCAGGTACACGATCGACGTGAAGAACACGCGCCACGCGCGCGCGGTGGTCGCCGCGCGTGACAGCGAGACCGACACGGCGACGTAGGCGAGCCCGAGCACCAGCGCGCCGAGGAAGTAGCGGGCGCCGGTGACGCCCAGGAGCGTCGGCACGAGGCTCACGGGCAGCAGGGCGAGCGCGTACAGCAGCGCCATCCACCCGGTCTGGCGGCCGTCGGGATCGGCGACGGCGAGCATGGCGAGTCCGCCCCGCCGGTAGTCCTCCCGGTAGATCCAGGCCAGGGCGAGGAAGTGCGGCAGCTGCCACAGGAACAGGATCCAGAACAACGCCAGCACGGCGGGTCCGAGCGCGCCGCCGGCCGCGGTCCACCCGCCGACGATCGGCAGCGCCCCGGGCACCGCGCCGATGAGCGTGTTCAGGGATGTGCGGCGCTTGAGCGGCGTGTACAGCAGGACGTAGCTCGTGAGCGTGAGGGCCGCGAGACCCGCCGTGAGCCGGTTGACGGCGACGGCGAGGTACACCACGCCCAGCACGGAGATCACCCCGGCGAAGATGCCGGCCGCCCGCGGGCTGAGGCGGCCCGACGGCAGGGGGCGGTTCCGGGTCCGCTGCATGCGCGCGTCCACGTCGCGCTCGCGCAGCTGGTTGAAGGCGTTCGTGCCGGCCGCCACGAGCGCCGTGCCGAGCAGCGTGTGCAGCAGCAGCCACAAATCGACGGCGCTCCCCGCGCCGAGGTAGAACCCGGTGGCGGCCGTGAGCAGCACCAGCTGAGTGATGCGGGGCTTCGTCAGCTCGAGAAACGCTACCAGATGTGCTCCGACATCCCAGCCGCAAGGAAGATTAGCGCCAGCGGCACGGGGATGATGGCCAGGATCCGCAGGTTCCACTTCTCGAACTTGAGATGCATAAAGAACATCGCCACCAGCAGCGCCTTCCAGACCGCCAGGATCATGAGCAGCAGCAGCTTCCAGTTGCGTGAGATGGGCAGCTCGAAGGCAAGCCCCAGCTCCGCGGCCGTCAGGATCGCCAGGTAGAGCCAGATCAGCAGGTACGGCGGGTGCTTGTGGGTCGTCTCCATGAGCCCCTCAGATGAGGTAAACGATGGTGAAGAGGATGATCCACACGAGGTCGACGAAGTGCCAGTACAGGCCGACGACCTCGATCCCGGCGTAGTTTTGCGGCGTGATCTTGCCCGGCAGCGCCTTGAAAAGGTAGAGGTACAGCATGGAGATGACACCACAGGTCACGTGGAAACCGTGGAACCCGGTCATCGTGAAGAAGGTCGAGCCGTACAGCCCCATCGTGGCCGCCGGCAGCGTGCCGTTCGCCACCAGCTCCGCCAGCTCGCTGCCCTCCCGCACGCCGGACGGCACGAAGCCGTGCTCGACCAGGTGGATGTACTCGTAGACCTGGATGCCCACGAACATGGCGCCGCCGATGATGGTCATCAACAGCCAGAACCGCATCTTCTGCGGGTAACCGTCGGCGATGCCGGCGTACGCCTTCACCATCGACACGCTCGAGCAGATCAGCAGGAACGTGTTGAAGGCGGTGATCTTGATGTTCAGCACGACGCCCGGGCGCGCCCACTCCCCCGGTGCGCCGAACCGCAGGATGACGTAGGAACCGATGAGCGCCGCGAAGAACATCACTTCGGACGCCAGGAACACCCACATCCCCAATTTCTTGTTGTAGACGTCCACCCCCCGCTCCGCGGGGAACGGAGGGCGCATCTCGGCGGCCATCGCGTGTGTCATCGCAGTTGGTCCCTTTCGGCGTCAGTCGCCGTGCGTCGGCGCGAGCGCCGGTTCGCGGTCCGTGGGCAGCTTGCGGTTCTGGGGCAGGTAGTCCTCACCCACCTCGGGAGCGCTGAACTCGTACGGCCCGCGATACACGGTGGGCGGCGTCACCCAGTTGCCGTGCGGTGCGGGTGACGGCAGCGTCCATTCGAGCCCGTTGTCGTGCCAGGGATTCATGGGCGCCTTCTCACCCTTGAACATGCTCCACCAGAAGTTCACGAAGAAGATGATCTGCGTCGCGAAGAGAAGGAACGCACTGATCGAGATGAACACGTTCAGCGGCTGAATCGGCTTCAGGAAGTCGTACACCGTCGGATCGTAGATCCGGCGCATGTGCCCCGCCATGCCCGTGATGTGCATCGGGAAGAACGTGGCGTTGTAGAAGATGAACGTCAGGTAGAAGTGGATCTTCCCCCACCCGTCGCTCATCAGCCGGCCGAACATCTTTGGGTACCAGTACGGGATCGCGCCGAAGATCGCGAACAGGCTGCCGCCGAACAGGACGTAGTGCAGGTGCGCCACGATGAAGTACGTGTCGTGGATGAACATGTCCACCGGGGTCGCGGCCATGAAGATCCCGGACAGGCCGCCGATCGTGAACATCGCGACGAACCCGATCGCGTTGAGCATCGGCGTGTGGAACTGGAGGTTCCCGCGCCACATGGTCCCCATCCAGTTGAACACTTTGATCGCTGACGGTACCGCGATCAGGAGCGTGGACACCATGAACGTGGAGCCGAGCGTGGGGTTCATGCCGCTCACGAACATGTGGTGGCCCCACACGATCCAGCCGAGGAACGCGATCCCGCAGATCGCAAACACCATCGAGTGGTAGCCGAAGATCGGCTTGCGGCTGCCGTTCGCGATCATATCGGAGACCATCCCCATCGCGGGCAGGATGAGGATGTAGACCTCCGGATGCCCGAAGAACCAGAACAAGTGCTGCCACAGGATGGCCTGGCCGCCGGCCCCCGGATCGAAGAAGTGCGTCCCGAGGACCTGCTCGAACAGCAGCATGATCGCAGCTCCGGCGAGCACCGGTACGGCGAGCAGCCCGAGGATCGCCGTGATGAACAGCGCCCACACCGACAACGGCATCCGGAACCACGTCATCCCCGGCGCGCGGTTGTTGATCACCGTGGTGATGTAGTTCAGCGAGCCGAGCACGGACGACAGACCGAAGAAGATGATCGAGATCGACCACAGCTCCTGGCCGAGCGATGCGCCGGAGAGGTCATGTCGAGCCGACAGCGGCACGTACATGGTCCAACCCGCGCGTGCCGCTCCGTCGGGCACGAACATACTCGCGAGCATGAGGATCCCCGCCACGAACGCCGACCAGAAAGACGCCATGTTGATCCGCGGGAACGCCATGTCGTGCGCGCCGATCTTGAGCGGGATCAGGAAATTCGCGTACACCCCGACCAGCAGCAGCATGATGGCGAAAAACACCATGAACGTGCCGTGCATCGTGACGAGCTCGAGGTAGTATTCGGGCAGGAGCACCCCGCCAGCGGCCATCGTCTCCGGGAGGAGGCTGCCGCCCGGCATCGGCTGGCCCGGGAACCCCTCCTGCCAGCGGATCTGCATCGCCAGCAACCCGCCGACCAGCAGGAAGAACAGGCTCAGGAACAGGAACTGAATCCCGATGATCTTGTGATCGGTGGAGAACACGTACTTCCGGACGAAGCTCCGGTCGTCGTGGTGCGCGTGTACGGCGTGCGCCGTCGCGGCTGCGGTACTCATGTCGTCGGTGCCCCTTTCGCCTGAACGGCCTGCTGCAGCCAGGCATCATATTCGGCCTGCGTATGGACGAACACCTGCGCCCGCATCTTGTAGTGGCCCATCCCGCACAGCTGCGAGCAGCCCACCTCGTACTTGCCGGGGACCGTGGCCTCGAACCACACCCTGATCTCCATGCCCGGCACGGCGTCCTGGCGCACCCGGAACTGCGGGACGTAGAACGAGTGAATGACGTCCTCGGAGGTGAGGTACACGACGACGGGACGCCCCACCGGCACGTGCAGCTGATTGCGAATGACGAGGTCGTCGTGGGACGCGGCATCGGTGGTGTCGAGGCCGGTCGGGTTCGCCTTGGAGACGAGGTCGGGGGAGACACGGCCGAGCTTGCCGTCGGCGCCCGGGTAGGTGAGCCACCATTCGAACTGCTTCGCGTGGACCCCGATCGGATACGCGTCGGCCGGTACGCTATGACGGCCCTTGATCTTGACCCACAAGCCGTTGCTGGCGAGGCCCAGGATCACCATCGTGACCGCCGGGATCGCCGTCCAGATCACTTCGGCGCGGGTGTTGCCGTGCGTGTAGAAGGCCTTGCGCCCGGGACGCCCCCGGTAGGCGATCACAAACCAGATGAGCCCCACCTCGACCAGCACGAACGTGATGCCCGTGATGATCAGGATCCACGTGAACATCGCATCGATGGTCGGGGCGAACGTCGAGGCTTGGGGCGGCAACCACCAGTTCATGGAGCGTCTCCCTATTTCGCCGTGTAGGTCACGTCGGCGGGCTTCGTCTCACCCGCCTTCACGGTCACCGGGACGTCCTGCGTCCCGTACTTCTCGTGCCATGCCTCGATCGTGTAGGTCCCCGGCGGGAGGCCCTTGATGCTGAAGCTGCCGTCGGTGCCGGTCGCGGCGAAGAACGGGTGCGGCAGCACGGCCGCCCAGGCGTGCATCCAGCCGTGCACGTTGCACTCGAACGGCAACACGACCTCGGGCGTCGTGAACCCGGGGCGGTTGGTGGTCATCGTCGTGGGCTGGCTGATGTTGAACGGCCGGTTCTTCTTCCCCATCGCCTTGATGTTGTGGAGGATCCCGTCGCTGTTCTTGATGGCGAGCCCCTGGCCGACCATGATCCCGAACACTCTGGGGTGGTACAGGCAGCCGTTCTGGTCGATCGTCGCAGGCGCGGTGGGCGTCGGATACTTGGCGTCGGCGGGGAGCCCCGTTTTCACATAGACCAGCACGTCGGCCAGCGTCCCGTTGGCGTTCACGGTGACGATCGGCTCGCGAGGTGGCGTGGTGTACTTCGCCGCGCACTTCGCCTCCTCGCTCATGTCGATCGCCGGGTTGGCGGGCGCCTTGCCGACGAGCTTCACCTTGCCGGTCACCGTCGCACCGCCCTGGAGCGCGAGACTCGCCGCCGCCCCTGCCCGCGGGGTGCTCCCCACGGCCCACACCAGGACGCCCGCGCCGAGCGCCGCTACCCAACCGAGTGTACGCATCGCCCCTCCTCTAAAGGATGGTGCTGCTCAGCGCCGCCCGGACGCAGCTCCGCGGCGCTGGGCCCGCACCACGACTAGCATGCCCAGCCCCAACGTTATCGCCATCGCGATCACCGGGGAAAGGAAGGTCCCGGGAGGCGTCGGCTGATCCAGTGCCAGGAAGTACCACGTGCTCACCGCCATCCGCGCCTCGCGCTCCGCGCCAGAACCGTCCCACGCGAAGAACGCCACCGGGATAGCCCGGCCGACAGCGAGTTGAAGTTCGTTGGCCGTATCAGCCGTCGCAAGGGCGCGACGGAGGACGAGTCGCCACTGACCGTGGTCCCACACGGCCTGCGCGGCCGGCGCGGCGGCGAGCGTATCGAACCGCTCCAGCCCGCGCGCATTGCCCGCCACCGCCCGCCGCGGTGCGCTGGTCCAGCGCCACTGATACACGGGCCCGCTGTTCGAGCCCATCAGGAAGTACGGCCGTTCCATTCCCTCGGGGATCGTCTGAGGAAATTGGATCGCCAGCTGATCGGGCCACGGCGCCAGGGCGACTGCACCCGAGTCGTCGCCCACCATCGTCTCGAGCAGGCGGCGCGTGTACTTGTTCCACGCGCTATCGGGGCTCTGCGAACGGTCCTCCCAGGTGAGCCGCACGGCGACGTCCTTGCCGTTGTGCAGGGCCTGCACCCAGATCGCATTGACCGCCGGCGCGAACCAACGCGGCTTGCGAATCACCTGGCCGACGAGCGGGAAGTAGTAACTGTCCACATGGCTCCACGCCGAGTCGTCCGGGGACCGCGGCAGGTCGCCGGTCACCTGGCGCGCGTGAATCACGTCGCGCACCTCGGGGGAGCGCTCCGGCGACAGGCTGCGCACGTACTGCGCCAGCCGCCACAGCTGCTCGTCGGTCAGGAACTTCTGGTCGATCAGGTCGGAGAACGACGGCATCGGCGTGCCGTCGAGCCCGGTCCGCAGCCGGCGGTAGATATCCGCGGCGGTGGGACCGCCCCGGAAGCGCCAGCTCTGGTGCAGGTCCGCCGCGAAGATCGGCTGGCCGGCATCGTCCTTCAGGTCGGGCGCCGAAGGCCCGTCGCCGCGCCCCTGGTCCCCGTGGCACTTGCGGCAATGGATCGAGTCGTAGAACTGCCGCCCGATCTGCAGCGCCCGGGCGCCGGTCCCGCCGCTCGGCTCGCTCGACAGCGCCAACGCCTGGACGTGCTGGCTCGTGTCGGCGAAGAACGACGAGAATGTCTTCAAGTACGCCATGACGTTGCGGCGCTCACCCTCCGACAGCCGCGCCTTCCACGCGGGCATCGCCGTTCCGGGGAGCCCTTCGTCGATGATCCGCATCAGGTCGGCGTCCGTGGGCAACTGCCCGCTCGCCGTCGTGCGGATCTTGTAGACCGCGCCCGTGAAGTCGCGCGGGCGGGGCAACATGTAGCGCGCGGACACGCCCTTGCCGTCACCCGTGTCGCCGTGGCAGCCGGCGCACCACTTGATGTAGACCGTCTTACCCGCGGTGGTGTCTTGGCCGCTGAGGCGGTCGGGTACACCGGCGCTCAGAAGAGCGGCGGTCAACACCACGAGGGCCGCTCTCACTTCGCACCTCCTTCACTCTTCTCCCAGGTGCGCGGCTTCCAGCCCGTCTGCTGATACAGGAACAGAATGACGGACCAGACCTGCCGCTCGGTGAGGAAGTCCTCCCACCGCGGCATCGCCGAGTTCCAGGGCGTGCCTTCGCGCGGCAGCCCCGGCCCGCCCTTGGCCACGCGCCAGAACACGAAGCTCTCCGTGAGCTGTGCGATCGTGCCGTTGTCCTGGAAGTTCGCGGGGAGCGGGTTGAAGCCGGAGGCGAAGTGCCCCAGGCCGTCCAGGTGGTCGCCATGACAGGGGAGGCAGTTCTGGTAATAGATCGTCTTCCCCTCGGCCGTGTAGGCCGCGAGCGACTCCGGGCGCTGGCGCAGAGGATTGTCCAGCCCCGTCAGCGCGATGGTCTTCCCGCGAAACGTGATCTCGCTCGGTGGGGCAGGGTGGATCGAGCGCAGGTTGGGCGGCGCCGCGACGGTGGTGCGCACCTGGCCGTATGTGATCAGCCCCACCAGCGCGGTGACGACGACGACCACACCGGCCCGCACGAGTCGCAACCGCGGCTCGACCAGCATGGCGTGGATCGGCTCCTGAAACCGCGCCCACCGCTCTTCGTTGTCGCTCACGTAGATGAGGACGCCCACCAGCACCGTCAGCATGTACTGCAACACGACGCTCTTCGGAACGATCGAACTCCCCGGGAACAGCGGGATGACGTATACGATGAACGCATACGCGAGCACCAGCAGGCCCACCGCCTGCCAGAAGGGGTGGTCGACGTATCGACGGGTCTTGGGAGATGGCGTCATTTGCGCCCCGCGAGGTACTGCACCAGCGCGTCCAACTGCGCCGGGCTCATCCGCGTGCCGAAGTCTTTCGGCATCACGCCCGCGAAGTTCTCATAGCCCTTCGCGACCGACGAGCCCGGGTCGGTGATCTTCTGCCGCAGCGACGCCGCGTCCCGCCGTGCGCCGACGTGGCTCAGGTCGGGACCGAGCGCGGCGCCCTGTCCATCGAGCATGTGACAGCCGGTGCACCCGGCCGCCTTGATGATCGCCTTGGGATCGCTGCTGCCGCCGGCAAACGCTGCCGCGCCTGCCGGCTTTGCCGCCCCTCCGGCGGGGGCGGCCGGGGCGGCGGAGAGATCCGCCCCCGTCACGTCCACCGTGCCTCCCTGCGCCTCGAGGAACGCGATCACCGCCCACGCCTGGTCGGCAGGAATCAGCTTCGTGATTTGCGGCATGATCGGCTGGTAGCCGGGGACCACGAACGCCCCGGGCTGGTCCAGGGATTCGTACAG
>WNGP01005685.1_pt1 | contig 26876 bp, 25 predicted proteins | sample 5407671 | NCBI WGS metagenome assembly WNGP01 (sample SAMN13153381, study PRJNA577476) | soil metagenome | isolation source: 40 cm soil or saprolite under Garry oak tree replicate 2 | place: USA:California | collected 2016-06-15
TCCGGGTTTTCCTTTAGGGAGAACTGCAAGAGCGGATTGAAGTAACTGAAGAGAATAATGGGAACGTCCGTTTGCTTCCTGGCGGCGGCAACCGCTCGCAGAATCTCTGCAAGACCGAATCTATGACGCAGCGCTCGTTCGGAGGCGCGTTGAATCACCGGCCCGTCCGCCATCGGATCGCTAAACGGCACCCCCAGCTCGATCAGGGTGGCGCCTGCGCGCGCGAGTTCAACTATCAGTTCGCGGGTCGTTTCGAGATCCGGATCGCCGGCGGTGATAAAAGGGATGAACCCTTTTTTACCTTCGCGTTTGAGGTTAGCGAATGTTTTGGAGATTCGATTCAAACAAATCTACGACAGAGGAAACGGAGGATTTCCAGTTTTCTCAGCGCGCCTCTGTGTCCTCTGTGGTTATTCGCTCCCGCACAGTATCAATGTCCTTATCGCCACGTCCGGACAAATTGATGATTATCACCTGGTTCCTTTTCATCTCGCGCGCGACCTTCAACGCATGGGCGACCGCGTGTGCGGACTCCAACGCGGGGATAATTCCCTCCAAACGCGACAACATTTGAAAAGCCTCCAGGGCTTCATCGTCAGAAACCGAAGTGTATGCAACTCGGCCTGAGTCATGAAGAAAGGCGTGCTCAGGTCCAATCGAAGGATAATCGAGCCCGGCGGAAATCGAATGGGTCGTCGCTACCTGGCCACGATCGTCCTGGAGCACGTAACTCATTGTGCGCTGCAGGACGCCCGGACGGCCCCCGCCATTCGAATTGAATCGCGCGGCGTGGTCACCTAAATCGTCGCCGCGTCCTCCAGCTTCAACTCCAATCATGCGCACTGGTTCATCACCTAGAAACGGGTGAAACAATCCAATGGAATTCGATCCGCCGCCGACGCAGGCAATCAGGCAATCAGGCAGACGGTTTTCCTGTTCAAGAATCTGCCTGCGCGTTTCGCGCCCAATCACGCTCTGGAACTCGCGCACCATCAAAGGATATGGGTGCGGCCCCAGCGCGCTGCCGAGCAAATAATAGGTGTCTGAAACGTTGGTCACCCAGTCGCGCAGCGCCTCATTGATAGCGTCCTTCAACGTACGCGAACCCGCGTTCACTTCACGAACTTCAGCTCCGAGCAGTTGCATGCGAAAGACATTCAGCGCTTGTCGCCGCATGTCTTCAGAGCCCATGTAAACAGCGCATTCGAGCCCAAACAACGCGCACACGGTCGCCGTCGCAACACCGTGCTGGCCTGCGCCTGTCTCGGCGATGATGCGCCGCTTTCCCATCCGCCTGGCAAGCAGAATTTGTCCCAATGTGTTGTTGATTTTATGAGCGCCGGTATGCAGGAGATCCTCGCGCTTGAGATAGATGCGAGCCCCGTTGGCTTGTTCGGTTAGGCGTTCGGCAAAAAAAAGCGGCGTCGGACGTCCCGCATAATCGCTTAAGAGCCGATCCAATTCGTTTTGAAAATCTTGATCAGCGCGGGCAGCTTCATAGGCGGCGGTCAATTCTTCGAGCGGCGCCATCAGGGTCTCAGGCACAAAGCGGCCACCATATGGTCCCCAGTGTCCGAGCGAATCAGGTTGGGTGATTGATTTCACCATTACTAACTAAATGTTAAGAGGCGGGCTACTGCCCGCCTCCGTCAGTGTAGCGCATGTGTTCCTCAACAATTAACTTCGCGGCGCAAATAGGCGGGCGGTAGCCCCCTCTAAACGGGTTGGTTAGCGAGGTGGTCACCCGCCTCTGAACAAATAATATCTGCTATGGATTTTTGTTCACTCGATGGGTCGAACGCACCCGTCCCGGCGCCTGCTCACCGCGCGCATCATCAACTACCACTCGATTCTCCTGGTGATACCAGGTGAGGCGGTTCCCGTCGGTGGTTCCCTGCTTCTCGTCCTCGACGTGCGCGGGATTCCCTTTCAAGACGGCGACATCATCCGCGCTCGTGTATTGCATCCAATCCCCACTGCCTCGTTTTCCCGGTTGTGTCAGCACCACGGTCCGCTGGGCTATCGTTCGCTCGACTTCATTCGACTCTTTCATCAGGTAAACATCGGCGACGCCGGAAGTGATCCGATCCGTTCCCTGCTTGATATCGACATTGGTTTCATAGTGCAGCAAACGATCGGGATCGGAATATTTCATCAAGTCCGCTGCAGCAAAGACGGGTACAACGCTGCCGGCGCCGTTTATTTTTTTCTGCGCGCGGTAAAGCGCGCTTTGCACATGACCTCGGCCTTCCATCCGCTTTTCATCGCGGAATAATGTCAGAGTGTCCGAGCGAACAAAATTGTCGTCCTGCCACGCCCGCGCGTTGCCCGTATAAATACCAACTCCGGTGTCGTGATTGAACTGGGCCCTATCGGCGACGATGTAGACGGGACTCTTCACTTTTCCAAATGGCAGAGCGCCGTTTGTTTGTTCCTGACTGTAGTAAGTCGTCTGCACCTTGCCCCGACATATCGAAATATGATTTTGCGTGTCCGAATCGATTTCACTGGCCCTCGTGCGCGCGCGCGCGTCCCAAACTGTTGGGTCACCGCCGCGCAATCGAAGCGTCTTGTCGGCATCAGTGTAGCTGGCACTTCCAGCCGTACCGTTCCGATCCTTTTCATTGAACTTAACATCGCCCTGGGTATCGATCTTCTCGGGGTTTTGGGTCTCGCGGCTGAAAAACGCAGTCATGGTTTGGGTAGTTATCGTCCGCACTGAGCGACTCTCGACCGGCATTACCGGATCCAAAACGACCCTGGCACCGGCCGCGGCGACGGCGCTGCGCGCCAGGTTTCCATTCTCGTAGAAATCACAATCGATTTGAGGGGCGGTCAAGGTCTGCCGATCGGCCTTAGCCGTTTTCTGCACAGGATCGACGAACAGTTCAGCATTGCCCGACGCTTGCGCTCGCTCGAGATCCTGCCCCGTAGCATGCCAGGTTAGCTTGATCGCGTCCGCGGTCAAGCGCTTGTTGGCCGCGCGCGGATCATTGAGACGCGATTTCGGCGCGGAGAGAGTAACTACCGACCGCCCGTTCACGTGCATCTCTTTCAAAAGGCTGCGGTCCCCCTGGGCCTGAAAAAAAACTTCCACGCCGTTCGCCCCGCTGAGTTGCATGTCGGAATCCGAATTGAGGCTTTGCGCGCGAACGTCCTTCATCGCGACCGCCGTTTGCAGGCGCTGGTCGGAATCAAAAGCAAAATCCATATCGACCGCATGAACTTCCGCAGCGTGGCCTTGATCCATTGTCCGCAGATAAGAGTTGCCGCGGACCTCGATCTTCTGCAACTTCTTTTGTTGATTCAGAATTCCGGTCAGGCTGTCGCCGCTCATCACATCCTTGTCCTGCTCGGCAGTTGCACCTCCGGTGAAAGCCAGACGCATGGACGCCTGATCGAAGGTTGCCTGCGGCGAATGAATCGTCACGGGCCGAGTTCGCGAGCCTTTTAATTGCGGCACCTTGCTGTTCTTCTGATCGCGGTTCGTCGCTGCTTCAGGATTGACGATGATTTCGACGTCATTTCGGAGCTCGAGTTGTTTGTTCTTTCCGTCAACCCGCGCGCCGGTGGCATGACCCGAGACATTCTCGCGTTCGAAAGTTATTAGCGCAGCGGTTTCGCCGATCTCAGTGTTTTGGTTATACGAGATTGTTTCGGTCTTGACCTTCAGTGCATCGCGAGTTTCAATCTGCACGTTGCCATTCAGTTGAATCTCACCCGTCTTCGGATCGTAAATCGAACGGCTGGCTCCGATCTGATCGGGCTTGTCCCCTGTTTCCGGAAAGACCTGAAGATTGACGTCTTCCAGTTCGTGATGACCGTCCGAGAAAGTTACGTCCCGCGCCGCGCGCAGCCACAGATACAGGCGATCACCTTTGGTGATCCGCTGTTCATAGCCGTTGACGATCCCGGTGATTTCCTTTGATAGTTCCGGCGGTCGCTTGGCCAGGCGGAAGATCGAATTGTTCCGCATCTTGTAATAAGACACGCCGACAAAGAGCGCCCCGGCGATTAACAGAAACAGTGCCACGGCCCGCGCCAGCAGGGGCGCGCGCGCGCGGATACCGACTGCGCTGATTCGTTTTCGCTGCAAAACCTGCATAACGGTGAATCGATAATCGTTTAGAGGTGGGCTACTGCCCGCCAGTCACTGTACCGCATCTTCCCAATCTAACATCACCCAGTAAAGGCGGCCGGTAGCCCGCCTAAACGAATTCAAACATTGACTGGCCGCAAATCTCGAACATTCAACTGCAATCTCACGTCGCCATTCCACAGATTCGACTCGAGTTCGTAAACCAGTTCGATGCGTTCGTTGATTCGCGGCGTTCGCTCAGTTTCCTGCAAGCCGCGCCACCAGATCGCTTCAAATGGACGATTGTCTTCGCCGGCGACGCGCATTTTCAGGTGCTGCTCTTTGATGATCTGCGGCTCGCTTAATATCCGAAAATCGCGCGTCACAAATACAGGACGGGGATTGCCGGCGCCGAATGGCTCGAGCGCACGCAAGTCCTGAGAAAGCGAAAAAGTGATTTCGCGCGCCGGCACCTCCGCGTCGATATTAAGTGTCGGTACCAATTGTTCATCGGTCAAACAGGACGCCGCATGTTCATTCAAACGCTGCCGGAATTCCAAAATGCGTTCGCGCCGAATACTGAGCCCAGCCGCGTGCGAATGACCGCCAAACTTTTCCAGCAGATCGCGACAGGAAGTCAATCCATTGAAAAGGTGATAAGACTCGATGCTCCGTGCCGAACCGTGTCCAATGTCACCATCAAGCGAGATTACGACGCAGGGCCGGTTGATTCGTTCCGCGATCTTCGAGGCGGCGAGCCCAATCACGCCCCGATGCCACCCGTCGCCGGCGATCACTGCCACATGCGTTTGCAAATCGCGATCAGGTCCGTTTTCAAACTCCTCAATTGCGCGATTGAACATTTCGCGCTGGGCTTCCTGGCGCTCGCGATTTCGCGCATCCAGGTGATCCGCCAAACGGCGCGCCTCGTCTCGATTGTTGGCTTCCAACGATGGCTCGGTTTTCGCCAATCAACTTCGCCACGTCGGCGACAGTCCCCAACGCGACCATTTTCAGAAATCCAGGCACCTGCTTTTCGCGATCGCGAACGCGAAATAACGCGTGCACCAGCTTAAAAGCGACCCCAACGCCCGCCAGATTCTTATCGGGATAAGTACAGCCGTGCTGATTAGGATTGAGGACGGCGAGTGCAGGCGGCGCTCCTTCGTCCACGTCCGGAAGATGATGATCAGTAACAAGTATGTCGAGGCCATGCGCGCGGGCCCAGTGCAAAGGCTCGTGCGCCGTAATGCCGCAATCAACACTGACCACCAGTTTGTATCCATCATTGACTGCCTTTTCCAGGCCGGCTTGCTGGATCCCGTAGCCTTCGGTAAAGCGATGCGGCACGTGATAACCGACGGTTGCGCCCAACATTCGCAGCGCGCGCAATAACACTGCTGTTCCCGTCGTGCCGTCAACATCATAGTCACCGTAAATCAGTATTGGCTGAGCGTTATCGATCGCGAATTGCAGGCGTTCGACAGCTTCCGGCATGCCCAACATCAGGGCCGGATCGTGAAGTTGATCGAAAGCAGGCTTCAAGAAGCGCTGCGCGGACTCGAGATCCTCATAACCGCGAGCCAGGAGCAGGCCGGCGACCAGCGGTGAAATCTTAAGTTCATTGGCGAAGTCAGAAGCGCGGGCTTGATCAAGTTGCCGAATGATCCAACGCCTTGAAGAGTGCTTAACAGGCGATGAGGCAGAGCAAGCTGGGGCAAACGCGCTCTGGTTCTGATTCATCCTTCATCCTTCATATTGATTTCTATTCGGCAAACCAGCCGTCGGCTTCCAGAAGTCGCACACCAACCCTTTGTTTGCCGTCGGTTTCCTCAGTCCATATTCCGTTTATTTCGGCGTCGAGTTTTTTCCCAAATGGTGGTATGAGAACGATTCGATCGCCAACCACCACGTCTTTCTCCAGAAGAATCGTGGCGCCCCCACGGCTGATTTTCACCGCCGCGGCCTTGGTTTCGAACGGCTTACCTTCGCGCGTCCGGCCTTCAACGACCAGCGAAAAATTTACCGGAACACGCGGGCTGCGCGGGCGCTGTGGTGGCCCGTTCACCTCTACGCTGCTTTCTTCTTTCATCAGGCAATGGCCTCTCTTAAATGCTTGACGGACATGGCGTCCGCAGAGGAAGGGCTATACCAGTGTAACCGATGCAGGCAGGGTTGTCAGCGGTTTGCTTCAGAAATGAGTATTTGCGGCGGACTTCGCAATCAGGTCGTGAGTTTTCAATCATTTGCGGCGATTTTACAGCCGGGCGAGGCGGCCGCTTAATACCATGAGCGCAGGTAGTGCAGCAGGAACCAGATTGAAATGTAGCCGATGATTCCTGAGACGATGATTCCGAATGCCAGCGGACCCAAACTGCCCTCCGGCAGTTTGTGAATAGCTTCCCTGAGCTCGAGCAAGCCGCTGGCGGCAATTGCCGGAATCGAAAGCAGAAAGGAAAACCGCGCCGCCGTCTCGCGCGTTTCTCCCGCGAAAAGTCCGGCCATAATGGTCGAGCCCGAGCGGCTCGATCCCGGAATCAGCGCCAGGCATTGAGCAAACCCGACGGCCAGAGAATCCTTGATTCCCAGCTCGCCCATTCGGCGACGCTGTTGGCCGACGAATTCCGCAATCCCCAGCAGGATCGCGATAACGATCATCATGGTGGCGATCACTACGAGATTCTTGGTAAACGTCCCTTCGATCTGCTTCTTGAAGAGCAGACCGAAAACGGCAACCGGAATCGAGCCGATAATTACCAGCCAGCCCATCCAGGCATCCGGTGACAAACGCGCGCCCGGGATGGTCCGATTGAAGTCATCACGCCGGCCGTTTTTCAAAATCATCAGATGATCGCGGACAAACGACCGCGTAATACTCCAAATGTCGCGCGCAAAATAAATCAGCACGGCGACAAGCGTGCCCAATTGAATGACGGCGATCGAGGCGGTCGTTTGCTCAGGCGTGAGCGGCAGGTTCATCGCGCGGGCCGCGAGCACCAGATGCGCCGTCGAGCTGATAGGAATGAATTCAGTTAGTCCCTGGACGATGCCGAGGAGAATAGCTTGAATAAGAGTCATTCGCGATTTTTGATATTAGATTTACGATTTTTGATTTGAAGAGCTGAGATTTGCCGATTAGCACGCCGCTTAAAGCTGGAGTGCAAATCGCAAATCTAAAATCCAAAATCAAAAATCATCACTCGCGATACGAATTCCTCGCCATGATGCGATCGTACAAAGGAATCGGCAAGACCATACAGGCGCGGACGATAGTAGCAAGCTGCCAGGGAAACGCATAACTCTTTTTTCGCGCTGCGATCGCCCTGACCATTTTTTTCACCGCGTCGTCCAGTTCCATCAGCCAGGGCATCTGTGCGTGCCGTCCTTCGGTCAAGGGCGTCTTTATGAAACCTGGATGAATGATTGTCACGTCGATGCCCAAGCTCTGTAGATCGACTCTCAAACTCTCGGCAAATGCGGATACCGCCGCTTTGCTGGCGCAATACGCCGCGGACTTGGGCAAGCCGCGATACGCAGCCAGACTGGAAATAATGACGAGCTGGCCCTGCCCTCGGGTGACCATTTCGGGAATTACCGCGGTCGTGCTGTTGGCCACGCCAATAACATTAACGTTAATGACCTTCGCGACATCGGCCGCGCTCAGCTTGTCAGCCGCCTTCGAACCACCGATACCGGCATTCGCGATCAAGACATCGATTGGTCCAAGCGCCTCGCGCAGTTCAGCAACAGCTTTACTAACAGCGTCAACATCAGTTATGTCAGCGGGCAGTGGGAGGGCGATTCCATCTGATGCTTCAATTTCAGAAACAATCCGATTTAGCTCATCGGCGCGGCGCGCCAGTAATCCAAGCCTGGCGCCGCGCCTGGCCAATTCCAGCGCGAGGCCGCGACCGATTCCGGATGACGCTCCGGTGATCAGAACGACTCTGTCAGACCAGTCAGTCACCAAATCCAGCCTCGCCGTTTCTCGTCCCGGAAGGACGAAATCTTTATAGCTAACGTTTTCCTGCTGATCAACGCTCATCATGAGCTACAGGGTCGCTCATGATGAGCAAATACGTTCTAAAATAGTCGGTCTGCTACGATAAATATTCGGCTCCTGACGGAGCCGATTCTAACTCTAAATTCCCAACTCCAAACTCGTAACTAGATTCTTTGTATCACTGGAACGATCACCGGCCTGGCGCCCGTTTCTTTCTGAATGAATCTTTTCAACTCCAGGCGGACATGTTCTTTCAGCAACGACTCGTCTGCCAGAGTCTGTCTGGACGCCCCTGCGAGTGCGGCGGCCACCGCCTGCTCGGCCTCTTTCATTGAGCCATTCGATGAATCAAAGCCAATCACTCCCTGGGCGACGATCTTCGGGGATGTCTGAAGCTCTCCGGTCTCGCCATTAATCGTCAGGATCAAAGTAATCATGCCTTCGTAGGCCATCTTCTTCCGTTCACGCACAGTCTCAAATTCAATCTCTTCAAAGCCGGTTTCATCAATGAACGTGCGCTTGATTTCCCGCTTATCAACGATCGCGGCGCGCTCGCCATCGAGTTCCAACACGTCGCCATTCTCAATCAACACAATTCGTTCCTCAGGAAAGCCAAGGTGATTTTTCACAAACTCTTTGTGACGGAACAGCATGCGGTACTCGCCGTGAATCGGCACCACAAACTTTGGCCGCACTGCTTCGGTCATAATGCGAATGTCTTCCTGCGAAGCATGGCCGCTGACGTGAATGAGCCGGCGCTTTTCTTCGATGATGTTTGCGCCGCGTTTGTAGATGAAACCGATAAGTTTCGAAATCGCTCGTTCGTTGCCCGGAATGATGCGCGCCGAGAGTACAACCGTGTCGCTCTCTTCGATCGTTAGCCCACGGTACATCTGCGTGGCCATCTGATAGAGCGCTGCCCGCGGCTCTGCCTGCGAACCAGTCACGAGAAAAACGATCTCATTGTCGTTGAGATGTTTAGTGTCGTTGATTCCTACCAGCATCCCGTCGTGAATATCGAGATACCCAAGCCGATCGGCAATCTCGACATTCTTCTGCATTGAGCGACCGAGGACGCAGACTTTGCGATCGAACTGCTGCGCGACGTCGAAAACGATCTGGAGCCGATGAATCGAAGAGGCAAAGGCCGCGACGATAATCCGCCCCTTAGCTTCGGCAAAAATCTCTTCAAAGGCCGGAATTACGGCCCTTTCAGAGGGAGTGCGCCCAGGGACCGTGGCGTTCGTGGAATCTGAAAGCAGCGCCAGCACGCCTTCCTGTCCGTAGCGGCGCAGGCTTCGCAAGTCAATCGGTTCGCCAATCACCGGAGTCTCGTCGACTTTGTAATCGCCGGTATGAATGATCGTGCCCACCGGAGTCTTGATTGCAAGATGAAAGCAGTCAACGAGTGAATGCGATGCGCGGATGAACTCGATTGTAAATGATCCGAGGGTGATGACGTCGCGCGGTTCGACGCGATGCAACAGCACGTCACCCAGGATTCCATGCTCGTCCAACTTGCTTTCCGCCAAACCGTGGGTGAAGTGTGAAGCGTAAACCGGAACGTTGAACTTCTTCAGGAAGTAAGGCAGCGCCCCAAGATGATCTTCGTGACCGTGCGTAAGAATGATTGCCGTAATCTCGTTCCGGTACTGTTCAAGAATTTCGAAATCGGGAATCGAAACATCTACGCCATAGACACTCTCTTCGGGAAAACCCATGCCCGCATCGACGACAATCATCTCGTCGCCAAAGCGCAGCAGCGTGCAGTTCATCCCGAACTCGCCGATACCGCCGAGGGGAATGATTTCGAGGACGCTAGACATTTAAGCTTTTACTCAACTTCTCACCGGTTCGAAGAAGTATAACACGACGAAAAGACCGGACTGTGACGCTCGGACGATGGCCAGTCTTTTGGTTCCCCTCACGCAGCCGAATGATAGAATCGAGTTCATACTCCATCAAGGTCATCGTTGAGCCGGGTGAAGATGGTTACTTTGTAGCTCACGTTCCATCGCTGAAGAGTTGCTGGTCTCAAGGCAAGACAAAAGAGGCGGCAATTCAAAACATAAGCGAAGCAATTGATCTTTACCTTGAGCCAGAACCAAATGAACTCAGCAAAGATCAGGAACTCGTTGAGTTGGTTGTGTGAAGCTCCCAATTCTTTCAGCCAGACAAGTCCTCGCTGCCCTGAAACGGCTGGGCTTTGATGAAATTCACCGAAAAGGCAGTCACGTGAAGATGAGACATTCTGATGGCCGCATTGTTGTCTTCCGTTTCACGATGAAATCGATCGCTTCACATTGAAAGGTGCACTTCGCGATGCCGATGTCGATGTCAGGGAGTTTCTTGATAAGATTCGGTAAGCGATACGCCCTTAGCGCATAACCTCGATGATTAGAGCCCTTCTATCCATCGTTTTCTTAGTCTTGTACCTGCTAACAGTATTCGCTCAGTCCCCCGAATTCAGCGAACCGTGGAAAAACCCGAACATCGCCATCGCGATCGATCCGTACGAAGGCAACGACATCGATTGGGACAAGCTCGCAACCGACAAGCGCGTCGTGGCAATTATTCACCGGGCGACGATTGGATTACGCGCGGACCGGAGATATGCGGCGAGGCAAATTGAAGCTGTGCGGCGTGGCTACAGATGGGGCGCTTACCATCTCTTCCGGCCCGGCGATCCGATCAAACAGGCTGATTTCTTTCTCTCCACCGTCAAACCGACGAAGGATGATTTGTTGGTGCTGGACCTGGAAAGCACGGATGCAAAGGACATGAGCCTCGCCGAAGCGTTGGTCTTCCTAAAACGCATCAAGCAAGCGACTGGTCGTTACCCGTTGATTTACGCCAATGACCTGGTCACGAGAGCAATCAATGATCAGTTTGGCGCCGCGAGCACGTTTGCCAACACGCATCTTTGGTACGCGCGCTTCAAGAGCACAATTACCGACTTTCCCTCCGGGACATGGAAGACCTATGAACTCTGGCAGTTTTCCAGTGAATTGAATTGCAGGGCCAGCGATCGTGGCTCATGCCTTTACACCGTTCCCGGCACTGAATACGACATGGATGTTGATGTCTACAATGGTACGATTGAGGAACTTAAAAGCAAATGGCCGCTGAATAGGTGAAGAATCCTGGATGCGGTGACCTGGCGCCACTCTCGAACGCGCTGACGGGTTCGGGGCACTCGCCTGAGTATTGACTTGAAGGTGTCGAAGGTCTATCGTCTGCCCACTCAAGCATGTCCCGGTTCGGTCAAAGATTGGCCGGTTAACCTCAGGAAGGATTCAAAAAATGAAAAAGTACTTCCGCTACCTTACCCTTTGCGCCCTTCTCTCTTTGCTGACTTTCGGATCTTCAGCGTCAAATAATTCCTCTGCTGCGCGACCACAGCGTCCGCTTGATCCGGTGTGTGTCAGCGCGTGTCAACAAATATTCTCTGAGTGTTTTGCCAACGCCCCGACCCCCGCCGATCAGCACCAGTGTCTTGCTGCTTATCGCCACTGCATCGCACATTGCAAATGACATCAGTAGTGGATAAGTCTGAAACCGCTTAAAGTTTCTGAATTGGCGCCGTCGTTAGCTCCGGCCGTTACTGTCTGGTGGCTCAGCCAGGACATCAAACTTGCGGGGTCCTTGCACCCGGGAGAGACAGTGCCGGATTTTGTCATGCCTCTTTTGGTTTTGAAAAAGAATCGCGAAACGATCGCGCCGGCCGTCGCAATTCAAATATCACCAACTGATCATCAAACATTGTAGCTTTGTGCTCGACTTGCGTTAGAAAGCTCCTTCCGCACTCCAAAACTCGAACGGCCCATATCGCTCAGATCGTCTGCAGTCTCCCCCGTAGGGTCTGAACTGACCTTTAGAGTCTTTGCTGGGAGCGCAGGCGTCCTCGCCCGCGCTTACCAGTTTTACGATCTCGCCTCACGCAAACTTCTCCGGTAAACTGATCAGCAATGCCCGACATGCTCGTCAACTTATTGAAGCTGCCTGCGCTTGATCCATTCCTGACTGAATTGAGCAATACCGGAATAAATATCAGGCGCGCGCAGCCGTTCGAGCTTACGCCGGTGCACGGTTTACCTGGCGACCCGCGACCGGCGCGTGATCGGATTTGCAGGTTTCGAGTGCACGCGCAAGGCATTCTTTGGCCCAACCGGAGTGGATGAGAAAGAGAGAGGGCGCGGCATCGGAAAAGCTTTACTAATGGCTTCGCTGGTTAGTCTTCGCGACTTAGGTTATGTCTACGGGATCATCGGCGCTGCCGGACCTGTTCAATTTTATGAGGAAATGGTGGGTGCCACAGTAATTCCGGATAGTGAGCCTGGAATTTATACAGACCTTTTGAGATGAGCGGCAAGATTACTTAGTCCCGTCAGGGACGGAATATTGATAGTTGGGAAGGGTTTCCTGTTCAGAGCTCCGGAGGGGCGAAATATTTCGCTCCTCCGGAGCTTTATCAAATTTTTGGGATCATTGCTATAAATATCCCGCTCCTACGGAGCGGCGAACCTTCAGATCATGTCAAAGAATCGGAGCGACAAATCCTGCCCGCCTGGTCCGAAAGGCGGCCTCATCGGGGGCGTGATGCGCGAATTCAACCGCGACACCCTCGGCTTTATCGAACGCGCTCAGAGCGAATACGGCGACGTCGTCCGGATGCGCTTTCTCTATGTCCCGGCCCTTTTTCTCTACCATCCTGACGACATCGAATACGTGCTTTCGACAAACCCGAAAAACTTCATCAAGGCGATGTCGTTACGTTCAAACTTCTTTCAGAGACTGGTTGGCAAGGGCCTTCTCACGACCGAGGGTGAGGAATGGCGGCGGCAGCGGCGCCTGTCACAGCCTGCGTTTCACCGCGAGCGGGTGGCATCTTACGCCGCCGTGATGGTGGATTACACCAGGCGTTTGATGTCGAACTGGCAAGCCGGCGAAACGCGAGACATTCATCCGGACATGATGCGACTGACGCTGGAGATTGTCGTCCGCTGTTTGTTCAGCTCGGACGTTTCAAACGACGTGGATCACGTCGGCGAAACGTTGAAGGAACTCGTAAAGCCTTTTGCTGCCCAGGCCACCTTGAAATGGATTCTGAATAACCGCTTGCCGACGCCCTATCATTTTCGCTTTCATGCGCTGGTTAGAAAGATCGACAGAGTGGTCTTCCGGATCATTACGGAGCGGCGCGCCGGCGGTAAAGACGAAGGCGACCTGCTTTCAATGCTGCTGGCGGCGCGCGACGAAGACGGCAGCCAGATGACCGATCGTCAATTGCGCGACGAAGTGATGACGCTGTTTCTGGCCGGTCACGAAACGACGGCGCTTACGCTGGCCTGGGCATGGTATTTACTGGGAACACATCCCGAAGTGGAAGCGAAATTTCATGCGGAGCTGGACGAGGTACTCGGCGGACGCGAACCTGCGTTTGCGGACCTGCCGCGTCTGAAATTGACCGAGCAAATCGCGAAAGAGTCGATGCGTCTTTACCCGCCGGCGTACGGACTTGGACGCGAAGCGATCGAGGATTGCGAGATTGGCGGTTATCAGGTACGCGCCGGAATGCAGATATTCATGTTTCAATGGGCGACCCAAAGAGATTCACGCTTCTATGATGAACCGCTCGCCTTCAAACCGGAGCGCTGGACAAACGAATTCCTCGACCGCCTGCCGAAGTACGCGTACTTCCCTTTCGGTGCCGGGCCAAGGGCCTGCATCGGCGCTTCATTCGCGATGATGGAAATTATTTTGACGCTGGCGACAATTGGGCAGAGGTTTCGGCTCGAGCTTGTTCCGGATCACCCGGTATCGATAATGCCCGCAATGTCGCTAAGGCCGAAGAATGGAATTAGAGTTACGGTGAAGAATCGACGGATCTGAGAAAGCTTCCAACCTTGTCGCTTAACGTAGCTCGTTATAATCTGATTATGTGATCAGTAGCTTCCGTTCTCGCGATACGCAGGCATTGTTCGAGACTGGGAAAAGCAAGAGGTTTTCGGGCATTGCTAACATCGCGATTCGGAAGCTGGCACAACTTGATGCAGCGCATACTCTGGACTTTCTGCGTTCTCCGCCTGGCAATCACTTGGAAAAGCTTAAAGGCAAACGCACGGGCGAGCACAGCATTCGCATAAACGATCAGTTTCGCGTTTGCTTCCGTTGGACGAAGGAAGGTCCGGCGGATGTAGAAATTGTGGATTACCACTGAGGATAACGACGATGTTTAGAAATGGAATGCGGCCGGTACATCCCGGCGAGATACTACGCGAAGACTTTCTGGTTCCGCTCGGCATGTCAGCGACTGCTTTGGCTAAGGCTCTGAATGTTCCGGCAGCACGGATCAATGACATCGTCCGTGAACGACGCCCCGTCACTGCGGATACCGCCATGAGGCTGGCTCGGTACTTTGGCGGAGATGCGCGCTCGTGGCTCAACCTGCAATCCGCCTATGACCTTCGCGTTGCCGAGATTCGCAATGCCAAGCGAATCAAGCGTGAGATAGCGCCGGCCGCTGCGTAGTGGCATCCGTTCAAGGATTGAAGAATGTCACCCTCATTTACCTTTGCTATTTTCTTGCCTAGCACTATTGATATTAGGAATCACAGCGTGGCTTACTTTCTTTCGCAAGGGTAAACTTGTAATGACACAGCCGACCGTTGGAGCTTGTCGTCAGGAATAAGATTTAAGCAGATAATACACGCTGGCCTGCGTAGAGTTAAACGACTACTCAAGCCGGTTGTGAATGCTCGCCCACTCTTCCAGCGTTAAAGTTTCAGCACGACGCTGTGGCGGGATACCAGCTTCACACAACACAATGCTCGCGCCGCCACGCTTCTTCAGTAATGCCTGAATTGATGCAGGTGCCCGGCGAAGATTGTTAAGAATCGTCTTGCGACGCTGCGCGAAACCCGCGCTCACGATTTGCCACAAGAGTTTTTCGTCTTTTACTTCCACGGCGGTTTTCGATCTGACTCTCAAGCGGACAACGGTACTCCAAACCCTGGGCGCCGGCCGAAAAGCCCGCGGCGGCACATCAAATAACTTTTCGGTTTCGCAATAGGCCTCGACGAGGACTGACAGATAGCCGCGCTCAGTCGAACCGGCTGCGGCGGTAATTCGATCGACAACTTCGCGCTGCAGCATCAGCGTCATGTCAGTAATGCAGTTCCTTTGTTCGATTAGTCTTTGCAGGATCGCGGTGGCGATGTTGTAAGGAAGATTCGCGACTACGCGCGCACTTCGTGCCGGTTCGATCACGTCACAGAAATTGACGTTCAGAGCGTCATCTTCGATCAACTGGAGATTGGGAGTGTCTTTGAACTGTTCGCGCAAAACCGGAACCAGTTCGCGATCGAACTCGATGGCAATCAGGCGGCCGGTGTTCTCGGTGAGCCGCAATGTCAGCGCGCCGCGACCGGGGCCGATTTCAATGATCGTTTCATCGCGGTGTGCATTGACCGCGGAGATAATGCGGTCGATGACGCTGCGGTCGACGAGGAAGTTCTGGCCAAAGCGGCGCTTTGAAGGATGAACAGATTCAGATGCTGCGACCTCAGTCAGCGGAGGAGCCTTCTTTTTCATGCTTCCGCCTTCGTCATTCATCCCTCATCCTTTGCCATTCGCGGATAGCCTGTGATCTCCACGTCGCGCCCCCATTTAACGATTTCAACGTCTTCGAGTTGAAGGGCATCTTTGATTCGATTAGCGCCGGTGCCTGCGATAGCCGCGGGCGCCTGTAAACCTCCAATGAGCATAGGCGCGATGAAAAAAGTGACTTTGTTGACCAGCCGGGCATCGATTAGGGCGCCTGCCAGAGTTCCGCCGCCTTCGACCAGCACGCTTTGAATTTCTCTATTCGCCAGTTCATTCAGCATTGCAAACAAGTCACGCGCGCCCCCTTCGATGCGAATTAACTCGACTCCGAGTTCTTTCAGCTTTGACGAAGGCCCGGCATCGCTGGAGGTAAATAACAGGACCGGCAATTGGTGGGCGGTTTGTGACAGTTGATAGTCATTAGGAAGGCGCAATCGATCGTCCAAAATAACTCGCAGCAACGGTCTGCGTCGTGGCCGGCCCGAGCGATCGGTCAATAATGGATCGTCAGCCAGCACCGTTCCCGAGCCAACAAGAATTGCATCGTATTGATGGCGCAACTCATGCGCTCGAGCCCGCGCTTCGTCGCCTGCGATCCATCGCGAGTCGCCGGTCCTGGTAGCGATCTTGCCGTCAAGCGAAACAGCCATCTTTAAATGAACAAACGGCCGGCCGGCGCGCATGAAATGAATGTAACTTTCATTCAGACGCGCTGCTTCTTCGGCAAGCAGGCCGGTGCAAACTTCGACACCCGCTTCACGGAGCCGCGCAAAACCCGCCCCCGATACTTTTAGATTGGGATCTTCGATAGGCGAGACAACGCGCTTCACGCCGGCTCTGATTAACGCTTCGGTACAGGGCGGTGTGCGTCCCTGATGCGCATGAGGTTCGAGCGAAATGTAAGCAGTGCCATTGCGCGCGCGTTCGCCCGCCCGTTCCAGCGCCAGGGTTTCCGCGTGCTTAATTTGATCGTAAATGTAAAAACCTTCGCCGGCAATTTGTTCGTGATCGTCGACAATTACGGTACCCACGAGCGGACCGGGACTGACTTGACCGATGCCCTGCGCGGCTAATTCAAGCGCACGCTGCATCATCGACCGGTCTATCTCGGTTGAGTGGCTCAAGTGTTGTTATTGGAGTGCGTAATGGCGCACTACCACCTGCGTCAGCAGGCGGGACCAATTGTCAGCTATCAAGGTTGATGCTTTAACCCGTCCGCTTACGCGAATGGTACTGACTTCATGGCCGGTTCAGCCCCTAATTAAACAGACTGTTCACGTACTGCTCAGGATCAAAGACCACCAGGTCATCAACCTTTTCGCCGATCCCCGCGTAACGGATCGGAAGACCGAGTTCCTTCGCAATGGCGACGGCAATGCCGCCTTTGGCAGTGCCGTCAAGTTTAGTCAAAACAATCCCGGTCACGCCCGCGACCTTCAAAAACTGTCGTGCCTGTTCCAATCCGTTCTGTCCCGTGACCGCGTCGACGACGAGCAGTGTTTCGTGCGGCGCGCCCTGGACCTCGCGGCCGGCAACCCGTTTCATCTTTTCAAGTTCGGCCATTAGGTTCGCCTTGTTATGCAAGCGCCCGGCGGTGTCGACTATCAAGACGTCGGTGCCGCGCGCCTTTGCCGCTTTGACTGAATCAAACAGAACGGCCGCGGGATCAGTTCCCTGCTTCTGCTGAATCAAAGGCACGCCCGTGCGCTGGGCCCAGATCGCCAGTTGATCTGACGCGGCCGCACGAAATGTATCAGCGGCGCAAATCAAAACATCGTTGCCTTCCGCCTTGATTCGCTGGGCGAGCTTTCCAATCGTGGTTGTCTTACCGACGCCGTTCACGCCCACAATCATCATCACGTAAGGCGCAACGTCTTCTGGCACTCCGGCCTCAGTAGCGACACCGTTTGCTTCCGAAGCGTGGAGGATAGATAACAACTGTGTCTTGATCGCCTGCTTCAGGGCGTCGATGTCATTGATTTCCTTTCGACTAATCCCGCGACGCACGGTCTCTAAAACATGCATCGTGGTCGGGACGCCGATGTCTGCGGCAATCAGTGCCTCCTCTAATTCGTCGAGCAGTGAAGCATCGATCTGTTTTGCGCCGGCGAACACCGAATCGATTTTTTCCGAAAGCGATTCGCGCGTCGCCGTTACCGCGCGCCGAAAACGCGCTGAGAACTCCTGTTCAAGAGCGGCCTCCCGGGCTTGCAAGTCTTCAATCGAAAGATCAAGACCGAGGACAGACGTTTGCCAGGCAGAAGTTTTTCCCGGCGCCTCGACGCCGGCAGAAGCCTTCTGGTCTTCGCCAGTTGCTGGAGATACCTCAGCCGCCGTCCTCGCCCGGGGTTCTTCAGAAGGTGGTTTGGGGATCTTTCCTTCCTCATCGGCGGCCGCAGTTGTGCTCGACGGCGGCCCACCCAAACCAAGCGTAACGAATCGATCTTCCGGTTTTTTCCTTTTCCAGAAAGCCATTTGGTGTTAGCAGATTTCGCGCGAACTCGGATTATAGACGGTAGCTCAGCGCGGCGACAAAAGCGACACTGCGGCACCAGGGCGTGACGATTTACTAAAATCGACGCGGCAAATAGTGACTGATTGGTTTGCTTAGCTAACGGAAAGTCTGGCGGCGGAAGGTTGCGGCTGCATTTCGGCTAATGGCTTCAATGGACTTGTTTGGGAGTCTCCGCTCCGCTTCAAACGCGTAATGCCGGGCCGAATTTGGCCTGCTTCGCAGACCGCGACAAACGCGGCAACCACGCGCGAATCATACCTCGTGCCAACAAAGCTCTTCAGACGTTTGAGTGCGGTCTTCACGTCCATGGCGCGTTGATATGGCCGCTCGGTAGTCATTGCGTCGAAGGTGTCCGCGACCGAGACGATGCGCGCCATTAAAGGAATCTCCTCGCCCTTAAGGCCCTGGGGATAGCCTTCGCCATTGATCATCTCGTGATGCATATACATTCCCGGGAGAAAATCCCGCATCGCCGGAATCTGCGACATAATCTTGTAGCCCTTCTGCGGATGCGTCCTCATAAGAGCCAACTCTTCGTCAGTCAGCTGGGCTGGTTTCTTTAGAACCCGATCGTCAATTCCGATCTTGCCGACGTCATGCAGCAGGGCGCTGACACGAATGTGTTCAATTTCGGTTTGAGACAAACCCATGGCCTGGGCGATGGCCACTGAAAACCGGGAAACGCGCTCGGAATGCCCGCGAGTGTATGGGTCTTTGCCGTCGATGGCCGCCGCGAGAGCTTTTACGGTGCCCAGGAATAGTTCGCGATTCTCGGCTACTGAAATGTGCAAGTCGCGAACATGTCGCTCGAGCTGATCGGTCATCTCGTTAAAGGCACCGCCCAGCTCGCTAAGTTCCGTTCGTCCCGTCACTCTCACTCGCTGGGAAAAGTCGCCGGCCGCAATTCTCTGGGCGCCGGAGGCCAATTCACGAACTGGTTGAGTAAGCTTTTTCGCAAAATAAAAACCAATAATCAATGCGAACCCGGCGGCCAATAAACTTATGAACAGAGTCTGATTTCGCATGTCGCGCACTGAAGCCAGCGCCGCGACCTCATCCTGGATCGCGATAACGCCTAATCTTGCCGACGAGCCGAGATCGGCCGTCGCATACGAACCGAGCATTCGGACTCGTTGGCCATCTCGATCTGTTGCAAACGGCGCCAGGGCGGATTGCACCTGGGCCCCGGATTCCAACCAATCCTGCACGACTTTGAAATCGGTCATCGATTTTTCTGAGAAAGCGATAACCGGATCGGGATGAGCTACGGCGCGTCCGTTCTGGTCTACGACAAATACGACCGGCAGGCCTGCTTCGAGTAGTTCCCGCTCGGTCTTGGCCGTCGGCTGTTGAACTGCCTTGAAGACTTCCTGAAAGGAAACGATGGCGACCACGGCCGCGGTAATTTGCTCGTCACTGGTAACAGGTGCGGCGATAGTCAATCCCATTTCCTGGCCGGAACGAATAACCTGCGGGCGACTGATAATCAATTCGCGGCCATTCATCCGGGCCAATACTTCACCAACTCGCTGATCAACCTCTTCGCGCTTAATCAACTCTGGCTGAAACGCCCGGTGCACCTCGCCTTTGACGGGACAGATCGCGAGCGCAATCAGATTTGGATCGTCTTGAAGGATTTTCTGTAAGCGCGCTTCGTAACTCGATGCATCAAGAGGCCGGATCTCGCCCGATATTTCGAAGGCGTGGGCAAGCCCATTGACCACTTCGCGATATCGCTGCCCATAGAGTTCAATCTGCCGGGCTTTGTCGTGAACAATCTGCGCCTGGTAGCGGCCTTCGATCCCGCGCAACTCTTCCGCGCTGCGACGAGACAGAAGGGTTCCGGACAGCCCCAGCGGCAGCAATCCAACGAGCAGCAAGACAGCCAGCACGATGTAAAGCAGACGCGTGCGATGGAAATGTTTCAGCATCTACGGAATTTATTAAGGTGTCTCCGGACTTACCGGCAGCGCGCGGCAATGAATCTGAAAAGCCCGGTGGATGGTTCGGTCCTGACTACGACTGCCCCCGAGGCGAAGCCTCTTGAGCTATCCTATCGGGCGATAGATGGCTGTGTCAACAGAATTGGCCATCTTTTAACTATTGCGAGCGAAGGGCTAAAGGCGGCTAGTTTAGACTATCCGCGTCCACTCTCACCATTTAAGGCTTCACGAAAGGAACTTTTCCGGCACCGTGTTTTTCGTGCGATACTTTCGCCGACTTAAGCGCCGGTGACGGCGTCTAAAGGACTGAGCGCACAGGTTGTTGGTGCGCCGCGTTTGGACGTCGCCTGGCAGGCGCGAATGAACCAGATGGAGACAGCCACAAGCGACGAGCAAATTGTCGAACGCGCGCTCTCAGGAGACGCCGAGGCCTTTGGAGAACTTGTGCGCCGCTGGGAGCGACGCATCTTTGCGCTCAGTTTCGGCATGTTGGGGCGTGAAGAGGATGCGCGAGATGTCACGCAAGAGACTTTTATCGCCGCCTTTCGAAATCTTCGCGGGTTTCGCGGAGAGGCGAAAGTCTCATCCTGGCTTCATCGCATCGCCGTTAATCAATGCATCACCCGACAACGGCGCGCAAAGGTTCGTAACGAGACGGCGCTCGATGACGAAGCCGAGAAGAACAGCGCAGCCTTCGCGATTCCCGCGGATGTTTCACCCGCACGCGTTGCCGAGTATCTCGAGCGCAGCAACGCAGTTCGGCGCGCCGTATCGGCTCTGCCGCACGAACTCAGACAGGTCGTGGTGATGAAAGAATTTGAGGACTTAACCTTTCAGGAAATTGCCGATGTACTCGCGTTGCCGCTGAGCACTGTAAAAAGCCGGCTCTACACGGCACTCAGGCAGCTTGGCATGCGCCTGCAAAAATTCGACGGCAACGTCATCGATCTTAGCGCACGGAAATGAGGTAGTTCGAATGCAAAACATGAATGAGAGACCACTTTGCCATCGAGCCGAGGACCTGGTCAGCTATTTGTATGGCGAAGCCACCGACGAGGAAGCGCAGGATTTCGCAGGTCATCTGGCCGCTTGTGATGCGTGCCGGTCTGAATTTGCGATCTTCGAACAAGTGCACTCGTCGATCGTCGAATGGCGGACCGAAGCTCTTGGCGCCATTTCGTTTTCGCAGTCACCGCAGGCTAACAACATCACATCACCAGTACCCGTATCACTGATTACTGCACGCGGGCGCAAGTTATCTGCGGTAGCCGCTCTGCGTGAATTCTTCAGGCTATCACCACTCTGGCTGCGCGGAGCGACGGCTATCGCCTCAGTCCTGTTCTGTATTCTGGCCGTATTGGCTGTGGCCCGATTCTGGCAACGAACGCCCGTTGTGAACAACACCGGGGAGCCAAAATTCACCAGGGCGCAACTCGACGATGCCGTAGCCAGGGCCGTGAAAAAAGCAGGAACGAAACAAGTCGACAACAGCGATCACTCGGACAAGCGGGTCACGGGTGTTATGGCCAATAGCAAGCCGCCCAGGCGCGAGCGGAAACAGAATTCGACATCTCCCGAGTTAGCATCGCGACGCACCCGACTAACACGTCAGGAACGCGAACAGTTGGCGGCCGACCTGCGATTGATTCCGGGTTCGGACGAGGATGAAGTGCCGTTCGAGTTACCCGGCGACACCAGGTTTCCCAACGAACCGAAATGATAATGTTATCGCGAAAGGCGAAAGCAAGGACTAATAACGTTATGAACAAATCAATGCTACGACGGAGTTTGATCCTCACGTTTGCTGCGATTGCATTTGCGTGTCAGCTGGCAATGCAAGCGAGAGCGCAAACTTCCGAATCGCAAAGCCCAAACGCTCTCCAGCAGGCCCAGGCCCAGAATGGCCAACTGCAGATGCCCAATTTGGCTGAGTTGAATTTGACGCCGGATCAAATCCAGAGAATCCGCGCGATAAATGCGGATCTCAAGGACCAGAGACAAGTAGCCGCCCAAAGATTGCGCCAGGCCCAGCGCGCCCTCGCCGACGCTATGGAGTCACCTAATCAAAACGAGAGCTTGATCGATCAGCGCTCGCGGGAAGTGGCCGACGCCCAGGCGGCCAACATCCGCCTCAGGGCCCTGTCAGAATTTAGAATTCTGCAAGTCCTGACCCCTGACCAGCGGGTGAAATTGCGAGAGATGAGAATGGAAATCAGCAAAGACCTCGACCAAACTGATGGAGCGAATTAGTTTAATCAGCAACAGCCGGTCGACCAGGACCGGCTTTTTCTTATTCGCCAAGCCCGTGCAAAACTTGACGCCTGCGGAACTTTTTGCGCATGATAAGCAGCTTTGCAAAGACAAAGTTCGCTTCGGTAGCTATTATCCAGACCAGCTTTTGTCTTCGCCTCGGTAAAGATCAACCGGGCTGAGCAATTGCTGAAGTTGAGCCGAACCCCTTCATCAACGAGTCCTGCATGAATTTCGCTGCACGCGGTGTTCTTGAACTGCAAGAAATGTCCCTGTTAGCGGCACGTGCCGCGCGTGGCATTTTCAAAAAACCCCACTACATACCAGAGACGATCCAGCAGATGGACGTCATCGGCGTCGGCTCGCTGACGATTATCATCCTGACGGGCTTTTTCACCGGCGGCGTGCTGACGCTGCAAACCTATAATACCCTCGCAGCATACGGGGCCACCGATCAACTGGGTTACCTGGTCGCTACGTCTCTGGTTCGCGAACTCGGACCGGTGTTAACAGCCTTGATGGTTACGGGCCGGGTGGTTTCGGCGATATCTGCCGAGCTCGGGTCGATGGTCGTGTCGGAACAAATCGACGCGATGCGCGCGTTGGGGACCGATCCCGATCGCAAACTCGTAGCACCGCGGATACTTGCGCTGATAATTACTTTGCCGCTGCTAACAGTAATAGCCGACGTGGTCGGCATCATTGGCGGCTGGGCGGTGTCCATTCTTCTTTATGGACTTCCCTCTTCGCTGTTCAGCAACTCTGTGCGCGACGGAATCACCACGGACGATATCACAGGAGGTGTGGTTAAGCCGCTCGTCTTTGCGTTCCTGATGGGAACTATCGCATGTCATAAAGGTTTGAAAACCGAGGGAGGAACAGTCGGTGTCGGCCGGTCGACCACGGCGGCGGTGGTGCTGGCGTCGATTGTCGTGATCATCGCCGACTTCTTCCTTGCGAAAGCGCTTCAGGTTATTCTAGGAACTCAATAATTTTGGTTCGCTATGGAATCAGTCGACATTTCAAATCACAACCCTGGTTACCCGCTGATTGATAATCGCGTCAGTACCAACGCGGCGGAATCTACTTTTCGCGAGGTGGATGATTCTGACCGTGCCATTCCGGCAATTGAATTTCGCAACCTGCATTTGGCCTACGATGACCGAGTCGTGCTCGACAACTTCAGTTTCAAAGTAATGAAGGGCGAGTCGAAGATTATTCTGGGCGGTTCCGGTTGCGGAAAGTCCACCACGATCAAACTGGTGCTGGGTCTGGTGAAACCTGATCGCGGACAGATTCTGGTTGACGGCGAGGACGTAACCAATTACACGGAAGTCCAGATGATGCGCGTGCGCAAGAAGATCGGAATGATCTTTCAGGAGGGCGCACTTTTCGACTCGCTCTCAGTTTACGAGAATGTGGCGTTCAAACTTCAGGAGCAAGGCGTACCCGAGGACGAAGTCGAGAGTGAAGTGCGACGCATGCTGCGATTCGTGAACCTCGAGGACGCGATCGACAAGATGCCATCCGAACTTTCGGGCGGCATGCGCCGTCGGGTGGGCATTGCCCGCGCCCTGGTCGGTGATCCGAAAATCGTGATGTTCGACGAACCAACAGCCGGGCTGGATCCGCCTACGGCGCGCACAATTTGCGAGCTGGCAATGAAGTTGCGCGATCTGGAGGACGTGTCTTCGATCTTCGTTACGCACGAAATGAACAATTTGGATTATCTCTGCTCGGAATACGCTGTCGTCAACGAAGCCGGCGAAGTCGTGTTCGAAAAGGAAGGCGAGAAACTTTGTCTGATTAACAGTAAGGTTTTGATGCTGCGCGATGGGCGCGTCATTTTCAGCGGCACCGACGAAACGCTGCGAAAATCGGACGACGCCTACATTCAGAAGTTTCTGCGAGGACACTAGAAAGAAAGGATGAGGGATGAAGGATGAAGGATGAAAGGAGCTAATGAACGCGTAGTGTTCATCCTTCATCCTTGCGCCTTCATCCTTAAACGTTATGCCGAGATCAACTAGAAGCCTGGGTTTCAGCGAATTGCGCGTTGGTTTGCTGGTCTTAGTGGCCATCGCAATTCTCATCTTCTTAATCCTGAATGCCTCGGGCGAATTCAATCCCTTTGCTTCGCACCTTCACCTGCACACAAAGTTCATCGACGCGAATGGATTGCGCGAGGGCTCTGAAGTGCGGCTCGCCGGCGTGCGCATCGGCAAAGTGGACAAGATCACGCTGTTGACTCCCGCGCAGCTCTCGAACGAACCCAATCCCAAAAAGATCGATGTTTCGATGAGCATCGACAGCCGCATCGACGGCGTCCCGGCGACTGAACGGATCCGCAGCGATTCCACCGCGCAACAAACTTCTTCAAGTTTGCTGGGCGGCGAGATGATGGTGAATATCACGCCGGGAACTCCGGTTGGCAGCCCGATCAAAGATGGACAGGAACTATCGTCCAATGCCGGCAGCACGATGAACGATCTCGCCACTTCGGGCACCGATCTGGCGCAAAGGTTGAGCAAGCTCTCTGATCAGATGAATGAAGTCGTCAAGAATGTGCGCGAAGGCAAAGGCACCGTCGGACGGCTATTCAATGATGAAGCGCTTTATAACAATCTGAACGCGACGATTCGCGATGCCGAAGATTTGGCGGCGCAGATCAAGAGCGGCAAAGGATCGGCGGGGAGATTTGTTTACGACGAAGCGCTCTACAACAATGCGAACGACATCGCGCTTAACATGAAGCAGCTGTCGGAAGATCTGCGTGCCGGACGAGGCACCGCCGGACGATTGCTCGAAAGCGACGAGATGTATAACAAGATCAATCGCATCGCCGACCGCGTGAATCATTCAATGGATCAGATTGACCTGATTGTCGCCGACATTAACGCCGGCCGCGGCACGCTCGGCCGATTGGTGAAAGACGAAGCGATTTACAATGACGCTCGCACAGCGATAGCTCGCTTTAATACGACCGCGGAACGCATCGATAATGTCGTCGCCGGCGCGCAACGTGGCGAGGGCTCACTCGGCAAACTCATCACCGACGATCAGCTTTACTCAAACATAAACAATCTCTCGTCTGAAGGGGTGAAGCTGATGTACGACTTTCGCCAAAACCCGAAGAAATATCTGACGATCAAGTTCCAGCTGTTCTAATTATCAACCCACGGCGCGGCGCCGGCATAGAGCCCGTTCCGCAGGCTCATCGCGTGTCAGGAATACTGGTGCGCGCCTCATCCGGGCTCAGGCCGGCGCTTGCCTGGCAGGCTCGGTAGTCGAGGATCGCATCCGGCTAAACCATTCCTGAAACCTTTCGAAATACAAATAAACTACCGGCGTCAGGTACAACGTCAGCACCTGCGAGACAATCAGGCCGCCAACAACTGCCAGGCCTAAACCCCTGCGGGCAGAGGCGCCCGCGCCCCAACCGAGAGCAATCGGCAGCGTGCCCATCAAAGCCGACATGGTTGTCATCATGATTGGACGAAAACGCACGACACACGCTTCGTAAATGGCCTCGCGCGCGGGCTGACCTTCCCTTCTCTGCTTGTCGAGCGCGAAATCGATCATCATGATTGCGTTCTTCTTCACGATTCCGATCAGCATGATTAATCCGACAAAGGCATAGATATCGAGTTCGCGGCGAAAAATCAGCAGCGTCAGCAAAGCCCCCAGGCCTGCCGATGGCAATCCGGAGAGAATCGTCAACGGATGAATAAAACTCTCGTAAAGAATTCCCAGTACCAGGTAAATCACCAGTACGGCAACTAAGAGCAACACGTTCAGGTTCTGCAATGAAGACTGAAACACCTGGGCCGATCCCTGGAAACTGGTCGTGATCGTCGCGGGCAGCGCCTGGCGCGCAAGGTTTGTTATTTGCAGCGTTGCCTGACTCAGTGAAACTCCGGGCCGCAGGTTGAAAGAGATTGTCGAAGCCGGCAATTCTGAAAAATGATTCACAAGCTGCGGCCCGACACTGCGCGAAAACGTGGCCACAGTGCTCAAAGGAACCAGAGTGCCCGTTGACGAGCGAATGTAAAGTCTGCCGAGCGCGTTTGGATCCTGCTGAAACTCAGGCTTCACTTCCAGGATCACCTGATATTCATTGGTCGGCGTGTAAATCGTCGAAACCTGGCGCGAGCCAAACGCCGTGCCCAACGCAGTTTCAATCTGCGCGATCGTGACTCCGCGCGCCGCCGCCTCTTTCCGGTCAATCTCGACATTAATCTGCGGCGTGTTGATTTGCAGATTACTATTCACGTCCTGAATCGTGGGCAACTCGCGCATCTTTTGTTCAAGGATCTTCGCGTTATCGTAAAGTTCTGCGGTGCTCGAAGCTTGCAGCGTCACCTGGTAAGTGCTGCGCGAAAATTGTCCGCCGATGTTCAGCGAGGGTGGGTTCTGGAGTATTACTCGCAATCCCGGCTCGCGCGAAAGCTTCGGCCTCAACTCTTCAACGATCTCGTCCGC
>WNGP01000677.1_pt1 | contig 26870 bp, 27 predicted proteins | sample 5407671 | NCBI WGS metagenome assembly WNGP01 (sample SAMN13153381, study PRJNA577476) | soil metagenome | isolation source: 40 cm soil or saprolite under Garry oak tree replicate 2 | place: USA:California | collected 2016-06-15
CGCGACATAATTGAGCCCGATATCGACCTCATCTATGATGTGGCCCACGAGCCCATCTACCTCTTCTAGAGTTCTGACTTTGCCTTTGAAATCGCCATCATGGCCTGCGATGTCGGGCGCTTTTACGTGGACGAGAATGAAGTTCTTGTCCTTGCTTCCTTCGATGACTGCTTTGGCCTTTGCTTCGTAGTCTGTCTTGATTCCGCCCGTTGCGCCCTTGACGTCGATGACCTCCATTCCGGCGGCCATTGCAATTCCTTGGACCATTGGTGTTCCGGAGATGCAGCATCCTCGGAGGTCGAACATGGACTTGAAGCTTGGAAGATTGGGAATTGTTCCAGCCCCTCTTGTCAGGACAATGTTCGCCGCCTTTTCACCATCATTGGCCCGTTCTTGATTCAATGGATGTTCTCGCAAGGCCTCATGTGATCTCTTGACGAATTCATTGATGGCGGCAGATGTTCGTTTCGCTTCTTCGCTGCCATCGAGCGCTCTCGAAATCGCGATCTTCGCGCCTTCTTCTTTCGGATCTACATCAGAGACCATTCTTGACAGCTTTTCACCCCGTAATACAAGGACCGCTCTGTGATCAACTGTGGCCTTGAAAATTGTCCTGATCCCTGGTACACTGTCAATCTTGATCGCATCAACCACCTTGGCAAGTTTTGAGGTTCCCTTTCTGATTCGTCCAGCGCGTCTGTCTTTGACGCGGAAATCATCATCAACAGTAGCGAAGTTGCATCGAAACGCCACATCCCCGGGTCGAAGCTCTATTCCAGCACCGAGAGCCTCCAAGGCTCCCCTCCCCGTGTAATACTTGACGGGGTCATATCCGAGTAGGGCTAGGTTTGCGACATCGCTTCCGGCGCGAATACCGGGAGATATAGGGTCAAGCTGACCGACTAGGCCTCCTTTGGCCAGTCTGTCCATGTTAGGAGTGTTCGCGAAGTCTAGAGGCGTCTTGTAATCATGATCAATTAGCGGCCTATCAGCCATTCCATCTACGATAAGCAATACAGCTCTCTTATCTGCCAATGGTTGAACTACCAGCGACCATTTTACGGTAATACAGTTAAAACAGTTTGCTTTAGACGCGATTGTTAGCACATTTGATGGTGGACTCACATCTATAGCCAGACGTCGCCGACTTTGGGGTCTCACGGCACGGGTATGATGAGAACGGAGGGGTAAGATCTGGATCAGTGCGCTGTCTGTGGAATGAAAATTGTAGACGCCACTACGAGTTTTTGTGGCAATCATTCGAAGGCGTATCGTAAAGTCAATGACGCATATTCGCTCTGGTGCGCCGCCTACGGCTGCTTTACATTCGACGCTTTTCTCAAGCGTCTACTCGCATTGCCTGAAACTGGTGATCGCGCCAGAGAGATGGCTCGGTTCCTGTCTCGTAATCCTGAGAGGTGGAAATAGATCAGGACACTGATCGTTTGCGAGAAGCCCGACGCGGCTCAACGCGTCGCTCGAGCTCTCGACGACGAAAATCTCCCCCGAAAATTAGAATCTCAGGGTGTTCCCTATTTCGAGTGTCATACCAAAACCGGGCCGCTCATAGTCTGCTCAGCCCTCGGACATCTATATGGTGTGGATTCGAAAGGTCGATCAAGTAGGAGTTCCTATCCTGTCTGGGATTACCACTGGGCGCCAAAATATTTGGTCGACAAGACTTCAGCGAGGTTAGCTCGATGGGTACGTGTCATAGGATCCCTTGCCACAAACATGGATCGTTACATCAACGCCTGCGATTACGACATTGAAGGGTCCGTAATCGGCCACACAATTCTGCAGTACGCATGTGACGGCGCCGCGGTCAAGGCGCTTAGAATGAAATTCAGTACTATGACCGAGCGGGAGCTTCGATTCGCGTTTCAAAAGCTTGACCCAAAGGCCGAACTCCCCATAGTAGACGCGGGAAAGTGCCGGCATGAACTAGACTGGCTCTACGGGATCAATCTGTCACGATTGCTAACGGAGTCGTCGCTGAAGCAAGGGAGAGGCTACGCCACACTTAGCACAGGAAGAGTGCAGGGACCTACTTTGGGCTTCGTTGTTGAAAGGGAGGAAGAGATATCCTGTTTCGTCCCCGTTCCATTCTGGACAATAGAAGCCACGATCGTTCACGACAGCAAGGCCTTCGCACTAGAGTACGAAAAGGACAAGATTGTTTCGCAGTCTGAGGCCAAAATGCTCTGCGACGAGTGTCGAGACGTTCTTCTTGAAGTCAGAGGCATAGAATCTCGTGACATTCAGCAGCAAGCTCCCTACCCATTTGACTTGTCTACTCTTCAATCAGAGTCCTATCGACAATTTGGCTTCTCCCCGGCGAGAACGCTTGCCTTGGCTGAGAGATTGTACCTCGACGCGCTGATCTCCTACCCGAGGACGTCTAGCCAGAAACTCCCTGTTGATATCGGGTATGTTGAAATCTTGCGGGGAATCGGGTCTCATGCCGAATATCGATCTTTAGTCGCCAAGCTGATGACCCGAGGCGATCTTCGTCCGAACAATGGTCCCAAGGATGACCCCGCTCACCCCGCAATCTTCCCTACAGGCGAATCTGCCAAAAAACCCCTGTTCGGTGGAGAGGCCAAGTTGTACGATCTCATTTCGCGACGATTCATGGCCACCTTCGCAGACTCCAGCCTCAAAACCAGTTCCAGAATAGTTTTCAACTACAACAACTACAGATTCTTCCTCTCAGGTTCCCGAATCGTCAGACTGGGTTGGATTGAATTCTACCGGCCATATGCGTTTGATGAATCACGATCTCTGCCTGACTTGAAAATCGGCGACAGAGCAAAGGTTCAGGATATCAGATCCGTCGAGAAGTTCGCGCAGCCGCCTCACCGTTACAATCCTAGTAGTTTACTAAAGAAAATGGAAGAGACGAATATTGGGACAAAGGCCACTCGAGCCGGCATCATTGATCTACTTTACACACGCGGGTATGTCAGGGACGAGAGGATGAAGGCGAGCGAACTCGCCGAAAAGGTGACTGGTGTTCTCTCAGCGCACTGCCCCTTGATCATCGATCCATCCTTCACGGCGAACCTCGAGAACTTAATGCAAGCCATCCAGAATGGAACATCGTCCAGACGACTCGTATTGGTGGAAGCACTGGAGCATCTTCGATCCATCATGCTTTCTTTGGCAGAAAACGAAGAGGGGATTGGTTCTCAGCTCTCCGAGGTTATTGTAGCACAGAGGGTAGCTGATGTTACCCTTGACACGCCCTGTCCGAAATGCGGCCTGAAACTTGCGGTCGTTCGCAACCGCGGGACCGGCAAGAGATTCATCGGTTGCAACGGAAAATGGCAAACCGGATGCAGTTTTACGCTTCCATTGCCTCAATTCGGCAATCTCACACTTCTGTCCCGTCACTGCAATACCTGCGGGTTCCAAATGATTCAAGCAAGATCTAGAGGACGCCGGCCGCTGGTCTCCTGCTCGCGCTGCTACGTAGGAAATGCTGGAGCTGCAAGATCGTCTTCCAAGCGAATGGAAGCTCCCTCGCGAATCGCGAGCGAACCTCCGTCGGCTACTTGAAGCTCCTTCTCTTATCAAGAACGAGCAGAAAGGTCAAGGATGCAAAGAACATGAGAATTGCAAGTGACACGATGTAGGCTAGAGCGCTGCTACTCGAGGCAACACCAGGGTATTGCAGGGCGGCCATCAGCGCGAACGCAGGGGCGACTATCTGAAGGGGAAAGAGGGCGAGCCCGACCCAGAGACCCCATCTCGTCACTCTCATTATTCCGACCGAGCCCACTATCGACAAGGCTCCAATGATGTACAAGGGGTACAGCAACGTATCTTGCACTACGAACGGATAGATCAGATAGTATAGGCCGGAAGCGGCGTAGAAGAACGAGGAGAAAGAGAGACCAACGGGGCGTATCACTCCTGCGCTAATTGCCTCGTCTTTCGACTCTTGCTTTACTTCCTGCTTAGGCATCGTATTGATCGAACGGTCGGTTCTGCGCCTTACCCAATAAGCTTTACAATGGCTGTCCTTGACAGTATCAATGGATTTGAGCCGAGCAAAATTATACCTGTCACCTCGGGTACCATTCACCGGAATATCCTCAGCATATGACAAGTCCCACTTCGTCTTCTTCGGAGTTCCCTACGACAAGACCAGCACCTACAAGGCCGGCTCAAGATTTGCTCCCGGATCACTCCGGGATGTTTCCGCTAACATGGAACTCTACAGCGTCAGATCTGGCGTGGACTTGGAGAGGGTCGCAGTTCACGACTGGGGAGATGTCGATATCGTTGAGGACCTTGGTCAGACTCTCGATAGAGTCAAGTCCGTTTGTTCAGAGGTTGTAGAGTCAAAGAAGATTCCGATAATGGTAGGCGGAGAACACTCCATAACCAAAGCAGCGGCCGATGCCCTGCCGAAGGACACAGGACTCGTGAGCTTTGACGCTCATCTTGACTTACGAGACGAATTTCTGGGAGAAAGACTCTCCCATGCCACCTTCATGCGAAGGGTCAGCGAGCAACTTGGCCCCGATCACATTATGGAAGTGGGAATACGCGCCTTCTCCAAGCCAGAGCTAGATTTCACAAAGAAGTCCGGTGTCACGATGATTACTCCGCAGGACCTCAGGAACGCGGGGATTTCGAAGACAGCTCAAAGAATCCGAGGATTCCTGTCCGGGTTCTCGCGCAGCTATGTAACAGTGGATATCGATGTTCTGGATCCAGCATTTGCCCCAGGCGTCGGGAATCCTGAACCGGATGGGCTTTCAACAGACGAGCTTCTGACATTAGTTGATGCGGCAATGGAAAAGAACACGGTCGGATTCGATCTGGTCGAAGTATCTCCCCCACTGGACACGGGGCAGACGGCCGCGGTCGGTGTAAAGGTCATATTCGAGGCAGTTGCCGCTCTGTCAGCGCGGAGCCATAAGACGTGAAATTGGATAACTACATCACATCATCCACCGCTCGAGTCAGAAGCGATAAGAACGTACCAAAAGCGAAGTTTGAAACGTTCAAGGCCATCGCTGAAAAAAAACTCCACGAGGCACGAGCTGCACGTTCAAAGGCTAACCTCAACGGCGTTACCATAGAGTTCTGCGGCAACAGCAAGCATCAAAAAGATTTTTGGAAGCTAAATTGGAAGGAGGCACCCGATTCCTCCCACCCCGATGCAAGAATATACTCGGCGTACGGGGTCGAGGGGCATGAACCGACCGCCTACTACTGCCCGGAGACCCACGAGTCAGTATTCTTCAACACAGAATACTACGGGCAATGCAAGAGTTGGGCTTTGGGCATGGCCGCCGCAATCATGGAGGAGAAGAGAAACACTCACTCCATACACGGTGCTTGCGTCGACGTTTCGGGCAAAGGAGTCATCATTGTCGCCCCGACCGGGACAGGCAAGACAACACAGGCCTTCAAGCTAATGGAGCTTCCCGGAGGCAGAATCGTTGGAGACGACTGGGTCTACATTGACCATAACGAAGGAGAGCAACTCGGACATTTGGTAGGAAGACAGCCTGAGAAGAGTCTCTACATGAGGACTGAGACACAAATGAGTAAAGCGTGGCTGCGAAAGATTTTCGACGAAAGCAAGTGCGAGAACATCACTACGACAAAAGAGAGTTGCGAGTTTACCCAAGGCCCTACAGGTTGCAAGCTGACAAACGGCGAGTGCGTGTTCGACGAGGGACTGCACTGGTGCTACTACGCTTTCGGAAACAGTAGAGCATTGGTTCCTAGAGAAAAGGTGTTTGGGCCCAGAAAGGTCACTGATCAGGCAAGAATTAGGCTACTCGTTCTCTTGCGGAGAGACGACAAAAGCCCTCCCGAAATGCACTTGGACGCTGACGAAGCAATCAAGATCCTCAGGAAGGGAGAGTACATGGTGCGCCCTGGCGCCGGTCCGAAAGAGATGTGGGGAAAACTTGCCGGCGAACCATGGTACAACCCCTATCTTCTACTGTTGGACCACGCTCGCCAAGAACAGTTCTTCCGGCGAATGATTTCCAAATTCCACGTCAAATGTCTACTGCTAAACACAGGGGTCGACGGTATAGACGGAACCCACAAGCGGATTATCTCCACTCTCGAAGACACTTAGCGAACAAGCGTTTTTCCAGAAAATGTTAAGACACATAGCTACAAGTCCTGACTCATGCCCGCGAAGCCTTTGAGCGCTACGGCAAAGAAACGCAAAGCCCATTATTACTACGCTGGAAAAGAGACCAAAGCAAGCAGTGTAACAAAGAAGAAAGTAAAGAAATCTCCCACGAAGGCCAAAAAGTCAACCCCTAAGCCGAGAAAGAAATAGACGGCCTAACTCTGGGTGAATCCTGGAAGACAGTAAGGGTCGGTCACGGCGTCGAAAGAATGAAGCTTAACTCTATCCAGTGGTCTGGCCACGCGACTCACTAACCCATTGAGGGAGTGCGGCAGCCTGATCAGTCTCATCCCCCCACCCGCGACCCACTCATCCATTAGGTATCCTCTATGAGTAAGAGATCTGGCCAATTTGAGGCGTCGCTTCGGTGTCCAGAAGAATGCGTCCTCGTCTAGAACGTGGACGTGGAAACCTCTTCCGGAATAGACTATCCGGAGTTCCCCAAAAAAATTGGACAACTCGTCCACTAAGCCCAGCGCCTGCTCTTGGGCCAACTGGAGTTCTAATCTACAAAACGACAATCCTTGCCGCCGGTTCATTTTCTCTTCAAGAGTGCCGTGGATCGGACATTCGAAATTCTCCGGATCAATGTCGAACGCTAATTGCTGGCCAAACGACTTGCCCAGTTGTTCAATCTTGTGTGGGCCACGTCTCGCTTCATCCCAGTTCTTGTATACGTTCCTGTCGTAGTATACGGATTCGGGCTTGAATTGTACGCAATATCGTCGGAGATCTTGCAACGTATCGTACTCGTCAATGAGAATTGTTCGATCCCTGTGCCCACGATACCTGGCTGGAAAGATCTTGGTATGTCGTCCGATAACTACCGCGAATACAATTGGCTTCGTCCAACCTCGAAAACATTCCCGAATGAGATTCATCCGGAAATCTCGCTTGTAGAATTCATGTCTCTCTTGGAGGGATGCAGGACGCATTTGGTCTGGGAATCTGTATCGCGATCTCAAGCTAGGCTGCATCTGAGGTGAGCTTCTCTGAAACCTTCTTCAGCTGAGCCCGGTACATCTCAACCACTTCATCGGTAGTCGTGCAGTCTTCAGGTAACTTGTCATCCCGATATTTCCCGGTAAACCGTGGAAACCTCACAGCCAGACCAGCACCTTGCCTGATACTGTTCATTCCACATGTGTGTATCGGACTCAGAGTGATTTCTGCCCCGACTATCTCGAGGACAAGTCCTGGGACGAACCATGCGTCCGGTTCAATCTTAGAATCGACCCTCGGGTGTCGATGATCTATTCGATGCTTCTCGAGCAGCTTGGGCAGTTTGTTCAAGTCTTCATCAGTAAATCCTGAGCCACACTTGCAGACGGTTCTGAACATGTCCTCGCTCTTGTCATAGGCTGCAAGAAGCAAGGCACCATAAGTTCCTCCACGTCGTCCTCTACCTGCGAACGCCCCCACCGCGGCGAGATCCACGCTGTCTTGCATTTCCGATTTGTATTCACGCTTGTACTTAATCCAGGTCCATCCCCTCGCTCCTGCTTTGTAGATTGAGTCGGGACCGATCGACTTGATCATCAAGCCTTCACATCCGTCTGCGACCGCCTGCTGCATGAAGTCGTCGAGTTGCTTGGGATCGTTGCAAATTTTCTGCCGTGAGAGCTCGGTTTTTCCATTCTTCTGGATAAGCTCTCGAAGCCGTTCGCGTCTCTCAAGATAGCGACGGTCTGTATAGTCAGTCATGTCGGCGTATAGGAGATCAAAAGGGAAGAAAGCCACGGGTATCTCTTCGATCGTTTTGTCAAGGTCATATTTTCTGCCTCGACGTTGCGAGATCAGCTGGAACGGTAAAAGTTCACCTGTAGACGAGTCAACTGGGACAGCTTCTCCTTCAAGGATTACTCCTTTTGCTTCTATGTTATTCTTCAGCAGTCGTTGAACATCTGGGAATTGGTCGGTGATGTTCTCAAGACGTCGGGAAAAGAATGTGACTTCCTCAGCGGAGATGTGTGCCTGGATTCTCAATCCATCGTACTTGTACTCCGCCGCACACTCGCCATCCATCTTGGCCATGATCGCCTGTGCGTCGGAAAGCCGTTCGGCAAGCATAGGCCGGATGGGCCTCCCAATAGTAACTCTGAGTGATTCAATTGCATTGATACCCCCAGTAACGAGAGTTCTAGCAACGTAGCCGAGGTCTGACGACCGATTGTAAGCACGTTCCAGAATAGGCCTTGAATTTTTTCCTCCTCCTAGGGAAATCGCGAGCGCGTCAAGAATGGTCATGTCAGCTACTCCAAGCCGTAGGCGGCCGAGAGCCATTCGCGTGAGGTACTTTGCCTCACTGGAAGAAGCCTTTCCCAGGAGGCCAGTCATATGCCTGAGCTTGGAGTCGACAGAACCATGGCCTGACTCGTGTGCTATCATGTCGAAGATTTTGTAGACTTCCTCCACAGTAAGGGCGTCTCTGTGAAAGGACGCCTGGGTTTTGTCTTTGAGGAGCTCCTCCGCAACGGTTCCTAGATCGCCTACCTTCTTGTAGATTGTCGTAACCTTTGCCTCCGTTTGTCCAGTTACTTTTGCGAGAATACGGAAGAGCAGCTTCTCTGCGACTCCGAGTTCAATCCCTAGAAAATCTGGATACAGCTTTCCTTGAGTCAGGTACACTACCTTATCGAGAATTGAACGTGGGGTATCTTGAATGAGTTCGACGAGAAAACGGGCTATCTCAAGCCTTTTCGTGGTCGCCTCGATCTTCGCGTACGTCTCGACAATCCGCGAATAGAGCATAGTGCAGAAACAGCTCGATGATGATGAAGATTGGAAGCTCTTAATTTCTTACTTGTGTTCCAGCAGAGCCCTTGATGGCTCGTCCAAGGTCTCCGAGGTTTGCTATCACCGCTCTCTTTCCGCCGTTTCGGAGAAATCTGATTACGGCTTCCACCTTCGGTCCCATGCTTCCTTTGGCGAAATATCCCTTTTGGGCATGGATCTCAAGCTCACCTGGGCTAATCCTCGAAAGTAATCGTTGACGTGGCTTTCCGTAATCGAGGTAGACGCCATCAACATCGGTAAGGATGACAAGGCTCTCTGCATGAATCGAGGTGGCCAATCTTTCAGCAGCCAAGTCCTTGTCTATTACGGCTTCTACCCCCCTAAGGTGGCCCCCTTGTCTTATGACCGGTATCCCTCCTCCTCCGCAAGCGATGACCACCGACTCGTCCTCAACGAGAACTCGGATAGCCTCATCCTCAACAACTGCTTTGGGATCAGGTGAAGGGACGAATCGTCGGTATCCTCTGCCAGAGTCCTCCTCGATGACGAGGTCGCTCCTATCTCTCATCAATGCGTCTTTCTGCTCCTTCGTATAGAATGGACCGATTGGTTTTGATGGGTGTTTGAACGCAGGATCGTCCTGGTCCACGATGACCTGGGTGATAATCGTTGCAACTGCTCTCTTCGATTCAAGCCTTGCCAACTCGTCTCGAAGGGATTGTTGAATGATGTAGCCTAGGAAGCCCTGAGTTTCTGCGCCGCAAGCGTGAAGTGGCATAGGTGGCACCTTCGCCTGGCCCAGCTCGTGCCTGATGACAGTTGCACCAATCTGGGGACCGTTTCCGTGGACGATGACAACTCTGAACCCGTCGTTAACAAGAGCCGCTATTTGAGTCATTGTGGATCTTACGTTTTCATATTGCTCGTCAAACGTTCCCTTTTGGTTACGTTGAAGAATTGCGTTCCCGCCTAAGGCAAGAACTGTAATCGGAGTTCGACTCAGCAAGCGTTTCGTCTCTTCGAAGGACGGGTAGGAACGCTGGGTTCCTTTTCTCTCTAACGTCCCCCTCACGAAACGGGATAGGGTAGTCCATGAGCCGTCTTTTCTACTTCGAAGGTCGATCTCTCACCAAGAAAGTTGGCGGCCTTAAAGGATAGCGGTAATGTCGGCAGGGTTTGCATAGACACGAGAACTGGTCGAGCACGCCACATGATCGTGACGATTCAATCAAAAGGAAGGAACCGCTGACATGGTCGCGCCCCCACCCAACGACGCTCGAAGCGTAAAGCGATATTATGTCGCAGGCGAATTCTACGACTGGGTAACCGATCCCAGGGCCCTAGAAAGAATATTCCATCGGGGACGATCCACCGTGGCAAAAAGGCTCATTCGAAGACTTGGTAAATCACAGCTTGCGCTTGATATTGGCTGCGGGACGGGGCTAATCACTAGATTCATTCAATCATCGCATGTAGTTGGCATCGACATCAATCGATGGAACCTCGACAGGGCAAAGCGACGGATTCAGGACGCGGATTTTGTACAATGCGATGTCGAGCATTTACCCTTCCGAAACGGACTTGCAGATTTTGCGATCTGCACAGAAGTAGTCGAACACCTCTATTTCCCTTCTCGGGCCCTACGGGAAATTGCCAGGGTAATGAGGCCTAAGGGCACTTTCATCGGCTCCGTTCCGAGCAGCAATCCTCTGTGGAGGTTCCGAAACATTCTAAGCGTAACCCACCCCCAATCCGAACCATTTCACAATAATTTCTCAAAGCCTCGGCTGAAAGAATTGTTGTCGAGATTCTTCGCGGACACCGATCTTTTCTATGAGAATTTGCTGATGAACCTCTTCTTCACGGCCCAGAGACCTACGCCCAATAGGCGCCAGACCTGAACGCCCATTTGCTTGCTGGTTGTTAAATAGCAGTGGTCCTCCCAATCGCGATATTACCAATGTATCCATACCCTGGATGGCGACGCGTGCTCTTTGTCGCAGTCCTTGTCGTCGTGCTGGTCATCGCTTTGGCTCCCTCGATCACCCAGGGCACTATCAAGATCCACATTTATGGATTGACTGCGCCGGGCGTGATTGACCACCTTTACGTCAAGTTCACGAGCTTGCAATTCCACACATATGGGCTCGGATTCGGTGCGGGATGGGTTAGCATCAATGAGACTACGCCAATCATCGATCTGATACCCATCCCAACTCAGTTCTTGCCGCAAATCGTCGCCTCTGCACAGATAACTTCAGGTAGATACGATGCAATTCGGTTGTTTATGACAAATTCGACCGCGCTAATAGGCGCAAATCATGTGTCTCTATCGAATACCCCGACGTTGAGCGCTAACTTCACTCTCCCAATCCCCCCGAACGGCTTTGGAGACGTTCTATTGCTGGTAAGCTTCGATGATTCTCTCGTATTCGCCAATCCGGCAGCCCTCTCAATTCAAGTCGTCCAGATCTCAGTAGTCTAACGATCCCACCGAAACCATCAAATTCGACCGTCTAATCAGCGGTTTACATGTGTGTGATCGGGAAGAACCAACTCGTCAGCCTGATCAAGGCTCACAAGTGCATTCATCCATTTGACTATGGACTCTTAGACGGAGACGGTTATGTGCTTACAGTCAAGGAAGAACGGACACTCCACTATCTGGAACACCAGAACCTGGTCTCCAACGAGGTCGTCTTCACGCCTCCGGAATTTGTGGCGCATCTCACTGCGAAAAGCAAGTACGGTAGAATGGGGCTCTCGTTCCTGAATGCTGCAAAGGTCCACAGCGGTTTCATAGGTCGCCTCGCCCTCGAGCTAGTTAATCTTAGCAACGAACGAACACCCATAACGATCAAGAGGGGTGACCCGCTAATGCACATCGAGTTCATGAAACGCGAGGGAGAAGCCTCACCTTACAACGGAGGCTACATGTTCCAATTCATGAGTGAAGATGAAATCGGGGAGTACATGTCGATCCTGGCGAGAGACTTCAAGACTTTGTTTCCTAAAGACTACCTAACAAAGGCAGCTCAGGCGCGCGTTGCCGTGGTTACTCAAATTTAGTGGCCTGGCCATCGAATAAACCGGAGTCATTGTCCATGGCCGGCTCCGTCCGGATGGACACGCTGTTACTTCTGAGATGAAATTTCATCCAAAAGCTGCTTTAGCTTCGGATCTTTGATTGCCGCCCTAGAGGATTCGTAGAACTCTTTGAGCTTCGTCGCTTCAATGCCTCCCTTGGCATATTCGTTCGCCTGAAGGGCCATTTCCAGCTTATCGAGTTCGTGAACTAGCTGTGCTTCTTTGCTTTTCTCGTTCTCCAGCTCCGACCATAATTCCCGGTAAACTCGCTGAGAGTCCTTTGGAAAGTAGGAAAGCAATTGTTCGCGGGCAGCGATTTTCTGAGCCTTGACGATATTTTCCCCCTTCGACGCCTTGTCTTGAGGAGTCAAATCTCCAGTAATCGCTTCCTCCAAATCGTGCAATAAGGCGAGCTTTAGCAGTCTTTCCACGTTGTAGCCTCGTCTTTCGCCTTCGAATAAGCAGAGAAGCGATAATGCAAACGAATGATCGGCCACCGATTCAGTTCTTTGAAGACGAAGTTTCTTCAGCCAGCCCTTCCGCTGTTCGGCCTTTAGTCTTGCAGCGAGTTCCCAAAATCGGACAAGCTGGTCCAAAAAGTAATCCCTCCTGGGTCGCGAATATTACCGCAATGCCTAAAAACTCTTCACAATGCAAATACGTCAACTATTCAACCCGTTAAGGCTTAGCAAATTGGTTAAGAAAATCCTAACTAGATTCGCCGTCGCAAAGAAGCCAGCTCGATCTGAGGGTACACAATACAGATCCCCGCGAATATATTTGCCGACAAAACTGACCGATGACTCTAGCTTTCCATTCAAAGAAGGAGATTTACTCACTATTCGAGTTGATGGCCGTAAGTTGATCGTTCAGAAGGCTCAGAAGAGCATTCTCCAGATATCTGGGACCGGAGATGCCCGGCAGAAGCCATAATACCTCAGGGACCCGACGCGTCCTGCGTTGCAAGCCGAATGTTAAGAGTGGCCGTGCAAGTTACGAATCTCACTGGTGAACGTTTCTGGGGCCAAGACACGCAATTACCGCCTCAAGTCCAGATCGCTGTTAACATCAATATAGTCGGACTAGAGATGAAAAACGAGTCCACAGCTGACGCTCCCTTTGTTTTCACGGTGAACTACAGTCCGTCGATTGCACAGCTCAGCGTCAAAGGCCGGGCGCAAGTGATCGGCGAAAAAGAAGAGATCTCTAAGATGATAGGTGAGCACAAACAGAACAAGCCGCCACCCGTAGCCATAATTCAGGCAGTATCGAGCATTGCTATGGCTGAGGCGATTCTCTTATCGAAGAGCCTGGGGATCCCCCCGCCACTCCCTCCTATGGGCCTTCCGCCAGAACAAATGCAACCGCAGCAACAGCAAGGACAGAGAAAATCCGAGCCGCGTTACACAACGTAATGTAGCTCGGAATTTTTGAGCCTTCCAAAATTTTGGAGGGTTGTTGTTCCTCCAAGAAATTGGAGGGCATAGCAGAAGGAGGGATAGAGGGATTGCATTTTTCGAGCTGGAACGCATCGTGCACGCCAGCAAAAAGATGACTGGCTTCCATTAAATAGTTAGTGCTAATGAGCATGAAAATGTCGGAATCTCTATATAGAATCCGACATGCATGGCACGCAGTCGGGATCCTAACGAGGTACAAGAAGAGAAAAGCGTGGCTGACTGGAAGCCAAGTTGATACAATCCTCGGAGTGGCTGGGAGGACTAGCCCTCGCGATTACGCCATGATGACATTGATGAGATGGGGTCTTAGGGTAGGGGAGATAGTAGGATGTGAAGGGCTCCCAGGAATCCATCTGGAAGACATTCGATCAGAAGGAATCTGGGTAAAAGGCAAAGGGTACAAAGCCGGAATAGTTCAAGACAGCCTCGTACCGATGCCGGCCAACGTGATCAAACTGGTTAGACAATACTCCTCCAATCTGAAACCCGGAGACAAAGTGTTCCCGATTTCTGAGAGACAAGCCGAGCGAATCGTCAAGAACTATGCAAAACTATCTGGAATCGAAGACTGGCGCCTAGTTGGACCTCACCGCCTCAGAGCCTTCTTCGCAACCGACGCCAAAGACAAGGGAAAGGACGGTTTGATGATCAAAGACCTAATGCGTCACAAGAATCTGGCGACGACTGAGATCTACGTTGGAAGGGCCAGCCCTCAGACGCTAAGGAGGGTCGTAGAAGAACTTGCCGAGCAAGTGGTAAGCTAGAAGAATCTTGACGTTTTTCCCTTTAAGAAGTTACGCAAGGATGTAGGAGGACAAGTAAGGCGGGATTCATTGAGGAATTTACGTTAGAAATTTCTCAACCAACAATCCATCTTTTTCTCTCACTTTAAAGATTCTTCTTCACCATAAGGATTAAACGAGAGGTGAAATTGCCGGTTCTCGGACGTGAAACACGTGCCTCGAAGAGCTGTTCGAAGACCGGCCAAGCAAAAGACAACAATCCTGTTCAAGGCTGGGAACCTCCCCAGTACGCCTGAGGAACTTTTCCGTCGGGTATTCTGGAAGAGCGACTTTCTCGCGGGCGAGGCCCACAACTTTTGGAGGGAAGTCAAGAAAGCTGAACCGAGTGGTCTGCCAATTCAGGCATGGAAGGACTGGATCTTGAAACGTGGGATGAGCGTCGGGCAGTTCTACAACATGATTCATGGACTGGTTGGAGCTGGATTCATAGAGAAGCGCGATTCCAAGTGGCATATGAGTGAGGGTTTCATGCAGGAACTGGAACAGATGATGAAGGTATATTCTTCAGAAAGCGGCTATGAGGCTAAGATGCGATAGTCGTCCAAAAAACTGGATCCATTGGCATACATCCAATAAATTGTAGCCCTAACGGCGAGTTTTCAAAGCCCGGCCTTGAAGATCGATTTCTCCATTCCTTACTCTAGTAGTTGAGATCGGTTTCCCATCGGCAGCCGTGAGCAAATCGACGACGTGCAGATCCAGCGGCCGAAGATCACTCTGCCTTCTGAGACGGTTCAATCGACGACCACTTGCAAGAGTACCCTTGCTGACAATTAGTGCTTGTAGCTTCTTTCGCCTAGCAGCTGGTCCGTAAGGCTCGCGAAGCATAGTTACTCTTGCCCGCGACGACCAGCGCCCAGTCTTCAGAAACCTGCGCAGGTCACGGACCCGACTTGAAAATGGGCGAACTTGGTGTTTCTTATGGAGGGTGCCAACAAGTCGGTCGCTGGTGACTCCGATCAAAACCGTGTCTCCAAGTTTGAAAGCCTCAGAGAGCAAATGTTGGTGGCCGGCGTGTAAGACGTCGAAGGTTCCTCCAAGAGCCACGAGTTTGTATCGGCGGGCTGATCGTGACAAGTCGCGCCTTCTCGGTCTTAGATTTTGAGGATAAAGCTTGGTTTGCCGTAGCGAATTTCTTCGGTTTTCTGGAGGGCAGTGCGAAAAAACGATCTCACCTAGTCTTCGCCAGATGTGCGCTCCACGCTCGGGTCATAGGATGCAGTCGCTAAGACCCCCTTATCTCTAGAACAACCCCTGATTGGCGGCAATAATGGGCGAGACTGGCGGTTCAAGGTGCAATCCCGGCTTAAGTGGCTCGGCGAAAAACGTGATTGGCCCAGTGAATCTGGTGGTTATCTTGAAGCAGCATCCCAGATCCGAGATCATGGCTGATAATGGGCGATTCGGTCGCTAGCCGTGCCTGCACCCAATGCCGCTTCAGAGGTATCAGGGAACCCGCGAAAAGGATCAGACGGGTAACTTCCTTACCTGATCGATCGAACAACTCCTGGATTCTCGTTGTAATCCAGTTCGACGAAACCTATTATGGCTAGTCACGCGGCAACCGAGAACTTCGTAGCCCGGTGGTGTAGTGGTCTAGCATAGCATGGGCGTTTCGGGCCAGAAACACGAAAGCGTCCCCTAGTCGGCTCTGGATCCCCTCAAACAGAGGGGTTGGAGCAACCTGCTGACGGGAGTTCGAATCTCCCCCGGGCTACCATTGAGGTCTCACGAATTCGTACTGCCCGCCCGGAAGGCAATCTCGATGATCGCGGTGGTAAGTGGGACGACAGCAGCTCGGGCAGTATTCTTCGAACTCTATACTCTGTGTCACGACAAGCAAGTCGCAGCGCGAGGCTATTGGGAAGAGAGCACAGAGAACCGTTCTGGTGACAGTGACCCTTCGCCCTACGAACTCATCGTTCTCTCGATACTATCGCCGACAAAGTAGAAACGATGGAGCGAGGACCTTTCAGCCTGCACTTGGATGGACTTACATGAACCATTTTGAGCCAGTAGTGTCCGCGGAGCTCAGCAGGCGTTACGAACGGCGAAAGGAGATCATCCGCAAGGGAACTTGGAACGCGTCTAGAAATGGATGGGAGTATAGCGGCGATTTCGCAGGCATCTGGGCTGAGGGCCACCACGTCGTCAACGGAGTCAGAGAGATGCTGAACGCTTTCAGCAGGTGGCTCGACAGCCTCTAAGCCTCAGCTCTGTTTATCTCTCCGATCGACCCAATGTTATCTCGACTCGACATGACAGCCGAGATCAGTGCGCGTTATGAGATTCCCCTAATCGGGGGAACAATAAGCCCTGAACTCGCTCAGAACCCAACTGACGGTAAAGGCTCCAGCAACTGTTCCCGACCGATTTGCATGATCGTTTGTCCGCTATTCAAACACATAGAATATCATAATGGTCCGACTCGATACGACGACATTGAACGTTACACAACGCCAAACAGATGAGCCCAAATACAACATGGGAAGACCAAGCTTGCACATCAACACCTTAGCGATACAACAAGATTAGCAATCAGATTACGCGATAATTGGATCCGACGTCGTCAAAGTACAGACGTAGAAAGCTCACGCCTTCGGGGCCGATGGATGTGTCGTGGCTCATTTACTTGCCCGTTCCCATAGAAGCCGGCACGAAAATGTGCAATGGGACTTTGCCTGCTTCAAGTTCTTCTCTGACATCACTGTACTTCAAATTGGCTAGGGTGTCCTCTCCGAACCCCCACGAGCGTTGTCAAACTGATGATGCACTTCTCCCGCAACGTTGCGATGTCAAGAAGTTTCGCGAGTCTTCTTTGAGAGCTACCTTGTCAACCTTAACCAGAGACTCAACAGCGCTCTATCCAACAACTCTATGAGCGCCTCGAGTCGTAAATGGTCATCACAGCCGCTTGTTCCGAGTATTGCCTTGTTGTGATATCAGGGAGCCTTTGTCTGAATGGGGTCCGAAAGGATAGGCGAGGTCTTTTCTGTGGGCGGCAAGGGAGACCGGTTCCGAAATGGTCGAGGAGTAATTTCCGCACTGCTGGGAGTGGTGCTGACAAATGCGTTCATGTGGGGAGGTGGGAGCCCTGGATGGTACTATTCGTTTTTCGTCGATGCTCTCGTTTTCGCGATAGCTGTCGGGATATTTCGTGTTTGGACACAGAAGAAAGGGCGCGAGAGCTCTGAGAAAAGCTTCAAAGAAGCAGCTCTCTGGGTCTTAGGAGTAATCTTGGGAGCACTCTTGGCGATAGGGGTGAACGCTCTGCAGTTAGGGGTGACTCTGGAAGGAACCGATCTCATCTGGAGCGTTGTCCTCTTCGTCGCGATCGCAGGAGCTGCCTACGGAGTCATCATTTTACAAAGAGCTTTGAAACCAACATCATCACCTATGTAAGTGACACCTGCAAAGGTTGCCCCGTCCCATTTATTTCGCACGGCCTGCTGAAATCCTAAATTGTGTGCCCAACCCTTTCCGAAAATTTCGACCTGTTGCTATCTAAGACTTGAGTTTGCGAGAAAAAGGGGGAGGGTGGGTTTGAGAAGCATTGGAGTGTTAAGTGACTATAACGGCAACTGAGACAGTGTTTGGATGATTAAACCGCTTGTGGCTGTCACGGTTACAATGTAACTTTGTCTCGCGGTGCCACTCACTGTTGAAACGGTCAATGTTGAGGTTCCTGATGCTCCTGATGATAGCGTGACTGTGCCCGGCGACACGGTGGGAGAGGGGCCAGACCGAGAACCGGGGGAAACTGAGAAGACCGAAGGTGCAGTCGTTCGGTAAAATATTGACCCTTGCAATGAGAGAGATGCAATTCAGAAAACCTCTTAGGCTTCTGTGACCCTATACTTCATAGCCCAGACGAACAATGTGAACGGTCCGACAATCCAGGCAATTGCTCCTGCTGCCAACCAGGAAGATGGAGGTACGTAAAGTGTGCCACTGGCTGTCGTAAGTCCTCCTGCCAAGTAAGAGAGAAACTGTCGGAAGATCTCGGTTGGAGAAACAAGGGATGTTGCAACTATTGCTTGGAACCAAGGAATCGACCCTGATGGACCTACAAGCCCAGCGATAAGAATTGTGACAATGTTCCACAAGAAACCGAAAAGCAAGAGGAACGTTATGGACACCAAAAGAGCAATTCCCAGGCTGCGACTTAGGGCCGAAATAACCAAGAAGAGCAATGAATATGAGATTGAGAGAAAGATCGCCGAAGCTAAGAAACCGAACAGGAAAGACGCGGTAGGAGACTGGCCCGTACGTATCCAGATCAGACCGGCAGAGCCCAATATGATTGCGACGACAGGAGCCAGCTCTGACCCGAAGACTCCAAACATCTTTCCCAATGCCACTCCATACCTGCTAACGGGTTTAGACAACAGCAATTCGAGAGTTCCTTCGCTTTTTTCACCCGCGACCGCATCATAGGCAACCGCCTGGCCTAGGAGAGGAAGGATAAGCGGAATAAAAAACGAGCCTGCGGAGTATAGCGCACCATCGGGACCAGCAGGTGTAGTTGAGGGCACTAGCGATCCAAAGACAACAGTGTCGTTCAGTCCACCCTTGTTCATGTGCACAATGAAAAGTCCACTCCCGTAGGGCTTGGGATTTATGTAGTACCCGCTGGAGTCGGTCGTCCCCACTCTATATTGGCTCGTCCATCCTCCCGGTGGAGAGTATGTGCTGAAGTCACGTGGCAAAGAACTTGCGTTGATAACCTGCAAGATGAAAACATCCGACGATGACAACGGTACGCCTAGGGTATCAAGGAAAACTGCAGAGAATATTTTTTCAGAGGATCCAGCCAGACTCAATTCCTGCCATATAGCCCAGCCTTCCTCTCGTGCGGTGGCTGAAAGTTGTCTGTGAGTATCAATGCAGCAATATGGTGGCTCTTTCAGATCAGGGTACGCGATTCCCAGTGTCATGTTTGGGAAAGTAGACCAGAGATTCGTGAAACGAACCCAGCCAGCAGAGTCGGTGCTGTTAGTGCTGAGAACGTTGTAGGAGGGCTTGACGAATCCCCCTCCCGGGCTACGCGTCGTAGAATTTACGAGTTGGACTAGTTTTCCCGAGAGATGTTCACCCGTGGGGGCGGCAGCAAATGATGCGAAGGCCAGATGGCTCGTGTTGAGGTCAGGCGAGTACTCAAAGTTGTAAGTTACGAATTCAGGCGTTCCACTAGTCCCCGGCGAGCCAGAGGTGTTGGTAAAAGTGCTCCCTAGAATAGCGAGCGCAAGGACAACGACGACGATTACGAGCCTGAGACTTAGAAAAGTTGTCTTCCACTCTTTAGCCGCTACTGGTAGCACACCCCTCAGCCATCTAGCCAACTTCAAGATCTATCGCCTGTGAGTTCTAAGAACGCTTCCTCCAAGCTGTGTTCGAGACGTCTTGAGCTTAGCAGTAAGACTTCCGCATCCACCAGTTGCCTGTTGATGTCAGCCACGAGTTCATCGCTCATCGAGCCTGATACTCTCAGGGTTGTGCCTTGAAGGTCAACGGAGGTCACACCTACGACCTTTCTCAGTTTTTCGACTATGTTCGAATCGACACCCTTCGTCTCGATCTCCAGAGTTCTTTTGCTATTGCCAGTCGCCTGTGTAATTTCTCGCGGCGTTCCGACTTTGATCAGTTTTCCTCGGTTCAGTATTCTTACTTTAGTGCATAGCTTCTCAACTTCTCCTAACAGGTGAGATGACAGGAAGATTGTTCGGCCTTGGTGATGCAGTTCCTGCAATGCGAAACGAACAAAAGCCATTCCCTGGGGGTCCAAGCCATGAGAGGGTTCGTCCAGAATCAGGATGGGGGGATCAGCCAGTAACGCTCCGGCAAGCGCAAGTCGTCTCTTCATGCCAAGACTGTAAGCCTTCGCCTTAACTTCAGTTGCCTCTGCTAATCCTACCTCACTAAACACTTCCTGTATCCTCTGGTCCAATCCTGAGCGGTTAAGGCCGTAGAGACTCGCCCAGTACCGCAAATGCCGTCGACCTGTCAATCCAGGATAAAATCCTGGGTTCTCTGGCATAAAACCAACCTGACCCATCGCTTGCAAAGGCTGGTTGGCGACGTCGTAACCTGCCACCTCAGCTCGACCGCTAGTCGCCTTGAGTAGAGTCATGAGAATCTTGATAGTTGTAGTCTTCCCTGCGCCGTTGGGGCCGAGAAAGCCGAAAAATTCTCCGCGGTCCACTTCGAGCGTGAGCGAATCAATGGCGGGGCGTATTCTCCCTCGATAGACCTTCGAAAGGGACTCGATTACGATTGCAGGCAGAGGGTGAAACCTTCTTCCAGTCTCGTCGCGGTAGAAATCATTGCCCAAAACACTGGTTTCCTCTGAGATGTGGACCAAAGTAACAATCTAAGCCGGTTTGCAGACCGTGGCTCTGCCTTATGTTTTCTTCGTGCTCTTTTCTAATCTGCCGTAGCCTCGCATAGCGCCTCAACAGTTCCATCAAACCCTGACTTCCAAGAGCGATCTGTTTCGTAATCGGGAAAGACCAGCACATGATTCATCCTACTGACCCCAAGGAGCAAAATGTGATTGCCATTGAATTGGAATCTATTGGATCGATATTCGTTCGATGTAATTTGCCCCTCTTCGGATCCTACTCGAACCGAAAAGTTCACTTTTCACTTCCATCAAGAGTTTGAGCAGACGTCGTCCACGTTCCGTGAGCTCGTAAACTGTGACTTGCCGTTCATTGACGCTTTCGGTGATGAAGCCTGAATCCAGTAAATACGAGATGTACCCCCTCGCGAATCAGAAATTTAGGTTTGCCCTGTATACCAATTGAGACTTCGAAACCCCGCCTTGCGCCAGAGACAGAACGTCATGGATCACCCCCGTACTGTCCCTTCTGTAGACTAATGGTCCAACAACCATGATACAGCAAAAAAGAAAAATGTGCAGCTTCTATTTAGGAGGCCTGTTTACAATGTATTTCAAAATAATACACGTGCGAAGCTGAGGATAATTGTGTCGAAGGATATTTGTTCATAATAATTTGAGGAACAGATTTTCGTGGCTACTTATTAGCCCTAAAAATGCATTGTTTCATGGAAAAATTGAATGCATCTAGGATACCGGGACTTGGCAAGACAAAGCCAAATCAGTTACTCAAGTCTAGAGTATGGGCGAGTACTAGTCTAATCATAATTGCGCTAGCTGTGTCGGCGATTCCTGCGTCGCACGCTTACACGTCTACCGCTACTCCCCACTCTGCCTCCAGTGATAAGATTGCCATAGAAGATCGGGTTCACTCACTCATTTCAAATATGAAGAAGAACCGGGCCATCTCTCTCACTCTAGATTCCCCCCAATTCCAATCCCTAGCACGAGGACACCCAATACAGTTCCACAGCATTTTCACGACATGGTCTATTCGCCCCGGCGGGACATAGGTGACCTTACGTGGAGAACTGTGAACGTAGTCTACTATTACTACGACAAAGACAACTCCTCAACAAACATTGTGGCCACACTCGACCCTAGTCTAAGTGAAGTGACTGGTGTAACGGAAGAACAACACACGGGAAGATTAGGCACTGCAACCTCAACCGTGGATTCGGGGTATACTTTCTGGACCGCAGCAACGCAGCAAACGAATCCTGTTTACGAGGCGGATTCACGGTGGACCGTGCCTTACGCCCACGAACCCTATAACACAGCATGCAGCTATACTCACTGCGACTATACCCCCTGGGCAGGCTTGACGACCGACTACAATGGCGCGAATTACATAGTTCAGGCGGGAACGGATTCAGGAGTCTACTGCGCATTTGGAGGATGCTCCGAATTCTACCAATCCGTGTACGAATTCAAACCTCAACCCGTTCAATATTGCGGCGGTGTCCGTTCTGGCGATCACGTCGAGGCCGATGTTTACAACGACGCCATCCTTGGCGGGTCTTCGGGGAACTGGGACGTCTATCTGTTCGATTACGGGACTTCAGGTCCCCCAGGCGGGCAAACCCTCTGCGCTGTCAGCGGCTATGGCTTTGGCGTCCCTACACCCTACTACGCTCAGTTTATCGGCGAGAGAGCATGTAAGTGCCAGGGCTTCACACGGCTACCTAACTTTGGCTCCGTCACCATGACTACAGGCATAAACACCAGAAACGGGGGAATAACTGGATACACTCCCTACAGCAATGGCTGGGACTATCAGATCTTTATGAACAACGGCTGTTCTGACGGCACAGACAATATTAGTACTTCAAACGTCGCGACGGACGGTACATTTACACTTACCTACGAAAACAGCTGCAACACCTAAAACAAACATAGCTCCAAAAGAGCAATCCCAAGATCCTCTTTTTTTTCTATCCAAATAATTCGCGGTCGCCGTCCCCCCACATTCACGATCCCGCCGAATATCACTGAGATTGGCTAAACCAATTTTTGGCCCAGTTAGGGAGGGTTCAAACCATCTTCTGACAGAGCCGGATCGGAAGAAAGCGAAGGATCAGCCTTCCTCTTCCGAATATTCCATTTTTACAAGATCCGGATTGAAGCATCTTGCTTGTCTTATCTTGCGATTCCAAACAAAAACCGATGCAATGCATTTTCTCTTCGAGACTTTCTTGTTATCAAATTCATGAACAGTTTCTTTAGCAGGGGATGCCGCCTCTCGCCTATTTCCTATCCATGTCACCTCGTAAACAACGAATACGCAGGCACCAAAGAGCTTCTCCATAAGTCGAAATGTATTGAGGAACAGGTTCCGGATTCGCTTTAACTCTTCGGGCTGATTTTCCTATGAGCGCCTCAGCCTTCACGAAAAACCTTTCGCTCTCTAAACTGGTGCTTTGCATGCGGCCTACCAGTTTGCCAAGACGACTATAGTTTCTATGGAGTTCCGAAGGATGGAGGGCGTGCCGACGTTGGCCCGTTCTTGGAGGTTTGCTCGCTGGCGACATCTGCCTCTTGCCTTGGTTTCATTTTCCGGGCGACGATAAGCAATATGATTCCTGTAATGACAAGAGCGATGCCCCAAAAGAATGTGATAGTGGACGCCCAATAATACCACGGCAACGAGCCAGGGAGACAACCGTTGATTGAACAAGAAATGAACCGGTCAGGACCACCGACATGAACAGGAAAATTCCTATGACAAAGAGCGCGAACCCCATTGTTTGGAGGGTATACTTGTCAAGTCGCCGCAACAGCGTCTTCACGCTGCAATAATTGACGCTCCGACATGAAGAAAAACCAGCCGTGCCTATCTCTAAGCCCTGCTGGACTCCAGATTTCATGGTCTTCATCCCCTTCGGCGAGAGGGGTCGAACAAACCCCTCTGACCCAAGCAGCAAATATGAACCCAGAGTCTTAGTTCTGCCCTCAAGACTTTAACCCCGGTCTGCTATCTCGCCAATTTCCAGAATTCAAAGCCTTCTTCTGCGAACCCCGCTTTGGTGATAAAGAAAAATTTCACCCACGCTGGCGATGCAGCCCAGCGGATTCGAACCCGCTCAAGCCATAGGCTATTCGTGTTTCTCTTTCGTTCGAGTCTGCCGGATAACCGTCCCTACGACCAGATCGAGACTCGAGGAGGCCAAGAAATTGATTGAAAGGTTCAGCGACATCCCAATCGGAGCGCCACGGAATCTGAGTTCTTATCAGACGCCCATTCACGCTGAGAGGGCAGAAGGATCGCTTCGTGGACTTCAGGGGGTTTTGGAAGGAGGTGAAGGTCCAGGTCGCCGGTTACAGGGAGTTCTGGAAACAGGCGACATCATATCAAGAGGGTATGATTATCGTTCTCCTCATCGGCTTCGCCGCCTACTTTTACGTCATATCCGAGTTTCCTCTTTACATCAATGATGTTGTAGTCTACTCGATAGGATCGACCCTGCTCACCGTCGAGGGGTTTTCTGCTTGGGCTGAGTTCGCTCGTCCGCCGGCCGGAATGGAATGTTCCTATAATTGTCGGACTCGTTGCGGTTCTAACGTCAGTTCTGACGGTCTCGAACGCGTACTTTGAATCCATCCAACTGAAGTACCTCTCCTATGCTCCTACGACCGCCCTGTTCGAGAGGGACGTGATCCTCTTCGTTTTCTTCATCGGAGTGTATGTTGTGAGCGTTCTGTGGCCAGAGACGAGGAAAAAACGCTTGATCAAGGAAGCCTTCGAATCCGATGATCTTGCAGCAACTGAGCCTTGATCGCTCCTAAGAGCTGTAAATCAGAGAGCCGGGATTTGTATATCCACGGTAGAAAATCGTGAGGTCTCAAAGGTCTCCCCGGGCTACCACGATGATCAGATAACCGGACTCTTTCCCTGGAAGGTCGATGCTTAGAGGTTTTTCAGCTCGGAGCTCCAGAACCCTCGAAGAAGGAGCCCAGTGATCAGGCCTCCGATATGTGCGAAGAAGCCTCCGCCGGCGAAGAGGTCCAAACCAGCGATGAATATGATCAGTATGACACCTCGTGGTCCTGTTGCAGCCCCCATGATGCCATAGACTGCCCCTGAGGCGCCTACTCCACAGCTCCATGTTAAGGGGTTCATGTTAGGGATCCCGGTGAGAAAGAAGCCTGTTAGATCCGCTCCAACAAAGGTTAGGTTGCCTGCAACGCCTGTGAGAAAAAACGTTGCAACCCAACGAGTCTTAGTGACCTGTTCCTCAAGGATAAACCCGAATATCAACAGAAATAGAACATTACCGGCGATGTGAATGATACCTGCGTGCAGAAAGATAGACGTAACCAGCGTCCAAGGATAGATGGGCAGAGGGTCATCACATTGCACCAGCGCCAAAGGAAGGAGAGGTTTGACAATATCCCCTCCAAGCACTCCAATAGCCATGTAGACGACGATGAGTATGAGGGAGAAGACAAGCGTCGGGGAAGTCAGGTATGGGTTTGACGATCTCTCCCCTGACTCCTGGAAGTCTTCGGGCACGAGGCACGCCTGTCCTCGCTATAATATAACCTGCAAGGAACAAGTGGGCAGAAACTTAGACTTATCCCCTTGTGCACCCCAAATTCAAGCATTGCAATCTGTCTGAGCGAAAAGCGATTTCTACTCGGACGGACCTGCGAGTTTAGCTGAAAAGAAGCCGCGTGCCTGTTCCCCTCCTTCTGTGCCGAATCCATAGAGCACCTAGGAAGGCGGCCAATGCAATTATTCCCAGTTGAGCTTGGTTGGCGAAAATCGACTGAATGCCAGATTTCTGAATGAACCCATTCAATGAGGCAAGATCAAACGGCTTCGAAATTGAACTGTACAGCCATACTACCGTCAGTCCAGTTAGGAGCATGAAGACGAATACAAGATGTCCGAAGCTTCTCTTCTTTGCCACCGTGGAGGGGAGCGCAGGTTCAGGATTGAACCCCTGAAACTGGATGAGCTGTTCCGTGCCTGCAATTTCCTCAAGTCTCAACGAATCGTTTTCCCCGAGTTTTTGCTTGAGTTCGGCCTGCCTAGTCAAACTATCCAGAATGTCATCAGTAGTAACCTTGTCCTTCCTCTGTCTCGTCACTGGACCAGAGAACCCGAATCGGTGACGTGTCCTGGGAGATCTAGAATCCGAACCCAACCTTGTCTCCCCAAGATACTAGTAGGCCGATCGCGAATTTGAGGATGAGAGTACTCGTCAACGCTAGATCAAGGACTGGCTCCATCCTCCCTGTCCTAGCCCAGAAAGTCAGGATAGGAATCCCGACGCCTTGTATGCGGAACCGGACCTAGCCTATATACTTGTCGAAACACTTATATGCAAAATCAAACGCGTCGCTCTCGCTCTCCGAGCTTGGACTCTCCTAAAACCCCCTCCAAAACCAGTTCGGAAAGCGAAGACGCAAACCTTCCTCGGAAACCCAGGGAAAAACCCATGAGCACGCCCGCTCCCGGTGCACATCAGCCCAAGGTTCACGTCTGTCCAGAATGCGGAAGCCTCAACCTCATAGAAGACTTCGACCAGGGAGAAACCATCTGCCAAGACTGTGGCCTGGTACTCTCTCAGAATCTAATGAGTCGCGGACCCGAATGGAGAGCATTCACGAAAGAGGAAAAGGACGAGAGAGGCAGGGTCGGAATACCAACATCCTTCTCCATCCACGACAAAGGGCTATCAACAGTTATCGATCGAGTCAACCGAGACGCCTTCGGCAGACAACTACCTTTCGAGACAAGAATGGAGATGCTCCGTCTTCGGAAATGGCAGATCCGGACCCGAGTACACTCATCATCGGACCGTAACCTTGCCCAGGCAATGGCCGAGCTCGACCGTTTGACCGACAGACTGCACGTCCCTGCCAACGTCAAGGAAGACTCCGCCGTTGTATACCGAAAGGCGCTGGATAGCGGACTAGTCAGAGGACGCTCGATTGCCGCAATAGCGGCCGCATCGCTCTATGCAGCGTGCCGGTCGAGCGAGACTCCAAGAACCCTCAAAGAAGTCGCCTCGGCAAGTCGAATCAAAAAGAAAGATGTCGCGCGATGCTACCGCCTCCTTTTGAGAGAGCTGGAGATGTCAATGCCCGTCGAAGACCCAATTCGCTGCATATCGAAAATCGCCAGCCGTGCCGAAATCACGATACAGACCCAGCAATCAGCCATTCAAGTATTGAAAGATGCGAGAAATAAGGGAGTCGTAGCC
>WNGP01001085.1_pt1 | contig 26865 bp, 24 predicted proteins | sample 5407671 | NCBI WGS metagenome assembly WNGP01 (sample SAMN13153381, study PRJNA577476) | soil metagenome | isolation source: 40 cm soil or saprolite under Garry oak tree replicate 2 | place: USA:California | collected 2016-06-15
CTCCTATCCAATCGAAACCGAGCCCTTACGGTTTCAGGAAAGAGGATCTGATAGTTCTCTAGGGAGATAGACCAGGCTCTCATGTCCCGCTTGCGCTGGTGCAGAGCGGCCATCTCTTCAGCCCTCGCCTGGAAGTCGAATGCAACTCCCGCCTTCACCATCGACATGCCGAAGTTGAGCGCTCGGATTCCTGCTGACACCTCGCTCAACAGGTTCTGGTAGTCTCGAATTCCCTTCGTGATTTCGACCCGAGCGCGGTCCAGAACCTGATTCTGGAGATTCTGGCGCTGCGCCCGCAAAGCGAGTGCGTGTGAGACTAGCCACCCTGCAACCGCGATAGAGACTGGTATCAGGCCACTGAAGAGGGGTGTGAGCGGAATAGCTGAGGTCGCACCCGTGGGAGCGGGGCCCGTCGGAGTAGGACCTGCCGGAATACCACACAGACTTCGGATGCCGAATCCGAGGAACACGAGCGCAGCGATTACAGACATCAGCAGGAGTGGGAAAGTGTAGCCTGGCCGATCTTCCGCCGTAGGCGTCAACCCAAGTTGTGTCTCGAGGTCACGGAGGTTCCGAACCGCCCGACTCCTACCTTCCTCAATGCCCCACAGGTGCCACGAGAGCAGAAGCCCCACCAGACCAATCGAGACTGATGCCATGGCCTGGCCTCGTGGATTGCTCACCTGGGATAGCACGACCCCTGCGGCAGTCAGATAGGCGAGCGGTAGCTGCCAGATCTGTGCGCTGTACGCCCGAGAGCGAGCGTTCAATTCGGTGAGTTGGGTCTGTCGCGCGTTCATGGCAGGGATAGAAGATACGGTCGGCCGGCCGAACGCCAATCTATGGGAGCCAATTGGGGGGAGTTCTTCAGAAGCAAAATGTTCGACAGGACTAACAGCCCGTCGAGCATGTGTTTAGATAGTCGGGGCGAGCGGATTTGAACCACCGACCTCGACACCCGAAGATTGTAACGCCTAGGCGTCCATCGGGAAACCGGGCGTTCCGGCGGTCGATTTCGCGGTGTTTCGGGGGGAACATACCCCGGTATGCAAGCGAAGTGGCAGCCGAAGTGGCAACAAGCTCGCCGAATCGGAGTGGCTTGATGGCCCACCCGTTGAGCCCTATTCCTTCTCGGCTCCGCGGCCTTCTCCCGTTTGCTAGATCCAACGCCTGATCCGCGGGAACTTTGATGTCGGGGCAACGCCCGTTCCTTCCCAGTTCGTCTTGGAGATCAGGTTCACGGCCCACGCGAAGGGCACGCCGATCATGAAGTGATCGTCAATCCGATGGCCAAGCTCCGACGCGCCCTAGCCGCGAGGCGACGCAGGTCGCAGATTTTTGTGCCTCGACTCTAGGGGGATGCATGCGGCGCACGACGATCGCCATCACCATCGGCCTCTTCGGAATCGTGGGTGCGGCACAGGCACAGGGTGGCGGGGGCACCGGTGTACTCGTGGGCGTAGTGCGCGACTCCAGTAACGCGGCGATTTCCGGAGCCAGCGTGGTGGTGCTCGGCACCCCGGTTGGAACGGTCACATCAGCAGACGGCTCCTTCCGCCTCGTGAACATCCTCGGAGGTCAACGCACCGTCGTAGTCCACCGGCTCGGTTTCGCTCCGGATTCCGACCGAGTCGAGATCCCCGCCGGGGGCACGGCAGTCCACAACTTCGTGGTCGCCCCAGCCGCCGTGGGACTCGCGAGCGTCGTCGTGCGCGCTTCACCGCGTATGGCCGAGACGAAGGCCGGGGCGCTCGCGGTCGAGCAGAACGCGCCGAACATCGTCTCGGCGCTTTCCGGAGACGAAATTCGCTCCCTCCCCAACTTCAACGCGGCCGAGGCCGCGGGACGGATCCCCGGTATCTCGCTCGAGCGCGACGAAGGCGAAGGCAAGTTCGTGCAGGTACGTGGTACGGAGCCACGGTTGTCCAACGTCACCATCAATGGCGTGCATGTCCCCGGGACCGAGGCATCCCGCATCGCCAAGTTGGACGACGTCCCATCCGACCTGTTGGCATCGATCGAGGTCTCGAAGACGCTCACCGCCGACATGGAAGCGGACGCGATCGGCGGCTCGGTCAGGCTCGTGACGAAGACTCCGGAGGACGCGCCGCGGGGCTACATCGCGGGGCAGTACGGGCAGACCGCCCTGGCCGGACGCAACACGTTCCAGGGAGGCTTCGCTTACGGCGGTCGCTTCGGGCAGGATGGACGCCTGGGATTCCTGCTCGGCGGTTCGGCGGACAGGAACAACCGCGCCATCGACGACATCGAGCCCGTGTGGGGCGTCTTCGGCGGCGTTACCGCCCCCCAGGAATGGGCCATGCGCGACTATCGCTATGGCCGGGAGCGCTTCGGCCTCGGCGGTGACCTCGACTACCGTGTCGATGCGAACAATCAGCTCTACGTGAAGGGGCTCTGGAGTCACTTCAACAATTATGGCACCAACTACATCTACGACATCGCGGGAACTCCCACCCCAGGCGCCGGCGGCAGCGGCACGATCCCCGGCGCGGCGCTGACGCGGACCACCAACACACGCACGCCCAAGGAGCAGATGTGGGCCCTCACGGCGGGCGGGAAACACACCGTGGGCGTGTGGACGCTCGACTACGCGCTGGACGTGGCGGGCACACACCAGGTGAGCAAGGGGTACCGGTTCTCCACCTTCACCTACTCGGGACCGTCGCTCACGATGGGCTACACGGCCCCTGCGGGCACCGTCTATCCTGGGATTCACTACCAGAGCGCCGCCGACTCCCAGGCGGCCGCCAATCCGGCCAACTACACGCTCGGGAACTTCTTCCAGGGCGACCGCACGACGTCAGGCCGGGACGTGGGTGGCGCCGCCAACGCGCGGCTCGACTATGCTTTGGGCAGCTACGCCACCAAGCTGCAGTTCGGCGCCCGCTATCGCCATGAGCACAAAGTCTTCACCTCACAGTCGGGCTTCTTTATCGACACCGCCGCCGCGCCGCCGGGGATGACGCAGTTTCAAGACTTCTTTACCGATCCCGACTTCTACTCTGCGCTCGCCGGCGGCTACTCGCTCGGCCCGGTGCCGAATGCCGACGCGGTGATCGCGTACGAGAACGCGCACCTCGGCAACTTCAGTAACGTCATCAGCCCAAACAGCGACTCGCTGGGCAGCTATGACGGCTCGGAGCGGATCATGGCCGGGTACGTGATGAACACGACGGACATCGGGACGGTGCAGGTGAACCTGGGTCTCCGGCTCGAGGCGACGCACGCAACGTACGCGGGCCACTCACTCTCCACGCCGACCGACTCGGCCGGCAACCCGACCGGTCCTGCCGTGCTCCAGGCGGTGAGTGGCACCAAGGACTACACGGACCTCTTCCCCAGCGTGCAGCTCCGCTACGCCGTCGACCCCGAGACCAATATTCGCTTCGCCGTCACCCGTGCGATCGCTCGACCGAACTATCCCGACCTCGCCCCGAACCAGTCCGGAAATGTCTGCCCGACGTGCGCCAACCAACCGACGTTGAGCGGGTTTACGACCGGAAACCCGAACCTCAAGGCGCAATACGCTTGGAACTATGACCTGCTCGCGGCGCACTACTTCAAGACCGTCGGCGTCATTTCGGGCGGCGTGTTCTACAAAAACCTGCGCGACGTGATCTTGACGCGGCAGTTCACCTATACCGGTCCGGGCCCGTTCCACGGATATGTGGGCCACGCGCCCGACAACGGCGGTGGCGGACACCTCTTCGGCTTCGAGCTGACCTGGACCCAGCGCTTCGTTTTTCTGCCAGGGTGGCTCGCGGGTTTCGGCATCGATGCGAACTACACACACACGAGCTCCAAGGTGCTCGTCGATCCGACGACGGGGCGGCAAGACCAGCTCCTGCGGCAGTCCCCAGACTTCGCGAATATGTACGCGACCTACGACAAATGGCCGTTCTCGGCGCGGCTTGGGTGGACCTACAACGGTAGCATGATCCAGTACTACGGGGACGGCACGCCGACTCCCAGCGGCGACACCTACTTCTACCAGCACGGACAGTTCGACGGCTCGATCGTCTACAATGCGACGCCGGACGTACAGATCCAGGCGCAGATCCTCAACGTCAACAACGCGGTGTTCGGGTTCTACCAGGGCACGCCCGACCACCGGTTCAACATCCAACGCGAGTATTACAAGCAGACGTTCTTCCTAGGCACCAAGATCGGCTTCTGACGTCGGGCGCGATGCCAAACAAAGGCTGGCTCATTGTTTGACCAGGGAGCAGAAGGCCGCTGCCGGCGAAGACAAAAGCGGGGCAACGGACGGAATCGAGGACAAGACAACATTCTTGCCAAGTCGTTGTGCAGCAAGTGGCCGTCTATACGGTGGCGAAGGAGTTAGGCCATGGTAGGGAGGCTATGGTGCGGCGCGTCTACGGTCATCTCGGCACCGTGCGCCACCGCTCGAAGGTCGTGGAGTATCGCGTCCGGCAGCATCGCGGACGTGCGCCGAACATCGGGTCGCAGGGGAGGTCGCGAATGCCTTCTTCGTCGCCGTACGCATCCGCAGTTGCTGGATCACCCTCGTCTCTGTCGCACCCATACAGGGTGGCTATCGTCTGGAACACGACCCACGAGGCAAACTCCGAGCAGTCGCATGGGCCTTGCCAGTCGGCGTTGTCCTTTGGAACTAAGACGCCCAAGACATACTTGTCTCCGATGTGTTCGGTCGCTAATTGGAGAACTTGTTCACCTGTTGCTCGGGGCGTCGCTGGTATAAGAGCAGTCATTGCACTCAGCTCTTGTCGTTCCTCCTGAGCTGATGTGGGAGGATATCAGCGACAAACGCCAATACGAGTTCGAATCCCGATCCCACGACCTTAACAAGAGCCGTTCTCGAAGTGCCCTTAACGCAAGCCCCTTCTTCGCGCATCCAAGTCGAATTCACAGCCTCTCGTAGTCGGAGGGTGGCGCGGACATCCGGACGGTGCAGGAGTCACTCGGTCATCGCGACGTCTCGACCACCATGTTGTTCACGCATGTACTCGACCGGCGCGGGCTCGGCGTCCGGAGTTCTGCGGACCGTGCAGGACTGGGGGACCTGATTGTAGGCATGGCGGATTAGACTGCGTGGAACTAGCGTGTACGGGGATACGGGCCTGGCTCGTCACGGAAGTGTAGGTCCAATACAAGTTAGGCCCCGGCTAATCGAAGGCAAGGAGGTTTACCATGCGCACTTTCGCACAGAATAAGGCAACTCAGCAGACCACTCCTGCCAAGTCTACAATACCCGGACGGGTGCACTCTAAGCGGAGCCATGAGGTGGACTCGATCCTTGAGTTACAGCGCCCAATTGGGAATCAAGGCGTACACCGGTTGCTAGAAGCGGATACGAAGGATGGCGAGGGAGACTCTACTACTACCAAAACTGCCCGCTTCGGTCACGATTTCAGCCGCATACCGGTGTACGCAATAACACCGATCAGTTCCGTCTTTCCACTACACACCGGGATAGCGAAGGCCGAAGGGAAGCCCGGCAGCGGAACAGAGAAGATCATGGACGGCGGCACGACGACTGCGACAACAACACATCCATCCGCCCCTCCAGCCGGGACCACATGGAAGGCAGGTGCGCACCTCGCGCCCACTTTCACTCTGACCGAGACCGAGGGACCCCGCTCGAACACCGATCCGGCGACGACCAACGTCGAGACCCCGACATTCACCGGCGGCACGGCGGTGGATGCCGCCGCGAGTATGTGGCGCTACCAACTCAAGTCGGTAGAGGGCAAGGGCCAGATCAAGTTTGTCTACTACACCAAGGATCATTATCCCGCACCTACGCCCAATAACGACTCCGGTGATCTGAGCAATGTCACCAAGGCCAACTGGAACGACATCGTCAAGGACCTCGAGTCCCACAAGACCGGCGTCGCTGGTGATTGGTCTGCCTATCGACGCACGATTCTCCACGAGCGCTACCACTGGGCCACGGAATGGCAGGGCTCGGTCAAGACGGACCTAGTCAAGGCGGAGAATGACATTGAGAAGGAGGGGGTGGGGTTTGCCGCCGCCGCCGATGCCACTACAGCGGAAAAGGTGCTCGCGCCAAAAGCGACGAAAATCTTCGACGGTGCGATGGCGGCGGCCAGGAAAGTTTACAACGCACTGGGGGATTCACCGGGTGATCCGCCCTACGTGGCCGGCTCGGTCGGTGCCGTTGATCTCGCGGCGCGAGTCAAGGCCCACGCCACCGCCAAGAAGTGGTGAGCCTGGAGGTTTTTAACATGGAGTGTTTGGCCGCGATCGTGACTACCCATCCGTTGGCACTCCACGTCAGCCTGTACAACCCACCCACTGCGCCAACGTCCCTTCAAGTGCCGCGTTCGCTCAAGCCGCTCGGCGCCTTCGTGCACGTCGAGATGAGGGATGGCAGCGGCACCCTTGTGTACGAGACGCAGCCGCCGAAGTTTGCGCCCAAACTCGCGGTCTCCCATGCGAAGAGCTATGTGGCGCTCGAACCGGGCTACAGCTATGGCGTCCTCCTCGAATGCGAGACTCCACCCCTGCCACCTGGCGACTATCGCGTGGAGGTGTCGTATTCCAATTTGCAGTTTCGAGGATTCTCGGGACACTTCATCGGCGACCAGAGGTGCCACACTTTGATCAGCGTCACAGTGGAATGACGATCCGTCAATTCGCTCGACATGAGATCGCCGCCAACCGGGTCTTTCATTCCGGGCGAATGAAACCAAGGGACAAATGGGGCTAGCCGAGTAGGGGATGCGCTGACTCCCTTTCCTTGCACTGAGACGTTTCTCTGCCTGACAATGGGTTGCAGAGGATGGCGCTCCGCGCCGCCGCTGAACCGCACCGTCAGGTGGCTCGCGAACGTTGCATCGGGGTGTATGGGTTCCCGGGCACGGTCGCGATATGGCGTGCCCTCACACGCGAGACCGCGAAGAGGCGAATAGGATGAGTAAGCGCAGATGCTGGCAGCCCTCCTGTCCGGGGAAGGGAGGCCAAGGGCGGGAAACTGACGCTCAAGGACCTCTGGGAACGGGGACGTCCCCTCTCGGGCCCCTGTAGGATATGTCTCATTCCCGCTGGTCCGAAAGCCGGGGAGCACTCCAAGCGCGTCGCAGGCCTGTCGCATTTGCGCCCCTTCGTGCCGCAAAAGCGCCCTAGCGGGTCCTCAAGTCCCTCGCCAAGTTGGAAACGTCTCGACTATTTGCGCCCGCTTGATGGTGACTTGACGCGGTATGTCGATCTACGGCGATGGCGCACGATCAGGGTGATCGATCAGGGTGGTCCTTGGTGCAGGCGGGATTGACGTGAGTGACGCGGCAAGCCAACCGATGCTTTTCTCTCCATGATTCGCGTCCTTATCGTCGGGGACGTCCGCCTCTATCGCGAGGGCCTGGCCCAGATTCTGGACCGCAATCCTCGCATCCAAGCATCCGGGACCGCCGCGACACGTGGCGCCGCAGTCGCTAGCGCTCGCGACATGCGCCCCGACATCGTATTGCTGGACATGGCAATGCCGGAGAGTGGTGAAACGGTACAGGACTTGGCTGAGGTTGACTCAGGCCTGAAGGTCGTCGCAATCGGGCTCGCTGAAGCTGAGGGGAGCGTACTATCCTGCGCTGAGATGGGCGTCGCCGGGTACGTGCCGCGTGAAGGCTCGCTGGAGGATCTCGTCGCCGCAGTGGAGAGTGTGGGGCGGGGAGAGCTGCTGTGCTCGCCGCGAATCGCGGGAACCTTGCTGCGCCGGCTGGCAAGTCTTGCCCTTGAACGCGGGACAGAATCGGAGTCGGCCAAGCTCACCCGTCGGGAGAAAGAAGTCATGGGCCTGATCGATCGCGGCCTTTCGAACAAGGACATCGCACGCGAGCTCGGAATCGAGCTCGCGACAGTGAAGAACCACGTTCACAACATCCTCGAGAAGCTCCAGGTGCACCGTCGGAGTGAGGCGGCGGCGCGGATCCGAGTGATGTTGCCCCGTCGCTCATCCCAGCCGAACGCAACCCGCTGATCGGGACACGCGCGGCTAACGCGGTTTGGCGTCCCCAGCTCGGGAGATGGGCCGAGACCTTTGATTGCACGATTTAGCTCCTCCTACTCCTGGAAGGGAATGATCGCGACGAAGGTCGCTCACCAGCGTTGACCATCGAAGTGCGCGGATCTGCAGTCCATAACGCGCGTCGTACGAGCCCTCTCATCCAGCAGCGTGTGGCTACTGAGTCCTGAGTCTACGTCCGCGTCCACCTTCCATATCAGAACCGCGTAGATCGGCCTATGGGCCGAAATTGGCTCGTACGGTCCATTTCATTCAACTCGTTTCACGCGAACATTCGTACGCGACTCAAGAAGGTAGCCTTGATTGCGGCGAATCCGGATCCTCCTTGTGGGGATACCGCGGATGCTGTCCGACATCATAAGCGACGCGGTAGCCAGAGAACCTGATATGGAGATAGTGGGAGCGCCTCCAGATGACGGAAGGTTAGTCTCGGCCGCGACCCAGCTTGGTGCTGAGGTGGTGGTAGCCCGTTTGTCCGGCTTGGGGCTTTCCCCAGACGTGGGAATGCTGTTCGATGCACATCCCCGCATTCAGGTCTTAGGAGTGGCAGACGATGGTCGCAGCACCTTTCTCTACCAAATGCGTCCCCAGCGGACACTGCTCGGGGCTCTATCGCCGCAGGAGCTCGCGGCCGCTGTCCGAGCTGCATGTGAGGCTCGGGCATCCCAGCTCCGCAACTCGCTTGCACATGGGCGGTTCTGAGGAGCGCGGGTGCCGATGACACCACAACACGCACCGGCGTACGACGAAGAAGCCTCTAACGGCGTGGGCAGAGCCGCAGCAGTGGCCAGTTCGATTGCCGCCGCGGTCGGATACGCTACGCAAGGCCCAGTGAATCAGGGAGTCCGAATCCAGGACCTTGGCGACTACACAGCGACCCGTAGCGGGTCCTGGCAGGATAGCGAGATCAGCTACGCGGTCCACCGGTTCGCGTTGAAAGACGGCGCAGCGGCCCTGCTGTCCATGGTAGCGCCGATCTGCCCGGACCGTGCTTCAGACGCAACGGCCCTCAACAGCCGGCCGCTCACTTGTGATTAACGACGGCACGGCGCCGCCACGAGCCCTGAACGGGCCGGCGATCCCCGCAACTCCGGAGCGCTGCGGCTACGGGATTGAATCGAGACCGCACCGGGATTGGGCCATCGGCAGTACGCGCTCCCACGTAGACCGCTCACGCAACGTGCATCCCGCGATGCGCACGCCGCGGGCCCGAAGCACGAGCCCGAGAGCCACGCGGCCGTTTGATGGGAACCCGATCACCAGAGCCAGTCGTGCTTGGCTTACCTGTGACATTCGCGCCGAAGTGGAGCGGAGGGAGGAGATTTCCACATGCCGGTGACCACGACGTACCCTGGTGTCTACATCGAGGAGATTCCGAGCGGAGTTCATACAATCACTGGAGTGGCAACGTCGGTTGGCGCCTTCATGGGGTGGGCGGGCCAAGGACCCACAGATTCCGCACAGCTCGTGCTCAGCTTCTCGGAGTTCGTGGGTCTGTATGGAGGTCTCGACTCCCGGAGCTTGCTCGGCTACGCGGTGTCACACTTCTTCGCCAATGGAGGACAGCAGGCCTACATCGTGAGGCTCGTCGACGGCACGGCGACCGCTGCTTCGGTGACGCTCGCTGCGACGGGAGGCAACCTGATCTTGACGGCGGTTAACCAAGGCCAATGGGCGAAGAGCTATGGCGTGACGATCAAGAATCAGGCGAGTGGAAATCGGTTTCGCATCCAGGTCGTGTACAACCCAACCGGAGCAACAGCACCTGTCGTCGTGGAATCGTTCGAGAATCTCTCGGTTATAAGCCCCGATACAAAGGGACGATACTTCGCAGACGTTCTCAAAGCTCAATCGACGGTCATCACCGGTTCGGTCTCCGCACCCGTCACTGCACCACCGATAGATACGACTGCACCTCAGATGCTAACGGGCGGCCTCGACGGGACCGTCCTAACGCCCGCGCTACCTCCCAGTGCGGCCGGGGCGTTTGAATCCGCTCTGCTTCCGACGAGCGGTATAGGCGGCGTTCACTACCTTGAACACGTCGACATCTTCAATATCCTCTGCGTTCCCGCGTTGGCAGATCCTGCCACAATCAGTTCTCTCGAGGCCTTCTGCGTCAGCCAGTACGCGGTGCTCCTCGTCGACAGCGGGCAAACGGACACTGTTTCTTCGCTCAAGAGCGGGCCTAGCTCCAGTATCACCGGGGCCTCAGGAACAAACGCGGCCTTCTATTTCCCTTGGCTCACGGCCCCGGACCCGCTCAATCAGAATCGGCCGGCCACGTTTCCGCCTTGCGGATTTGTGGCAGGCGTCTACGCGCGTACCGACGCAAACCGCGGTGTCTGGAAAGCGCCCGCCGGAACAGAAGCGAGCGTTACCGGAGTGTCGGGCGTCGCTACCGCACTGACGGATAGCCAGAACGGTGTCTTGAACCCAATAGCGGTCAACTGCATTCGGAACTTTCCGGTCTACGGCCCGGTCATCTGGGGTGCCCGAACACTGCAGGGAAACGACGAAATCGGGTCAGAGTGGAAGTATGTCCCCATCCGGAGACTGGCTCTTTACATCGAGCAGAGCTTGCGGCGTGGCACAAAGTGGGTCGTGTTCGAGCCGAATGACGAGCCGCTATGGGCGCAGATCCGACTGAACGTCGGCGCGTTCATGCAGACGTTGTTCCGCCAGGGTGCGTTCCAGGGATCCTCGAGGCAGCAAGCCTACTTCGTGAAATGCGACAGCGAGACGACCACGCCCACAGACCAGAATCTTGGAGTTGTCAACATCCTGGTGGGATTCGCACCGCTGAAGCCTGCCGAATTCGTCATCATCAAAATCCAGCAGTTAGCGGGACAGCCCACGAGTTGAGGAGGAAGCAATGACTCAATTCAAGGTGAACACGCAGCGATTTGATCCGTACAAGAACTTCAAGTTCCGCGTGAAATGGGACGGCAAGTACGTAGCGGGTATCACGAAGGTGAGCTCACTCAAGCGGACGACCGAAGTTGTGAAGCACCGCGAAGGCGGGGATTCTTCAAGCACACGCAAGTCACCAGGCCGCACGGAATACGAAGCGATCACCCTCGAGCGCGGCGTTACGCACGACGCCGAGTTCGAGGCCTGGGCCACCAAGGTGTGGAACTTCGGCGCCGGTCTGGGCTCGGAAGTCTCGCTGAAGGACTTTCGTAAGGACATCATTCTCGAGATGTACAACGAAACGGGGCAGCTCGTGCTCAGTTATCACGTGTTTCGCTGCTGGGTCTCGGAATATCAGGCGCAGCCAGACCTCGACTCAAACGCGAACGCGGTTGCCATCCAGCACATCAAGCTCGAAAACGAAGGCTGGGAGCGCGACACGGTCGTCGTTGAGCCGATGGAGCCGACGTTCACCGTCGCAGCCGGATAGCGGCCGATGCATGCGCTTTCAGGGTCGCAGTTGCTCTCTGTTTGGGAACGAGGAGAGGAACGGGACGGCATTGAACGCGCCCTCCTCCTGCTGTGCGCGGCCTACCCCGAGCAAACCCGGGAAGAGCTGGCGGGGCTCAGCATCGGCCTGCGCGACGCCCACCTCTTCGAACTGCAGCAGCGGATGTTCCCTGGAGCGCTCGAGGGTTTCGCAAACTGCCCCAAGTGCGAAGTCGGCCTCGAGTACCCCCTGCCTGCGGAGAACCTCTGGCGCAGCGCAATGCCGTCGCCGGAACAGCCGCTGCTGGTTGCCGCGGAAGAATTCCTGCTCCGGCTGCGCCTGCCGAACAGCCTCGACCTCGAGGCAGCGCGTAGATGTAGCGAGCTCGCGGACGCACGGCGCAGCGTCGCTCATCGCTGTGTGCTGGAAGCCACTAGAGACGGTGAAGTGGTCGCCGCTGAGCAGTTGCCCGAGCGTGTCATCGTTGAGCTTTCCGCTCGCCTCGCGGAGGCCGATCCGCAAGCAGAGCTCTTGATCGATCTGACTTGTCCGGAGTGCGGCCATACCTGGGAGGAGGTCTTCGACGTCGGGACGTACCTGTGGGCCGATGTCCGCGCGCTCGCAATACAGATCTTGCGCGACATCCATACGCTCGCACGAGCGTATGGCTGGCGTGAGGCAGACGTCCTGGCAATGAGCGGGGTGAGGCGGCAGCTCTATCTCGACATGGTAGACTGATGCCCGACTTCCTATCGCGATTGGTTGCCCGTGCGCTAGGAGCGGTCCCCGTGACCCAGGCAGTCATCCGTCCGGGGCTCAGGACGGGCGTCCGTACGGCACCAGCGCATCGGGGAGACTTGTTGGACGATGTCTCACCTGATCCGAGCGCCGGAGCTGACGGATTCGAGCACAGGGGGGAAGGAGCCGCGCCCACGGTCACAGCCGCTCAGAATGTCGCAAGCCGCTCACTGATCGACGAATCCCCGCGCAAACGCTCTGCTGGGAGGGCGCAAATCAAAGATTCAGCTCACGCGCGCGAACCAAGTCCTGCCAGAGATGGCGCCGATATGCTTCCGATGTCTCTTCGGGCGGCGCGCTGGGAAGGGCCGCGACCGGAGATCGGACCAGCGGCTTCAGACCGCGCGGCCGATCCGGACCGCGAGGAGAGCGGTCGCATGATTGGCACAACCCCGCGTGACCGGTGGGACGACTGTACGCCGATTATCACTGGGTCGCGCACTTCCAGCGGAGGCGAGCATCCGGGTTCACGGAGCTCCCCGCGATCCGCACTCGGCGACGCGCTGCGCCGGGAAATCGTCCCGCCGAGCCGGCCGTTTGAGCGGGACAATCATGGGCAAGCCAGCGACTCCAGTCGAACCGCTGGTGAAGCGCCGCCAATTCACGTCACAATCGGCCGTATCGAGGTGCGCGCGATCTTGCCGGCGGCGCCAGCGAGCCGGGGGGACGTCCGCTCGCCGTCGGGCCCCGCGCTCACCCTCGAACAGTACGAGCAGCAGCGGAATCGCAGGATCCGATGAGCAACTACCTGGCCGTCGCGACCGTCACCGCGACACTCAAGTACATCTTCACGCAGATCCTGCAGACGGATTTCTCGAGCGCAGGCATCTCGCTCCTGCGTCCCGATGCTTCGATGACGACGGGCGGCGCGCGGCTGAACATTTTCATGTACCTTGCCACGCCCAACCCCTCATTGCGCAACGCCGACTTGGCGACGCGGCGGTCCGACGGAACCGTGGTGCAGAAGCCGCAGGCCGCGCTTGATCTTCACTATCTCTTCAGCTTCTACGGAGACGATGCCCACTTCGAGCCGCAGCGGCTGCTCGGAATCCTAACGCGCACCCTCCATTCCCAACCCGTGCTCTCGCGCCAGGAAATCACGAACGCGATCACTTCCGTGGCTCCGAGCGATCCCTACATGACGGCTTCCGATCTCGCGGGGCAATTCGAGATGGTGCGATTCACGCCTCTCGCGCTCTCGCTCGAGGAGATCGCCAAGATCTGGGGCATTCTCTATCAGGTGCCTTATCCGCTCTCGACAGCGTACCGGGCGAGTGCAGTGCTGATTGAAAGCGAAGAGACGCCACAGACGGCGCTGCCGGTGCTCAATCGCAACGTCTACACCGTGCTCGTCGGCCAGCTGGAGATCGATCAGGTCACCTCCACCGCTGGTCCAGGTCAGCCGATTCTCGCCACCAGCACGCTTGTGATCAACGGGGGCGGCCTACGCGGCGACCTGACGCTCGTGCAGGTCGGAGATGTTGTTGCTACGCCAACCGCCGTCACGGACGAGGAGATCACGCTGCCGGTTCCCGCGACGTTGTCTGCGGGTGTGCAAGGCGTCCAAGTCATACAGCAGACGCAGATGGGCATGCCCCAGACGCCTCACAGCGGATTCGAGTCTAACGTCGTGCCCTTTGTGCTCTGCCCGGTGCTCAGTGCTCCGACTCCGTCCCCGACGCAGATCACGGTGACCGTGAGTCCGACGGCGCGCAAAAAGCAGCGCGCAACTCTCCTGCTCAACGAGGCGACGAGTCCCGCGCCTCCTGTGCCCGCTGCGTACAGCTTTTCGCTGCAGCCGCTGCCAGCCGACACCGCTACGCTGACGTTTCCCATCACCGGGGTGCAAGCCGCTACCAAGTACTTCATCCGCGTACAGATCGACGGCGCCACAAGTCCCGTAGATCTGGATCCCACGAGCGTCACCTTCGGACCCACGGTGACGATGCCATGACCACGGGGACACGGGACTGGCACGAGGCCAACCAGCGATACCTGACGGCTGCGCTGAGCGTCGTGCGCGAGAGGCTCGAGGCCTATGTGGCGGCCTTACACGGTTCGCCCCCGCCGGAAGACATGTCCCCAGGTGCGCAGCAGGCGCTGGAGGAAGCCAGGGCTACGATGTCGACGCCGCCCGCTCTCGAGAACTTGTGCTCGGCGTTCGGGCTTTCGGCGTTCGAGCGCGACGTCCTGCTCCTGTGTGCTGGAATGGAGCTGGACGCGAGTTTCCCGCCGCTTTGTGCTGCCGCGCAGGGTGATCCCGGCCGGGCCTATCCGACGTTCAGTCTCGCGATGTCCGCCTTCGAGGATCCGCACTGGAGCGCCCTGTCGCCGTCGGGTTCGCTCCGGAACTGGCGGTTCATTGACGTATCTGCCAGCGATCTGCTGACGACGGGCGTGCTTCGTATCGATGAGGGTGTTCTCCACTACCTCGCAGGCGTTTGGAGTGTCGACGAGCGCCTGCGCGGACTTACCGATCCGGTGGGCGCTCCACGGGCTTTGCCGGCTTCGCAGCGTACGATCGCGGAACAGGTGGCTCTTGCATGGAGGACCGCCAGGGTACAGCCGGCGCTGCCTGTTGTGCAGCTCTGCGGCGACGACACCGTTGGCAAGCGCGCCATCGCCGCGGCTGCTTCCGGGTTGGTGGGTCTGACTCTGCGTGTGATGTCCGCGAGCGCCATTCCACGCAACCCCTGCGAGCGGGACTTGTTCATTCGCTTATGGGAACGGGAGTCGGCTCTGAATTCAGCGAGCCTGCTCATCGAGTGTGAGGAGAGCGACACCCCCGATCTCGCGGGCGAGGGTGCGATCAATCGCGTAATCGACACTGTGCGAAGTCCCCTTCTCGTGTCCACGCGGAACCGGCGGCCTTCGCTACAACGCCTCCTCCTCTCGTTCGATGTGCCTCGGCCGACTTCTCGCGAGCAACGCGAATTGTGGAGCGCAGCGCTCGGCGAAGCGGGCGCCATCTTGAACGGAAACATCGAGATGGTGGTATCGCACTTCAATCTGAGCGCCGGTGGCATCTTCGCTGCTGCGGCTCGCGCAAGGCATGAAACGGGCGCGCCACCCGCCGCCGACACCAGCGCGACCACGCTACAGCAGGACGTCCTAAGTCGCGAGCTGGCACGCGCGCTGTGGGACGCGTGCCGGGCGGAGTCGCGCCCCCGGATTGAGGCCTTGGCGCAGAGAATTGAGCCGGCTGCGCAGTGGGACGACCTCGTCCTGTTGGAACAGCAGCACAGGGTCCTTCGCGAGATCGCAATTCACGTTCGCCAGCGCGCGAAGGTGTACGAATGCTGGAATTTTGCCTCCAAAGGGGGGCGCGGGCTCGGCATCAGCGCGTTGTTCGCCGGTGCAAGCGGCACCGGGAAAACGATGGCAGCCGAAGTTCTAGCCAGCGAGCTGCGCCTCGATCTCTTCCGTGTCGATCTAAGCCAGGTCGTGAGCAAGTACATCGGCGAGACGGAGAAGAACCTGCGGCGCGTATTCGACGCAGCGGAGGGAGGCTGCGCCGTGCTGCTGTTCGACGAAGCGGACGCGCTCTTCGGGAAGCGCAGCGAGGTCAAGGACAGTCACGATCGCTACGCCAATATCGAGATCAGCTACCTGCTGCAGCGGATGGAGTCCTACCGCGGCCTGGCGATCCTGGCAACGAACTTGAAGAATGCACTTGACCAGGCATTTCTCCGGCGAATCCGCTTCGTGGTGGACTTCCCGTTCCCGGACGTGGCGCAGCGCGCCGCAATCTGGCGGCGAATATTCCCCGACGAGCTGCCAACCGAAGGGCTTCGTATCGAGCGACTCGCGCGCCTCAACGTCACCGGCGGCCACATACGCAACATCGCGATGAACGCGGCCTTTCTCGCGGCCGATGCGGGCGAGCCGCTGCGGATGAGACACCTTCTGCTCGCGGCGCGCGGGGAGTACGCGAAGCTCGACAAATCCCTCACGGAACTCGAAACCGCGGGCTGGGCATGAACGGTGAGCGCGTGCTGTTGCGAACTGGTAGGGATGGAAAGGAGATGAACACACCAATGGAAATGCGAGACCTATGCCGGCGCGTGTGCAGGACCCGGGACAGAAGCATCGAGTTGCGAATTGAGGAACTGGTCCTCGAAGGATTCGATCCGCGCGATCGCCATCGCGTCGCCGACTCCGTCACGCTCGAGATGGCATGCCTGCTCGCGCAGCGAGGGGCACCTGCCTGGATTACCGAGACGGTTGTGATGGAGCGGCTCGACGCTGGCGCGCTCCACCCGAAGCCGGGTGCACAAGCGGAGACAGCCGGCGTGCACATCGCTCGTACGGTTCTTCGGGCACTCGCATCAGCCAGAAATGAAGCACCGCGCTCGCCGGGTGGCTTGGCTGCGGTATCAAAGAGCTTGAATAGCGTTGAGGCGGACTAGCGCATGAGCAGGAAAGCGGCTTCGGGTGCGAAAGCACCGTCGCTGGCACCCTCGCCGTCGTTCACGCGCGTGACGACAGCCTTGCTACAGCGGAAGTGCACGTGCGGCTTGAGCGGCGGCAAGGACGACGACTGCGAAGAGTCTAAGAAAAAGAGCGCCACGACCATGCGGCGCAAAGTGGCCGGACGGAACTCGGTCGCGACGGCGCCGTCGATCGTTCATGAGGCGCTGCGGTCGCCGGGTCAGCCGCTCGACGCGGCCACTCGTGCATTCTTCGAGCCCCGCTTTGGACACGCCTTCCAGAACGTCCGCGTTCACACCGACGCTCGTGCGGCCGAGTCCGCGAGGGCCGTCGACGCCTTCGCGTACACAGCGGGACAGGACATCGTGTTTGCGGAGGGGGTATATCAGCCCGGAACCACCGAGGGTAGAAGACTTCTCGCGCACGAGCTAGTCCATACGGTGCAGCAATACCACACTGGGCATCCTGAGTCAGCGGAAACGAAGCTGAGCGACCCGAAAGACCTTCTCGAGCATCAGGCGGAGATGGTTGCCGACAGCATTACAGGCGGGAGATGCAATAGTTCCTTGTCACGGGCATTCCCACTAGTGGCCTCGAATCAGCCTTTGGTGGCCAGGGCAGGTGGCCCAGCCTTGCCGGGACCGTCGCCTGTTGCGAAGGCGAAACCGGACACGGTGAAGGTCTGGTTGAATTCTTTCATTCCAGATCCTGTGGTTAAACAGCCCGTCTTCGGTACTTGCCTTAGGGGCGACAACCGAACCTTCACTAACTCCATCAAAGCGTCCTACCGGACCCACCAGGAGATCGAGTTCGACGTTTCAACGCTAGCCCGGATTATCGATTACGCAGACACAGGTGTCTCCACCAACTTGGATTGCAACACCCTTGCAGTAACAAAGACTGCGAAAGCCCCAACGACTGGGTTGACTAATGGACCCGTGACCCGGTCGGGTAGTGACATCCTCGTGGACTTCAAGGCGTCTGCCAAAGACCCCCTACTGGCTATCGCATGCGACATAGACCTGGACGTCCAATTCCATGTGAACCCCGTGACCCGTCAATGCTACCTCACTGGCAACCATGATGGATTCCCTGCTTACGAGGCTTACGTCACGGAGGATAATGGTGCTGGCGTGCCCGTCTACCGGTATGACCCAGTCGCTGCTGGAGAGGGGCCAATGGCACTTTGCGGCGGACTAGACAAAACGATCCTGAGCAAACCGGTCACTTTCTAGTGAGAGCGCGGTCGCGCACTGCGCAGAAGAAATTGATGCAATGGCACAGCGTACTCTACTGGTTCCGAAGAGCGTAGCCCAAGGAAGGCCCGGCCTCGTGCCCTCCCGGTTGTTGCAGCGCAAATGCGCCTGCCGCGCTTCGGGGGACGTCGCCGGCGAGTGCGCGGAGTGCCACAAGAACGAGTTGAGTCTGCAGCGGCGACCGGCAGGTCATCCGGAGTCCTCCGGCGTCCCACCCATTGTGCATGCGGTCTTGCGCTCGCCCGGGCAGCCCCTCGACGCAGAGACCCGCGCCTTCTTCGAGCTACGTTTTGGCCACGATTTCAGAGAGGTACGCGTACATGCGGACGGCGCGGCCGCGCAGTCTGCTCAGACTGTAAACGCCCTTGCGTATGCAGCCGGACAGGATCTGGTGTTCGGACGAGGGCAGTACGCGCCGCATACGACAAACGGGCGTCGCCTGCTGGCGCACGAGCTGACCCACGTGTTGCAGCAAGGGCTATCTCCTTCGACCGGCGGCAGGCTAACCGTTGGAAGCAACAGTTCTGCAGAGGAACGCATTGCTGAGCGGACGTCAGACGAAGTGTTGGCGGGCCGAAGGCCAGGGTCAGTTCCGAGCTCCATGCCGTCAATTCTGCGCCGTGTGGCTCCTTTCATCAGAAAGGTCGGAGTGCACCTCACCCCTCCACAGTCGACCGACCTGGAATGGGAAGGAACACCACCGGCGGACGCGCCAGGCAGCGACCATTTCACCGTTTCGACAGGTAAAGGCTACAGCGACCCAGGTGATCCAGCTGGTACTTGCACCCGACTTTGTTGTCGCGACCCCATGACCCAATGTGCGCCTCCGTGGAACCTACCCGACGAGGTGGGCGCATGCTGCACCTATTATGGAAGCAGCTTCTGGACGGGCACATCACTAGATGAGCACAACGGTTGGAAATGGTGGACACCGATTGAACCGCACTATTCCTCGCGCGGAATCGCGTTGCACGGACACGACACCGTAACTGGACAGCCTATTGGTCACGGCTGTGTGCGGATGGACGAACCCAATGCCAAGCGAATCCACGACTTCGCGAACGGCCGGAGCACGAACGTGACGATCGACGGGCGCGCGGCCCCCGTGGTCTGTGAAGAAGCGCGGCGATGCCACCCATCTGCCACTCCCGCAGGAACGCGCGGAGCATTGGACGAAGCTGGTGGAGACGGCCGCATGGGCATTTCGGCGATACCCGGTTTAGAGGGGCTCATGACATGACAGCGGCAGCAAAGAGAACCCGGGCCGGTAGTGAACTCCGATCCGCGCCGCAGGTTGCTTCGTGGTTCGGCAGCGTAAGTGCGCCTGCGGCTGCTCCTCAGAGGCCGCGATTCACGGCGCACCGGGCTTAGGGAAAGGACTTCAGGAGTGAGCAGTTCCCCAGGATCGCCGAAGTTGCTGAAAGGGGGGATCGTGCTGATCGACCCCAGCAGTGGCGTGGTGCAGACGATCATCGTGCTGCAGTACAACCCGGACACCCTGACGCGGACGCTGCAGGTGCAGAGCCTGACTGCGGAGAGCCAGAACCGGTCGGAGGCTCTGCGTCTGAAGGGGCCGCCGATCGAGACACTCAAACTGGATGCCGAAATAGACGCCACGGATCAGCTGGAGACGTCCGACCCGAACGCGACGCAGTACGGCATACATCCCCAGCTTGCGGCTCTCGAGATGATCATCTACCCGCCGAGCAGCCAGCTCCTCGGCAACAACGCGCTAGCGCGGGCCGGAACGCTCGAGATCGCGCCGATGGAGGCTCCGCTTTCGCTCTTCGTCTGGAGCACGAACCGTATCGTTCCAGTGCGCATCACGGACTTCAGCGTAACGGAAGAAGCGTTCGATCCTGGTCTCAATCCCATCCGGGCGAAGGTGAGCCTCGGGATGCGCGTGCTGAGCGTCGATGATCTCGGCTTTGACGACAAGGGCGGCAACCTTTACATGGCCTATCAACACCAGAAGGAGCGACTGAGCGGCCTTGCGCCGGCCGGCACGTTCAATCCGCTTGGGATCGGCGGAATACGATGACGACGTCGGCCCAGGCGATTTTTCAATTTGCCGGCCTGCAAGCCAGTCTGTTTCCGCCGAACAGCCGCTATCAGGGTATCGGAACGGATACGCTCGTCACGCCCGCAGGCCTGACGATCGTCTATCTGCAGCGGCGGTTCGTGCCCTCCTCGAAACTCTTCTCCGTAATCCAGCAACACACCGTGATGCAGGGCGAGCGCCTCGACAACCTCGCCGCTCAGGTTCTCGGCGATCCGCTCCTCTTCTGGCGCCTATGTGATGCGAACGGGGCGATGCGGCCGGAAGAGCTCGAGGCGCGAGACCGCGTGTTGGCTATCACGCTGCCGCCAGGAATACCGGGGCCACAGCATGCTTAATGGAATCTACATGTCGCTGATGATCGGGCCGGCCATGCCTGTGCCAGTGTCGAAGGACGTGCTGGACGCACTGGCTTCCGTTGAGGTGACAAACACGACCGACGGCCCGAGCCTATTTCAGCTGCGCTTCACGCTGAACAAGAATTCCATCCTAGACACGCTCTTTCTCGTTGGGGGTGGCGCGTCGATCCCGCTCGTCCGAGTCGTTGTGGTGGTGACTCTCACAGGACAGCCCCACGTGCTCGTGGACGGCGTGATGACGCGTCACGAGGTCACGCCGGGCGGTAGCTCGCAGGCTCCCGTGCTCACGATCACCGGCGAGGACCTCACCAAGGTCATGACGTACCTCGATTTCAGCGGTTTCCCATTTCCAGCCATGCCTCGTGAAGCGCGCGTGGTGATCATTCTCGCCAAGTATGCGATGTTCGGCGTCATTCCTCTAGTCATTCCCAGCATCCTCATCGATGTCCCGATTCCCGTGCAGCAGATCCCGCGCCAGCAGGGAAAGGACCTCGACTACGTCCAGCAACTCGCTGACGAGGTGGGTTACGTCTTTTACATCGAGCCAGGACCGGCGCCTGGCACCAGCATTGCGTACTGGGGACCAGAGATCAAGGTCGGGGTCCCGCAGCCGGCGCTCAACATGGACATGGACGCCCAGACCAATGTGGAATCGCTGACATTCGTCTACAACAGTGAGAACGCGAAGCTTCCGGTTGTACTTATCCAGGAGCCGATGTCGAAGGCGATCATCCCAATACCGATTCCGGACATCACGCCACTCAATCCGCCACTGGGTTTGGTCCCGCCGATTCCGAAGGACATCACCGTCATGGACGAGACGGCCAAGTACTCGCCCATCCGCGCCGCGCTCATCGGGCTCGCGAGGGCCGCGCGCTCCAACGACGTCGTGACGGCGACCGGCACGCTCGACGTGCTGCGCTACGGGAATATTTTGAAAGCTCGGAGGCTAGTCGGCGTTCGTGGCGCCGGCCGGGCATTTGATGGCCTGTACTACGTGAAGAGAGTCACGCATGACCTCAAGCGCGGTCAGTACAAGCAGAGCTTCACGCTGAGTCGCAACGGGCTCATTTCGACACTTCCTACGGTGCCCGCATGAGCGAAGCGACAAAATACTTCGGAAAGTATCGCGGCACGGTGATCAACAATGTCGACCCGATGCAAATCGGGAGGATTCAGGCAATGGTACCCGACGTTTCGAATGTGATCCCGTCAAGCTGGGCTATGCCGTGCTTGCCGATCGCAGGTAAGCAGATGGGAACTTACATGGTGCCACAGATCGGTGCCGGCGTTTGGGTCGAGTTCGAACAGGGCGATCCCGATTTTCCGCTCTGGACGGGCTGCTTCTGGGGAGTAGCGGCAGAATTGCCAGTGCTCGCTCTCGCGGGCAATCCGGCGAGTCCGAACATCGTGCTCCAAACAGGATTGCAGAACGCCGTCGTCGTGAGCGATCTACCCGGACCGACCGGCGGAATCATGCTCAAGAGCGCCACCGGAGCGACGCTGATCGTGAACGACACGGGGATTTACATCCAGAACGGCAAGGGGGCGAGCATCGTCATGGTCGGTCCGAGTGTGTCGATCAACGAGGGCGCGCTAGTCGTGGTGTAGGAGTCGAAATGCCGGGATTCTTGGTGCATTTGGGGGCGCAGGTTCTCTGCGCCCACGCACGGCCAACCGGTCACGACTGTCGCGGCCCCTTATGTCATCGCTGGCTGCGCATTGCCGCCGCCGCCCGCCGCGAACGGACCGTGCATAACGGCGCAGTTCGTGACAAGTGCCACACGCGTGTTGGCGAAGGGTCTGCCGGTGCTGCTGCTCGACAGCCAGGCGACCTGCGTACCGACTGGAACTCCCTTGCTGATCGCGGCAACGCAGACGCGCGTGACCGGGACGTGAGGTAACATGGAGATCGAGTTTCCATTCCACATCGATGGCCGCGGGCGCACCGCCGCACCGGCGGATAGCGACACGCACCTTCGAGAGCTCATTGAGCAGTTGCTCTTCACCAATCCCGGAGAGCGCCTCAATCGGCCGGACTTCGGGAGCGGGCTGCTCCAGCTGGTCTTTGCGCCGAATAGCACGGAGCTTGCCGCCGCGACGCGGTTTTTGGTACAGGGCGGCTTGCAGCAATGGCTCGGCGAGCGCATTCAGGTCGGCTCTGTGGATGTCGAGGTGCAGGATTCGCAGCTTCGAGTGACGGTGCAATATCGCACCCCGGGCAGCCAGGTGAACGAGGTTGCCCACTTCACGCGGGGACTCTGAGATGGGCACGGCTTACCGATGCAAGAGCCTGCTGCGGCGGGAGCTGGTCCTGAAGGCCGGTACGCTCAACGGCATCGACTTCCTCGAGGTGCTCGACGACGAAGCGATCCCGTTGAACAGCCCTCGGCAGCGGACGCTCATCGTGCATTTCCTGCTGCCGAATCCCAGCGTTCAGACCGTGAATTGCCAGATTGACGGCGGCGTGCGGATCACTCCTGTGACTTGCGCGTGGGCCTATCCAGCGACGGCGGTTCCGTCAGCGCTCGCGAACGCCCTTGAAGAGGCCTACTTCAACGCCCTTGCTGACAAGGACAACGACATCATTATTCGAACGAACGTTGCGGGCGATTTCTCGACGTACACTCTGCGAATCATCAATTCACCCGACGATCCCACCACGCCGTCGGGGTTCGATCCGAGACTTTCGTCCGTCGAGTTCTCTTTCAAGGTCGAATGCCCGAGCGACTTCGATTGCATGCCGGTGACGGTTTGCCCGCCGCCGAACCTACCCGCTCCCCCGATCGATTACCTGGCGAAGGATTATGCGAGCTTCCGGCGGCTCATGCTCGACCGCCTGGCCGCGACCACGCCCGCGTGGACGGAGCGCAACGCCACGGATCTCGGCGTGGCGCTCGTGGAGGTTCTTGCGTACGCCGCCGACCACTTGAGCTACTACCAGGATGCGGTCGCCACCGACGCATACCTCGGCACAGCGCGCAGGCGCGTCTCCGTGCGGCGTCACTCGAAGCTTCTCGATTATCACATGCACGACGGCTGTAATGCACGCGCCTGGGTGTTCATCGATGTCGACAACACCGTGAACGGCCAGCCGCTGGCGGGTCCCACGCGCGGCCCGCCGGGACAAGACGTGCCCGGAACTGTGCTGCTCACGCGGACGAGCTTTCCTAGCGGCGCCATCACGCAGACTCAGGAGACGGAGGCGCTGAAGCAAGGCGCGCTCGTGTTCGAAACGGTGCATACCGTGGTCCTGCAGTACGGCAACCGCGAAATCCACTTCTATACGTGGAGCGACGACTCATGCTGCCTCCCGACGGGTTCGACGCATGCGACGCTACTGAACGCCGACCCTACCCATCCGGTAGTGCTCGCGATCGGAGACCCGCTCCTCCTTGAGGAAGTGATTAGCCCAGCGACGGGCGCCGCAGCGGACGCAGATCCGTCGCGGCGCTGCGTGGTGCGCTTGACGAGCGTGACACCCGGCACCGATCCGCTCGACAACACGGCGCTCATCGAGATCGAATGGGCGGCAGAGGACGCCCTTCCGTTCCCGCTCTGCATATCAGCGAAGGTCGCCACGGGCCGTGGAACCGTCTCGGTGAGCAACCTATGCGTTGCGCGCGGCAACATCGTGCTGGCGGATCAAGGCTTGACGATCGCTGGTGAGGTGCTTGATCCCGTGCCCGCGAGCGGTCCCTACCGCCCGAAATTGAAAAACGCGGGTCTTACGTTCGCTGTGCCGTACATCGATTCGCAGGCGCGTCAGCAGCCCGCTATCGTGGCGGCGACACAGGACCCGCGCGCTGCGGTTCCGGCCATCAGCTTGGTCGATCCCAAGGGTAACCTGTGGGAGCCACAGCCTGACCTGCTCGAGAGCGACCGTTTTGCTCAGGATTTCGTCGTCGAGACGGAGGACGACGGTACTGCCACCCTGCGCTTCGGCGACGGCACATTGGGCGTGCTGCCGGCGACCGGACTCATAGGGCAATACCGGGTTGGCAATGGCAGCACGGGTAACGTCGGCGCAGGCGGAATCACCAACCTGGTCACGACAGCGAGCGGAATCGTCTCTGTGCGTAATCCGCTGCCCACGCTGGGTGGCATCGATCCAGAGACCATCGAGCAGGTACAGATGTATGCGCCGCAGGCCTTCCGCACGCAAGAGCGGGCCGTCACCCCGCGGGACTACGCCCTAATCGCGCAGCGCTACCCCGAGGTTCAGAGAGCGGTAGCCACGCAGCGCTGGACAGGAAGCTGGTACACGATGTTCGTCACCGTCGCGCGCGTTGGCGGGCAGTCCGTCGATCTGGCCTTTCGGGACGGCCTGCGGAGCTTCCTCGAGAGGTTTCGTCTGGCGGGATACGACGTCGAGATTGAGCCGCCAATCTACGTCCCACTCGATGTCGCATTAACCGTCTGCGTCTCGCCCGGATACTTCCGCAGCGACGTCGAGGAGGGGCTCTACGCCACGTTCAGCAATCGTGTCCTGCCGAACGGCCGGCGCGGATTCTTCCACCCGGACAACTTTACGTTCGGCCAGCCCCTCTATCTCAGCCGAATCGTCGCGGTGGCTATGGGCGTGCCCGGCGTGCACTGGGTGGACACCGACGACACGCTGCCGAGGCCGAATCATTTCCTCCGCTGGGGCCAGATCTCAAGCGGCGAGACGCAAAAGGGCGAAATCGATTTCGCGCGCCTCGAAATCCTCCGGCTCGCCAACGATCGGAACGCCCCTGAGAACGGAAAGATCGAGTTCTTCATGGAGGGAGGCCTATGAGCGACGGCAACCAGCCTCCCTTGAGTTCCTGCGGCTGCTGCGAAGGAGTCGCACCCCTCGGTCCCGAGACAAACGCTCCCGGCCTGCCTGCGGTCGCCTACCGCCTCGGCACCTACGCGACCTTTCTGCAGCGCATGCTTTCACAGATTCAGTCTCCGCACACGCTCGCCACTCCACCGGCGGGACCTTGGGCTCTCGCGGCGCTCACGACGCGTTCGGCGGACGATCCCGCGGTTGCCTTGCTCGATGCCTGCGCGGTCGTAGCCGACGTGCTCACCTTTTACCAGGAGCGGATCGCTAACGAAGGTTTCCTCCGGACTGCCACCGAACGCCAGTCCGTGCTGCAACTGGCGCGCGAAATCGGATACGAGTTGAGCCCCGGAGTGGCTGCGAGCACCTATCTCGCGTTCACGGTCGAGGACATCGTTGGCACGGGTATCGCAGCGCCTCTTCCGCTGACGCCGAAGACCCCCAACGCCACCATGCAGGGCGCACCCACGTATAACACTGGGATCGTCACGATTCCGAAGGGCACGAAGGTCCAGAGCATCCCGCGCCAGGGCCAGCTCCCCCAGACCTTCGAGACCTCTGCGGATCTGGAGGCTCGCGCACAGTGGAACATCCTTCTCCCCCGCCTGACGCGTCCTGCCGATCTCGCGATCACAAGTGACGGCCAGCTGTATTTGCTCGACCTGCGCGCTGGCTTTCCTTCTAGTGCTGCGCCGATCGTGTTGCCATCCGCGAGCCTCTATTTCCTGAATCCGGATACGCTCGCACCCACAACGTCGACCGTGCAGGCGCTCGTCGCTCACCAGGTCTTTGTCGCTGGAATCAACACCACTGTTCACGTGAATGATCGCGTGTTGCTCGTGGGCAAGAACATAAACGAGAGCTGTCTCGCCGTCACGTTCGTCGTTCGCAACGTGGTTACGCTCCCGGCTCTGAATCAGACTCGTCTGGATTTGGAGGACAATCCGGTGTCGATCCCGTTCGCACGGCGTCAATTTACTGCCGGCACTGTGCCTCAAACCAAGGTCCCGTTTGACTGGGATCACGTGAATACGTACGTACTGCAAACCAGCATCGATGAAAGCGACCTGCAGACTGTCATCCAAACGAGTAGGTGGGATCCCAATGAGCTAGCCGAGCTTGTGAACAACCAGCGTGGGCCCAGCGTTTCCGACGAAGGAGTGTTCACGTTTGCGGCTCGGACGTCGTTCTTCGGCCACAACGCCCCCCTGTGGACCACGCTCACCAATCCCAAGCAAGGTGTGCTACGTGGCGATGCGTTTCCCCAGAACTGGGATGCCGCCAACAACGGTTCCGGTCGCTTTATCTGGACCGATTCGCAAGGGCTCTTCTACCGCGACGCGACAGTCTTTCTCGAACGTGCTTTTCCACAAGTCCTGGACGGCAGCTGGGCGACATTCGAGTCCCCTTTAGTTGCAGCCACGCCGTACCGGATCAGCGGAGTGGACGAAAAGTCGCTCGCCGATTATGGACTGTCCGGAAGGGCAACCGGTCTGACACTCCGAACACCACAAGATTTCCCCGTTGTCGGTTTGGGTTCCCCTTCCGCCGTCTCCTGGGCTCCGAACCGGCTCGACGTCTTTGCCATCGGGTCCGACGGCGACCTGTATCACAAGTGGTATGACGGTGTCTGGGGCGGCCCTGAGAACCTGGGCGGCGGGAACCTGGTCGACTCGCCGTCCGCCGTCTCCTGGGCTCCGAACCG
>WNGP01000678.1_pt1 | contig 26852 bp, 27 predicted proteins | sample 5407671 | NCBI WGS metagenome assembly WNGP01 (sample SAMN13153381, study PRJNA577476) | soil metagenome | isolation source: 40 cm soil or saprolite under Garry oak tree replicate 2 | place: USA:California | collected 2016-06-15
ATCCGGCAGACGCCGACCGGGTCGTAGCGCTCGTCGTGGCACAGGACGGGAATGTCGATGCCGGCGTCCCTGGCGGCCTCCCAGATCGTCGACCCTTCGGCGGCCGTGATCTCCCGCCCGTCGATCGTGAGCGTGACGGTCCCGGTGCGATCGGGGGCGGTGATAGCCATGCCTGCAGTATCCGCCGCACCTATAGGTCAGCTCAAGCGGAGGTCCGCCAACTGGGCCGCGCTGGGCCGGCCCTGCTCATCAAGCCCGCGCGCGGCGTAGTACCCGTCGATCATGGCCCGCAGCCGCGCCGGGGCGAGCCCGGCCTCCCGGCCGGAGGCGAGCCGGACCGGCTCGGCCAGCAGTCTTTCTGGCAGCCAGTCGTCGGCCGGGCGCCATCCCTCGCGGAGGTTGAAGACGCGTTTCGCCAGGACAATCCGCCGGGCCGTTCGGCGCAATTCTGACCCGTCCACCTCCCATCCGGTGACCGCGGACAGCAGCCCCGCCCACTCCCCGAACGGGTCGGTGAACACCCCGCGCAGGAACTTGCACAAGATCAGCGAGTCCATGACCGCGGCCCGGTCCTCGGTCTCCACCGCCGCGGCCACGTGCGCCTCGCCGCCGTCGAACCGGTCGAGGTCGCCGGACAGATCCGCCTCGTACGCGCCGGACCGGTTGTGGTCGGCCCCGCGCGCGTTCACCGCCAGGCCCAGCGCCATGGCGTGCAGCGTCCGAGGCTCGTAGCCGGGCATCTCCATGCCCTTGACGTGCGGCGCGAACGCCGCGGAGCCGCCCCCGACGTGCTCCGCCGCGATCCGCGAGCCCTCGGCGAGCAGGTCGCCGAGCCCGTCCCTGGCGCCGATCAGATCCACCGCCCGCGCCAGCGCGTCCGCGTCGCCGAACCGCAGCCACGGCGCGTCGATCAGGCCGCGTTCGGCGCACTCCATGGCCCACGCGATCGTGCCGCCCGCCGAGATGGTGTCGATCCCGAGGTCGTCGCAGCGCGCGCTGGCGGCCAGCACCGCGTCCGGATCGGACACCCCGCACATCGGGCCGAGCGCGAAGACGTTCTCGTACTCCACCCGGGTTTTGCGGCCGTCGCGACCCGCGTAGATGTGCTCGCAGCCGATCGTGCACGACGCGCAGCTGTGCCGCGCGACCTGGCGCGCCGCGGCCAGGTCCTCCGCGGCCAGCTGGGGCGCCCCGTCGAACGTCGCGGCCTGGAAGTTCCTGGTGGGCAGCGTGCTGATGGCGTTGAAAGCGAGCAGGTTGGCCAGCGTGCCGAGCTCGCGGTACTTGGCGGTGGCCGGGCCGAACGACCGGGCGCGCAGGTCCCGCGCCGCCGCGAGCACCGCGTCGGCGTCGGCCGGGGTGACCCGGCCCGCCGCGCGCACCGCGATGGCCTTGATCCGTTTGGCGCCCAGCACCGCGCCGAGCCCGCCGCGCCCGGCGTGCCGGCCGTCGTGCGAGATCGTGGCGTACCGGACGCCGCGCTCGCCGGCCGGCCCGATCGCCGCGACGCGCCAGCCCCGGCCCAGCCGCTCCCCCAACCGCTGGCGCAGCCGGGTCCCGGCCTGCGCCGCGGTCAGCCCGGCCAGCTCAGGGGCTTCTTCGAAGCGCGCGCCCTTGTCGTCGATGAGCAGGACGGACAGTGTGGCGCGGGCGCCGCGGACCACGATCGCGTCGTACCCGGTGAGCTTCCCGGCGATGGCGAAGTGGCTGGAGGCGAGCGCGTCGGTCAGCAGGCCGGTCAGCGGGGACTTGGCCACCACCGCGAACTTCGCGCTGGTGGTCAGCGGCGTGCCCACCAGCGGGGAGAACACGTAGGCGAGTGGTGCTTGCGCGCTGAGCGGGTCGATGCCGGGCGGCCCCAGGTGGTGCATCAGCCACGCGCCGAGCCCGGCGCCGACGTACGCCCGCAGCAGGTTGTCGGGGAGCTTGAGCGTCTCCGAGGTGCCGGTGCTGGCATCGACTATGAGCGCCCGGCCGAAGTAGCCGCCCGCGGTCATCGTGCTCAGCCGCCCGCGTCGGCGGACAGGAAGAAGACGGTGTCGCCCGCCGCCAGCGGCGTCTCGCCGTCCCGGGTGATCTGGTCCCCGTTGAGCGCCGCGGTCACGTGCGCGCCGAAGTCGACGCCGGCGGCCGCGGCGGCTTCGGCCACGGTGGCGGCGTGGACGGTCTCCGGGGCGCGGCGCCTGTTCGGTCCGGGCCCGTTCGCGAGCACGCCGAAACGCTGCACGGTGATCTCGGGGCCGGGCTGGGACCGGGCCGTTCGGTACTCGTCCGGCTCGTTGATGTTGACCACGGAGTCCAGGCCGGGGTCGAGCGCCGCGAGCACCGGGTCGTCTTTCAGGGCCGCCTCGTCCAGCCGGGAGACCGTGCACTGCTCGAAGAGGAACGCGGGCCGCAGCCGTTCGGCGATTATGAGCCGCTCCGCTAGTGACGCGAGCTTGGTGCGGTAGGCGGCGGCCAGCGGCTGCGGGTACCCGTGCGCCACCGGCAGCCCCACGTCGGCGCCCTCGTACACCGCGCGCAGCACCCGCCGGACGAAGGCGGGGTGCAGGAACGGCATGTCGGTGGAGCTGACGAAGGCCACGTCCGCGCGGTCAATGAGGGCGCCCAGGCCGGCGGCCAGGCCCTGCACCGGCCCCTTGCCTTCCCGCGGGTCGATTATTATTTCGACCTCCGGCGGCAGCGCGGGAAGCTCCTGGCCCGGCGCGCGGACCACGACCACCGGGCCGCCGGTCGCCCGGGCGAGGATGCCGACGGTCCGGCGCAGCAGCGTCGACCCGTGCCACTCCAGCGCCGCCTTGGGCGTGCCCATCCGGGACGACCGCCCGCCGGCCAGCACCACACCCGCAGAATCCGGCATTACCCCATGCTAGTGCGGCGCTCGCCGTGGTCCTCAGTACCGGCCGGCGGCCGGGAACCGGTTGCCGTCGGCGGCCATGGCTTGCCCGCTGAGGATGTCGCGCAGCTCGCACGTGACGCCGTCCGAGTACCGGTCGAGAACCGCTTCGAGATCGCACCGCTGCGCCGGGGTCGAGTACTCCCTCAGCTCACGCTCCAGCCGGATCCGGTCCTCTTCCGGGCTGGCCGGGATGAGCAGGGCATGCAGGAGGAGCAGCATTCCGGGGAGGAGGATCACGCTGGCCGGGCCGTTGCGCATGATGACGCCGGCCACCGTGAGAACGACCCCGGGAAGCAGGGGCCGCCAGCGGGCCCGCATACCCCGGCCCAGGCCGACCAGGCCGATGACGGCGAGCAGCGCGCCAGTACGGATCCACCTGGGGATCCGCCTGGTGCGGGTGAGCCGCAGGCCACCGTACCGGGCGGCGGGGCCCGCGGACTGGCTCCACACCACCAGGTTCCGCCGGCGCGGTCGCAGCCTCATCGCAGCCTCCTGGAACCCAGGCATCGCTCTGCGTGCACTCAATGATACGCCACTGCGCTCCTGCGAGCCTAGGTCAGGCGCCGGGCTCCGGGACGTAGTGGCGGCTCTGGTCGGCGGGATCGACCCACACCCGCATGACCGCTCGCGTGGCGGGGTCGCGAAACCGCTCCTCCGTGGGAATCCACCCGGCGGCGGGCCGATCGGCGTGGGCGTGCCCGCGCCGACGCTTGGCCCGGCGCGGCGCGGCGGAGCCGGACGACGCCGCGGTGCCTGACGCGGCGGCCGGGGGCCCCGGCAGGTCGGCGACCGCCGCGGCCGCCTCGTCCAGGTACCGGGCGCTCAGCACCACGCCCACCCGGCGGTCCAGCTCGTCCAGGCCGAACAGTCCCACGGCGTAGTGCTCGCGCAGCAGCGCGACCAGCCGCTCGCGGTCGGCCTCGGCGGCCAGCGGCCGCGGGCCGCCGCCCGGGGCCGAACCGGGCACGGCTACTCCGCGGGCCGGACGATGACCGCTGTCCCGTAGGCCACGATCTCCGTCAGCTGCTGGCTGATCTCGGAGGAGTCGAACCGCATCGCGACGATCGCGTTCGCGCCAAGCAGCCGCGCGTTGTCGATCATGCGGTCGATGGCGTGGCGGCGGCTGTCCTCAAGCAGCGAGGTGTACTGGGGCACCTCGCCCTGGCGCAGCGCGGTGAGCCCGGCGCCGAAGGACTTCGCGAAGCCCATGCTGCGCACCACGAGGCCGAAGGTAAGTCCCAGGTCCCGCTCGATGGTCGTGCCTGGCAGCCCGAGGGTGGTGGTGACCGGCATCGTCGCCGGCGAAGGCTCTGACATGACTGGCATCATACGGAAGAAGCTCTACATGAAGGGTGGCGCCCATGCGACTGGCCGTCTGCGCCGAGATGATGTTCCTCGACCTGCCCGTCACCGAACGGGTCCAGCGGATCGCCGAGGCTGGCTTCGACGCCGAGATCTGGGACTGGACCCGCCACGACATCGAGGCCCTGGCCGCCACCGGGGCGATGTTCTCGTCCATGACCGGCTACATCAGGGGCGACTTCGGCGACGGTGCCGACGAGCTGATCCGGACCGCGGAGGAGTCGATCGCGGTGGCGGAAACGCTCGGCTGCCCGCGGCTGAACCTGCACGGCACCGGCCTGGACGGCAGGGGCCTGCCGGTGGTGCCCGGGCCCGAGATGCCGGGTCCGCTGTGGATATCGGCCGCGCGCACCCTGACCCGTCTCGGTGAGCTGGCCGAACGGGCCGGGGTCACGTTCTGCCTGGAGAACCTCAACACCGCCGTGGACCATCCCGGCGTCCCGTTCGCGCGGGCCGCCGACACGCTCGCCCTGGTCGAGGCGGTAAGCCATCCCCGGATCCGGCTGATGCTCGACCTCTACCACGCCCAGATCGGCGAGGGGAACCTCATCGAGCTGGTCCGCCGGGCCGGGCCGCTGATCGGCGAGATCAAGGTCGCCGACGTGCCCGGCCGCTGCGAGCCCGGCACCGGCGAGATCAACTACCCGGCCATCGCCGCCGCCCTGGCGAACATGGGCTACACCGGCACCGTCGGCCTGGAAGCCTGGGCCGCCGACGGCGACAGCGAGCGCGCCCTGGCCCGGTTCCGGACCGCCTTCACGCCAGGAGCCGCCTAACCGGCGCCAGGCAGGGCCAGCACATCCATACCAGCCACGCACCCGGTCACGCCACGCCGATGTGACATCGGTGTTGCTATAAGTACGCGCCGGCGAATAACCCGTCGACCCACAGAGGGGCGGCGCTGCTGAGGCAGCTCGGAGCATACGGCTTGTTTCGCTGCGACTACTAACCACGTCGATGTGACATCGGTGTGGGTCCAGGCGCTGGTCATACGTTACTGATGGTGCGCGTGAGCGCGGTGTGCGGCGCCGCGCCGGAGCCCACTGCAGCGCCTGCTCACCAGCCCCCGCCACGCCCGCACGCCCCAGACATTGACAGACGTCTATTCCTGCGGCAGGGTAGGCATCGACAATCATCGATGCGAGGAGGGCCGGGGTGGACGAGGTGCCTGAGGTGCTGTTCGTGTGCACCCATAACGCGGGCCGGTCGCAGATGGCCGCCGCGCTGCTGGCCCGGCAGGCGGCGGGGCGGGTCCGGGTGACCTCGGCCGGCTCTCAGCCGGCCAGCGAACTCAACCCCGCCGTGGTGCAGGCCATGGCCGAGATCGGCCTGGACATCTCCGCCGAGTTCCCCAAGCCGCTGACCGCCGGGAAGGTGCAGGCGGCGGACATCGTGATCACGATGGGCTGCGGGGACGCGTGCCCGGTCTACCCAGGCAAGCGCTACCTGGACTGGGATCTGCCGGACCCGGCCGGGCTCACCGTGGAGGAGGTTCGGCCCATCCGCGACGAGATCGCAGGGTGCGTTCGCGCGCTGCTCAGCGAGCTGGACCGCTGACGCCGGGCCCGGGCCGGACCACGGTCATCAGGTCCTGACGGGGATCAGTCCTTCCTGGCCACCGCCGAGGATCCGCATGAACTCGATGCTCGTCACGGGCGTGACACCGTCCGGGCGCCACGCCCAGACGTCGGTCAGGCCGGGCTCGACCAGCGTCAGGTCGCCGAAGAAACCGACGATCTCGTCGCGGGTGCGAGCGGGTACGGCCGCCATCGCCGTATTCGCTTCCTCCAGCTCGCGGGCGGCGTGGGTCAGGCGCCGCGTCCCGACGGCATGCGCGGGCGATACGTCGGCGTGGGAGATCACCAGATAGCTGCCGGGGGCCATGGCATCGCGCAGCCTGGCCACGGATCCGGCCGGATCGGCCTCGTCCGGGATGAGGTGCAAGACGGCCAGGATGAGCACGGCGACCGGCTGGCTGAAGTCGATCAGCCGGCGAACCTCCGGGGCGCCGAGGATATCGTCCGGGCGGCACACGTCTGCCCGGATGGCCGCGGTCTGGCGGCCGGAAAGCAGCGCCTGCGCGTGGCTGACCACCACCGGGTCGATGTCCGCGTACACCACGCGCGCGTCGGGGTTGACCTGCTGCGCGACCTCGTGGACGTTCTGGTTGGTGGGCAGCCCTGAGCCGATGTCGAGGAACTGCGTGATGCCCTCACTGGCGACAAAGCGCACCGCCCGCTGGAGGAAGTCGCGGTTCTGGCGGGCGAGCCACGGAAGCTGCGGAATAGCGCGCGCCTGCCGCTTGGCGGCTTCCCTGTCGGCGGCGAAATTGTCCTTGCCGCCCAGCCAGTAGTCATATACGCGGGCGATATTCGGGACCGACGTGTCAATGCCCGGCGCTGGCCGGCTGGCTTCTGCCACGATTGCCGAGCATAATCCATTCCGGCACGTGAGCTGTATGCGCCGAACGCGCGGCCGCCCCGCTCGAACTCGCGCAGCACGCGCCTGATCCGCCAGCACCCGGATCAGGCTCGCCTCCCCCGCCCGGGCCTGGTACGCCGCCATTTCGGCCGCCACCGCGGCCTCGATGATCTGGCGCGCGGTCACCGGTCCCGGCGGCAGCGCCAGGGCCAGGTCACGCTCCTGCCCGCCGGGTGTACGTCAAAATGTAGGGGGTTGCAGATCAGGGCCGCGCCGCTTGTAGTAGCGCAGCGGGGGGCTATTACCCGGAAGCGGCGTGCCGCCTCGTCCTATGCGGGCTTCGCATCGGCCGGGGGGCGCAGGCCGTCGAGTGCGGTCTGGAGGATTGGTTCGGTGTAGCCGGTGTCGCCGTGGATCGTGGCGACGGCGACGATCATGTCCAGGATCTGTTCAAGGGTGAGGTCGTCGCGGACTTCGTGGGCGTGCTGTGCGGCGGCCAGGAGCGGCCGGCCGGCGGCGATCACCCGGGTGCGGTTGTTTTCGAATAGGGGGTCGCTGCGGTCCGTTTGCTTGAGCAGTTCGGAGGCGATGTGGCGCTTGCTCGTGGTAAAGGCGAAGAACCGGTGCAGCCAAGCCGCCAGAGTCGCTCCGGGGGTCTCGCCGTCGAAGGTCTCGGCGGCCTTGCAGACGGCATTGACCTCGTCGGTGTAGAGGGCCTCGAGGAGCTCTTGGCGTCCGGGGAAGTTGCGGTACAGGGTCGCCATGCCGACGCCGGCGCGTCGCGAGATCTCGGCCATCGACACCTCAGCCTCAGGATCGGCGAACGCGGTGCGGGCGGCGGCGAGGATCTTGTCGCGGTTGCGCTCGGCGTCGGCTCGTCTCGTGGGTGCCGGGATCTGGTGAGCGGGCATCGAGGCTCCAAATGGACAGGCTATCCGGTTGTCGCTACAGTGAAATGGACAGGCTCTCCGCCTGCTGCCGTCCGATCATATCCGCCTGCCGCGACTGACTCGCGGCGACTCAAGGAGCTTCATCATGGAATACCGGCCTCTGGGGCGCACTGGCGTCTCGGTCAGCCAGCTGTGCCTGGGCGCGATGATGTTCGGCGCGTTCGGCAACCCCGATCACCACGACGCGATCAAGATCATTCACAAGGCGCTGGACGCCGGGATCAACTTCATCGATACCGCTGATGGCTATTCTGCCGGCGAGTCAGAAGAGATCCTGGGCAAGGCGCTGGCCGGCGGACGGCGGGAGAGCGTGGTGCTCGCCGTCAAGTTCGGTCCTCCCCTCGGTGAGGACCCTAACCATCGCGGAGCGTCGCGGCGGTGGATCACGGAGGGGGTCGAGGGCTCGCTGCGCCGGCTTCAGACCGACTGGATCGACCTCTACCAAGTGGGCGTTCCCGACCCGAACACTGATATCGACGAGACCCTCGGCGCCCTGTCCGACCTCGTGCGCGCCGGCAAGATCCGCTCCTTCGGCGCGTCGAAGGTTCCCGCCTCTCAGATCGTCGAGGCCCAGTGGACCGCCGACCGCCGCGGCCACGGGCGGTTCCGCACCGAGCAGCCGCCCTACTCAATCCTGACCCGCGCCATCGAGTACGACGTGCTGCCCACCTGCCTGCGCCACGGAATGGGCGTCATGGCCTACAGCCCGCTGGCCCGGGGCTGGCTGTCCGGCAAGTACCGCAAGGGCCGGGATGTCAGCGGCCCGGGCTCCGCGGCTCGCGCCCGGCGCGCCGGGGACTACGACGCCGCCAACCCGGCCAACGCCGCAAGGTTCGACGCCGCCGATGCCCTCGGCGCGCTCGCTGACGAGGCCGGGTTGACCCTCATCCAGATGGCAGTCGCGTTCGTCACCCGCCACCCCGCGGTCACCTCCGCGATCATCGGCCCGCGCACCATGGAGCACCTAGACAGCTACCTCGTCGCCGACGGGATCGAGCTGTCCACCGACATGCTTGACCTCATCGACGAGATCGTTCCCCCCGGAGTCACGATCAACGTCGCCGACAACATGTGGAACTTCGGCACGACGGCTCTGGACACGGCATTCCGCCGCCGCTAGGGCAACCTCCCAGGGCACTGGCCGCCTCCGCCACGGGAGTGTCAGCCCGGTGACCGCCACCGGGCTGACACTCCCGCAGCCGGCGGGCGTGCATGCGCATGAGTTCCCGTAGCTGGCGTGTTGCCGCGGCTCGGCGCGCTGCCCCTCCCGGCTAGCTGTCCGACGCCGAGTGTCCCGCGCTCGGATGACAGATCCGCTGAGATAGGACGGCTGGCTGACGTCAGGCGTTCTTCGATAAGCGCGGAATGGACCCGGATGATTTCCGTGGCCAGGTGCGCCAGGTCATCGATCAGGCTGGGAACCGAGCCTTGGCATTGCTGGCAGATCTGTACTCGTGCCAGTTCGATCACGATCGTGGAAACTATCTCTTCAAGGTCGATCTGGAGTCGGGGGTGTGCGGCTGTTTTCTGGCGTGATGGTCATAACTCGACTTTCGCACTTTCGGCCTGGCCGAGGTTGCCACCGGAGGCCGGTCCAAGGTCCAGCGCGTTCCCGGCCGGTAGCGACATCCGGAACCGTGCTCAAGGGAGCGCGGGCGTGGCCCGTACTGTCACCGTGGTTCACACGCGCAGCCTGATCACCGGCGTTGTTCCGGCTCATCTTGACGGGCGGCGGGAACCGGTTAACGCTGACCGGACGACTGGAGGGCTGCGATAAATCCGTCGGGGTCGGCAAGGCTCAGCGTTAGTGCGTTCACTTTTCCTCTGGTGAACAGCGAGACGGGCTTGCGCCCGGTATGGCAGGGCGGCTCGATGGTGAGCTCTACCAGGCCGTCAGGGGAGCCGTTCACCAGCCACCGCCCCGAGCGGCTGTGCACGCCATACGTTCCGCGGACATTCTCCTGCGACCGGCTGGCCGAGCGGATAGATGCCTGGGGTACGGTCAGCTTGAAGCCGCCCATCTGTACCCGGATCTGGTCAGGGCCGACCTCCACGCCCGATCTGCCCCGGCCCCCGGCGAGGAGGGTGTTCGTCAGCCTGCTGACTGGGTCCATCCCGGCCTCGCTGATCGCGAACCACATAGTGTCCGTACCTCCTTGTCCCGTTCCTGGCTCAGCGGGGCGCCGGTACCAGGCCGGCCTCGTATGCGGTGATGACGAGCTGTACCCGGTCCCTGGCGCCCAACTTGGCCAGCAGCCGGGCCACGTGCGTCTTGGCGGTGCCTGCGGTGATGTACAGGGCGGCGGCGATCTCGGCGTTGGACATGCCCAGGCCCACCAGCTTGAGCACCTCACGTTCCCGGTCGGTGATCCCAGTTATCTCCGGGAGCTTGCGGCCGGGGCGAGGCTGGCCGGCGAACTGCCCGATCAGGCGGCGGGTGACGCCCGGCGCGATGATGGCGTCGCCGGCCGCGACCACGCGGATCGCGGTCAGGATGTCCTCCAGCGCCATGTCCTTGACCAGGAACCCGCTCGCCCCGGCCCGCAGCGCGCCGTAGACGTAGTCATCGTCGTCGAACGTGGTGAGCACGAGCACGCGAGCGCCCGTGTCGCCGGCGGTGATCAGCTGGGTGGCCTCGATGCCGTCCATGCCCGGCATGCGGATGTCCATCACGACCACGTCGGAGCCGGTGTCCCTGGCGAGCTGTACCGCCTCGGCTCCGGTTCCGGCCTCGCCGGCCACGTCGATATCGGGTGTCTGGTCGATCAGCATGCGCAGCCCCGCACGGATCAGCGGCTGGTCGTCGGCCAGGATGACCTGGATGGTCATCGGGCCGGCGCGGGCAGGGGCAGCCGGGCGGTGACGCGGAAGCCGCCGCCGGGGCGCGGGCCGGCCGAGAAGTCGCCGCCGAGCAGCGCGGCGCGCTCGCGCATGCCGGTGATCCCGTAGCCGGTCCCGGCCATACTGCCGCCGCGCCCGCTGTCGGTGACCTCGATCGACAGGTACCTGTCCTGCTGGTCGATCAAGACCCGGCACTGGCTGGTGCCGGCATGGCGGACCACGTTGATGACCGCCTCCTGGATGATGCGGAACGCCGACAGGTCGATGTCGGCCGGAAGCGGCTCCCGGCTGCCGTGCCAGTCCACGTCGACCTGCACGCCCGCGTCCAAGGCCGTGGCGGCCAGCCGCTCGATGCCGGCCAGGCCGGGTGCCGGGCCCAGTGGTGCCTGCCCCGGCCCGGGCTCCGGCTCGGCACGTCGCAGCCCGGTCAGCATCCGCCGCAGTCCGGATAGTGTCTCCCTGCTGGTGGCCTCGATGGAGGCCAGGGCGTCGCGCGCCTGATCGGGGCTGGCGTCGAAAACCCTGTGGCCCGCGCCTGCCTGGATCGCGATGATGCCGATGCTGTGCGCGACGATGTCGTGCAACTCGCGGGCGATCCGCAGCCGCTCCGCCAGGACGATCTGGGCGGCCGCCTGGGCCCGCCGCAGCTCGGCCTGGGCCTGCGCCTGCCGGATCGAATGTCCGATAAGCCAGGCAATGATCACCACAACGACTGCGCCGCCCCGGTACGGGGCCAGATCGAGGCCTGCCGGACCCGGAATCAGCAGGCCGGCGCCGACCATGGCCAGGCCGGTGGCCGAGACCTTGCGCGAGCGTGTCGCCGCTATATAGCAGATCTCGATGCCCGCTGCGGCGGCGAGCACGATCTGCAAGGGCGGTGTCTGCCCCGGCCCGGGTCCCAGCGCAATGGCGGCCACCGCTCCGCCAAGCATCACGGCCAGCGCCGTGAGCGGCCTGCGGCGCAGCAGGAGAGCCGAAACCAGCAGGGCGCAGCCAAGCACCGGGAATGCCCACATGATCTAGGCGCCTTCAACCAGTCTGGTCATGCTCATGGCAGCGATCGTAACCACCTTGCGGCGCCTGGTCGTCTGCCCGCGGGCATATGCCGGCGGGCAGAGGCGGCTCTGTGCAGATGGGTCCGCGGGCCGACGCGGCGCGCCCCCGGACTGCGGCATCTTGTCGCCATGGACGTGTTGACCGGGATATCCGGGGCGGAACGGTACAAGGGCACCGGCCGGCCGGCGGCCGATGGTGTCAGCCTCATGATCGCGAGCGGCGAGGAAGACAGGGGTGACACGATGAGCATGCTGGAACTGCGTCAGGTCTCCAAGGTGTACGACCAGGGCGCCGCCGAGGTGCACGCCCTGCGGGAGGTCAGCCTCGAAGTCGGCCCGGGGACGATGATGGCGGTGATGGGACCCAGCGGGTCAGGCAAGTCGACGCTGCTGACCATCGCGGGCAGCCTGGAGGAACCGACCAGCGGGCAGGTCCTCGTCGCCGGACAGGACCTGGCCACGATGTCGCGCAACGACAAGGCGCGGCTGCGCCGCCAGTCGATCGGCTACGTGTTCCAGGACTTCAACCTGCTCCCGGGCCTGACTGCCGCGGAAAACGTGGCGCTGCCGCTGGAACTGGACGGCGACAGCGCGCGGAAGGCCCGGGAAGCCGGGCTGCGCGCGCTGGACGCGATGGGCCTGGCGGACCGCGCGTCCAACTTCCCGGATCAGCTGTCCGGCGGTGAACGCCAGCGGGTGGCCATCGCCCGTGCCGTGATCGGCGACCGGCACCTGCTGCTGGCCGACGAGCCGTCCGGCGCGCTCGACTCCGAAAATGCCGAGGCGGTGATGCGCATGATCCACACCGCGTGCCAGCAGGGCGTCGCCGCCGTGGTCGTCACGCACGACGCGCAGCTCGCCTCGCGGGCGGACCGCGTGGTGCACATCCGCGACGGCCGCATCGTCGACCAGACGGTGCCCGCGCCCGGTCCGGGATCGCTGCTGGGGCAGGACGAATGACCACCCTTACCCGCCCGCGCGCGGGGACCGGCAACGGGGGCATCCCCGCCCGTCGCGCGGTATTCCGCTGGGGCTGGCGGCTGTTCCGCCGCGAATGGCGCCAGCAGCTGCTCGTGCTCGGCCTGCTCACCATGGCGGTCGCCGCGACGATCTGGGGTGCCAGCGTCGTCACGAACACGCAGCTCCGCAATCCCAACTATGCCACGTTCGGCACCGCGGCCGCGCTGGTCACGCTGCCCGGCACCGACCCGCAGCTGGCCGCCGCCATCGCCGCCATCCAGCGCCGCTGGGGTCCGGCGGATCTCATTGAGAATCAGAACGTCACGACTGGCACCACGCAGTCTGTGCAACTCCGCGCGGAGAGCCCGCACGGGCACTACAACGCTCCGCTGCTCAGTCTGGTCAGCGGCTCCTACCCGGGCGGCCCCGGCCAGGTGGCGCTGACCAGCCAGGTGGCAGCCCTGTACGGCACGCACGCGGGCGGCGCCTGGCGGGCGGCCGGGACGACCTGGCGGGTGACCGGCATCGTGCAGGACCCGAGCAACCTGGCCGACGAGTTCGCGCTGGCCGCCCCGGGCCAGGTCCCGCACCCAAGCCAGGTGACCTTGTTGCTGGGCTCCCCTCCTGCCGTCCAGCAGGCGATCAGCAACGGCAACGGAACGCTGCTCGGTCTCCCGGCGGCGGCGAGGTTCATGTTCCCCTCAGCTTTCATGAGCGGGCTCCCGTCGGCGACGATCGTCCTGGTGGTGGAGGTACTCGGCCTGGTGTTCATCGGCCTGGTATCGGTAGCCGGGTTCTCGGTGATGGCCCAGCGCAGGCTCCGTGCCCTCGGCATGCTCAGCGCGATCGGCGCGACCGAACGCAACCTCCGCCTGGTCATGATCACGGGCGGCGTGGCCGTCGGCGTGGCCGCCACGCTGGCCGGGGCGGTGCTCGGCTTGGCCGCCTGGTTCGCCTACGTGCCGACGCTGCGGCAGGTCACTGGTCACGTGGTGGATGCGGCGAACCTGCCGTGGTGGGCGTTCGCGCTCGGGGTCGTGTTCGCGGTCGCGACGTCGGTGCTGGCCTCCCGCCGCCCGGCCAAGACGATAGCCCAGGTGCCGGTGGTGGCCGCGTTGTCCGGCCGCCCCGCGCCGCCGAAGCCGGTGCACCGCTCTGCCCTGCCCGGCGTCATCGTGTTCGCGGTCGGCGTCGCGTGCCTGGCGTTCACCGGCGGCCTGGCCGGGGTGGCGGGCCAAGGGCACGCCGGCCAAGGGCGTGCGCTGCTCCTGCTGGGCGGCCTGGTCGCCGTGATCGTCGGCATCGTCCTGCTCGCCCCGCTGGCCATCGGCGTGCTGGCGGCCGGAGCCAGCCCGCGGCTGCCGGTCGCGATCCGGATCGCGCTGCGCGACCTGGTCCGCTACCGCGCCCGGTCCGGCGCTGCGCTGGCGGCGGTCACGTTCGCCGTGTTCCTGGCCACGGGAATCTGCCTCGTGGCCAGCACAAAGTTCGGCAATCCGCTTAACTGGACCGGCCCCAACCTGTCCGGCAGCCAGCTGATCTTCTACACGCAGCAGAGCCAGGGCAGCGGCACGATTGCGCAGCTTAGCAGCGCCCAGACAGCCCACCTGGGCGGGCAGGTGGACAGCCTCGCCGCCAGCCTGCACACGCGGTCGGTGCCGCTGGAGTTCGCGGGCGCCACGCTGTACCAGGTGGGCACGCCGGAACACAGTCCGTTCAATTTCACCGGCACCGTGTACGTGGCCACCCCGCAGCTGCTCGCCACGTACGGGATCAAGGCCAGCCAGATCGCTCGCGGCACCGACGTCCTTACCATGCGACCAGGGCTGGCGGGCGTGCCGCACATGGAGATGACCTGGAGCGATACCCAGAATCCGGGCAGCGGACCGCCCTGCACGCTGAGCAATGACTGCGTGCCCGACCCCGTGATTCAGACGGTCAGCAGCCTGCCCAGCGGCATGTCGGCGCCGAATACGGTGGTCACCGAGTACGCGGTGAGCAAGTACCACCTACAGCCCAGCTTGCAGGGGTGGCTGATCCAGGCACCGGCCCCGCTCACTGCCACGCAGATCAGCGCGGCCCGGCAGCTCGCGCTTGCCTACGGGGTGACGGCCGAGACCAAGTCCAATAACCCGAGTGTCGGCGAGTTCGCCGACGGCGCCACCGCGCTGGGCATCGTGATCGCGTTCGGCGTGCTGGCCGACGCCGTCGGCCTGATCCGCAGCGAGACCGCGCGGGACCTGCGCACGCTCTCCGCCACCGGCGCCAGCAGCACGACCAGGCGGATGATCACCACGGCGACCGCCGCAGCGCTCGGCCTGCTTGGCGCCATCCTCGGCATGGCCGGCGCGGTGATCGCCGGGCTGGCCTGGGCGCACAGCAGCCTGTCCGCCATGTTCGGCGACATACCGCTGACCGACGTGCTGATCCTGCTGATCGGGCTGCCGCTGGCCGCCGCGGCCGGAGCCTGGCTGCTGGCCGGCCGCGAGCCGCAGGTCATCGCGCGGCAGCCGCTGGACTGACGCGGGTCTCGCTGGCATTCCAGTCCCGGTCTCCTGAGTCTGACATCACATCCAGGAACTGATGGCCCGCCCGGACCTGGCCGCCCGCTTGCAGATCAGGGCTCCGCGCGATCCGCCGACCGATACCCGCAGCCCTGGCCCGGCTAGGTGCCGGCCTGTCGCGGGCCTGGAGCCGTGACCGGGCGCACTATTTCTTCTCCCGCGCCCGCTGGAACCCCGATGAGCTGGGCATTGCCGTGGCGAAGCTAGTGATCGCGCTGCTGGTGCCGGACGGGGAGCCCGTGGAGGTCCTGATCGATGACACGCTGTTCCGCCGACGCCAGCCAGCCCAGCCCTGCGTGCACCATGTCCATCGCCTCCCTCGCGGAGGCGAAGGCCGGGACGGTACCCACCTGGGGATCACCTCCCTCCGAGGATGCGGGCGGACTGGTGTCGTTACTGGTTCTGGGGTTCTCCTCCTCCGGCCGGGACAGGGAATGCCGACCGGGCACATTTCTAGGTTTTCAGTTCGATTCTATCTGATAGCTGCGACGTTTTCCGGGAAGGACACGCCCACGCCGGATGAGAGTGACAGATTTGCAGGTGGCAAGATCAACTTGCCTGGCTGGCGAGGTCAGCGTGCGGCGCCCGCGCCTGGCGGCGACGGCGGCCCGCGCCTGGGCGCGGCGCGGCGTTACCATCGGCTGGTGCTGCCGTTCTCCGCTCAGACCCGCGCCGCCAACCTCACCCGGATGGCCGAGGACCGGTTCGACGTGCTGGTGATCGGGGGCGGGATCACCGGCGCCGGCATAGCGCTGGACGCCGCGGCGCGCGGCCTGTCGGTGGCCCTGGTGGAGAAGGACGACTTCGCGGCCGGGACCTCGGGGCGCTCCTCCCGGCTGGTGCACGGCGGCCTGCGCTACCTGGAGCACCGCGAGTTCGGCCTGGTCCGGGAGTCGCTGCGGGAGCGGGGCATCCTGTTCCGGCTGGCGCCGCACCTGGTCCGCCCGGTACCGATGTACATGCTGGCCGGTGACCTGCGCAGCCGGGCCACGTACCGGGCCGGGCTGGCCGGGTACGAGCTGCTGGCCGCGGGCCGGAACATCGGCTACCACCGCTCGGTGAGCGCCGAACAGGTCCGCGAGGCCATCCCCGGCATCGGCGGGCTCGGCCAGCTCGGCGGGCGGGGGCGCGGCTTCCGGTACTTCGAGTGCCAGGTGGACGACGCCCGGCTGACCATCGAGGTGGCGCGGACCGCCCAGGCGTCCGGCGCGCTGCTGGCCAACCACGCCCGGGTGGAAGAACTCCGCGGCGACGGCCGGGTGACGGGCGCGGTCGTGGCGGACGACATGACCGGGCAGCGGTTCGAGGTCCGGGCCAGGGCCGTGGTCAACGCGGCCGGGATCTGGGCCGAACGGGTCACCCGGCTGGCCGGGGCGGGGCTGGCCGGGGCGTCGGCTGGGGCGGGGCCGGCCGGGGCGGGGCCGACCGGGGCGGGCGGCGTGCGGCTGCTGCCGAGCAAGGGCGTCCACCTGGTGTTCGCCCCGGGCGCGGTGCGGACCACGGCAGCGCTGGTCGCCCCGTCGGGGGCGGGCGACGGGCGGTTCATCTTCATCGTCCCGTGGGAGGACCGGGTGTACGCCGGGACGACCGACACCCCCTACACGGGCGACCTGGATCACCCGGGGGTCGACGCCGCCGACCGTGACTACATCCTGTCGGCGGTGGCCCGCAACTTCCCGGGCGTGACCGAGCGCGACGTGGTGGCGTCCTGGGCGGGGCTGCGCCCGCTGCTGAGCCAGGACGAGGAACTGGGCGACGCCCGGACCAGCGACCTGTCCAGGAGGCATGCGATCTTCACTGGTCCGTTCGGCCTGTTCAGCATCACCGGCGGGAAGCTGACCACGTACCGGGCCATGGCCGAGGACCTGGTGGACCGGGTCGCCGCCGCGCTCGGGGACGGGAGCCCGTGCCGGACGAGGGCCATCCCGCTCGGGCTGCACGGGCCGGCGGCCGCGGCCGTACGGCTGGCCCGGGATGAGATGGGCCGGCTGGGCCTGCCGCCGCGCACCGGCGCTCGGCTGGTGCAGCGCTACGGCGACGACTGGCGCGAGGCTGCCCGCCTGATCAGCGAGGACCGGTCGCTCGGCGAGCCGGTGGTGAGCAACCTGCCCGTCCTGGGCGTCGAGGTGGCCCTGGCCCGCAGCCGCGAGATGGCCCTCACCGACGAGGACGTGTTCGTCCGCCGGACCCGGCTCACCACCCGCGACGGATCACTCGGGCTCATACCTTCAGGCGGACACCGGAGGGAATGATCCCGAACGAAGCGGGCGTCGTGCCCAGCACTTCCCCGTCTGCCTCGACCGGGAAGGGCCGGTCCGCGTCGACGTGCACCTGGCCGGCGCGCAGTTCGGCGATGTTGCGGTGCGGCAGGTGCGTGCCGCGGTACACCTTCGGCAGCGTGGTGAAGGAGTCGGATTTAGGCCCGGTCATGACGAGCACGTCGAGCAGGCAGTCGCCGGGGTCGGACTTCGGCGAGATCTGCATGCCGCCGCCGTAGAACCGGCAGTTCGCCACGACCACGTTGAACGCCCGCCAGCCGAAGGCATGGCCGTCGGCGTCGAGCCGCACCGCCGCCGGGCGGAAACGCGGCAGGGTCAGCCAGAACCCGCAGGCGTACCGGGCGCCGCCGAGGAACCGGCCGACCCCTTTGAACCGGGCCGCCCGGGCCACCACCGCGCCGCCCAGGCCGACCTCGGCGATGTTGACGAAGTACCTGGTCGTGGTGGCGCCGCCGCCAGCGGAGGTAACAGCGCAGGTCACGGTGCCCACGTCGATAGAGCGGACGCCATCCCCGGCCAGGTGCCGAGCGGCCTGCACCGCGTCGCCCGGCAGGCCGAACGACCGGACGAAGTCGCACCCGGAACCGGCCGCCACGACCCCCAGCACGGCGTCCGGCACAAGCGGCCGGCCGTCCTGGAGCATCCCGTTGACCACCTCGTGGACGGTCCCGTCGCCGCCGACCGCGACCAGGTAGCGCTCGCCGGCCAGCAGGGCCTGCCGGGTGGCCTCGGTGGCGTGGCCGGGATGGGTGGTCCGCACGATGCGGTAGCCGAGCCCTTCGTCCCGCAGCACCCGCTCGACCTGCGGCAGCGCCGCCTCCACCTGGCCGCGCCCGGCCCGCGGGTTGGCGATGACGACCAGCGGCCCGAAGGGGCTGCTCACGGCGCGTCCCGGCGGCCCGTAATGACCTGCGGGTTCATGACTTGCGGGTTCATGACCTGCGGGTTCATGACCTGCGGGTTCATGATCGCGGCCGGGTCGAGGGCCGCCTTGATCCTGGTCAGCACGCTGACACCCGTCTCGCCGAGATCGTCCACGAGGAACCTCGCCTTCAGCCGCCCGACGCCGTGATGGTGCGTGATGGTCCCGCCGGTGGCGGCACAGCTTCGCGCGGCTGCCTCCCACGCTGCCCGGTACCGGGCCTCCGCCTCCTGGTCGTCGGCGCCGCTGATCAGGAACGTGAAGTACAGCGACGAGCCGGACGGATACAGGTGGGACAGGTGGCAGCCCACCGCCTGCGCGTGCCCGGCCAGTGCCTCCCGGATGTCCTGATACAGCCGCGGGACCGTGGACCACAGCCCGGCGACCTCCATCGTGTCCACGATCATCCCGGAGCCGAACGCGCGCTCGGGCCCCATGATCTGGGCGTAGGTCCGCACGGCGTCGTTGCGGTGCTCCCACCAGTGCTCCCCGTACCGGGCGCCGAGCTCACCCGATGCCCCGTTTTTGCGCATCGCCTCGGCGACCGCCTGCTTCCTGGCGTCCAGACCGGGCAGACCGGCCGGGAAGCCGGCCATCCCGACGCACCCGCCAGGGTGGCCGAGCGCGCCGAAGCCCAGCTGGGCGTCGGTCTCGTCGTACCCGCGCAGGACGGCGGCGCCGGTCTCGGCGCGGACGGCTTCTCTGAGGGCTTTGGCGAGTTCGGAGAAGGTCGCAAAGCCGAAGGCCAGCCACTCCCAGGCGGCCGGCCGGGCCCGGCAGGCCAGCGTCGCCTCGGTGATCACCGCGAGCGTCCCCTCGGACCCGACCAGGAGCCGCCGCAGGTCCGGCCCGGCGGCCGAGCGCGGCACGGGCTGGCAGCGCAGGATCTCACCCTGCGGCAGGACCGCGGTCAGCCCCAGCAGGACGTCCTCGATCGCCCCGAACCCGGTGGACGCCTGCCCGGCCGACGACGCGGCGATCCAGCCGCCCACCGTGGACATGGCGATCGACTGCGGATAGTGCCCGGTCGTCAGCCCGTGCCCGGCCAGGGCGTCCTCCAACTGGTCGCCGCGCACCCCGGCCTGGACGTTTACCGTCTGCGATACGGCGTCCACCTGGCCGATCTTGTTCATCCTGGCCAGGTCCAGGACGACGGACCCGGCGTCGGCCTCGGCCCCGCCGCACACCCCGGAGCCGCCGCCGCGGGGGATCACCGCCGTGGCCGTCTCCGACGCCCAGGCCAGGACCGTGGCCACCTCCTCGGTGCTCGCCGGGAAGACCACCGCGGCCGGCGCCGGGAGCTCGTCGCCCCGGACGCGCCGCAGCAGCGCCAGCGTCCACGAGTCGATGGCCCGCTCGCGCAGCGTCTCCGCGTCGGTTCTCACCGCGCCGTCCGGCAGGCGGCTCACCAGCAAGTCGAGGGCGCTCACGACGCGGATAGTAACGCACGGGGGCAGGCCAGGGCATCCGCCAGGGGTCAGGGGATCATCGGCGTCCTCGGTGTGCACATCCAGGGATGCCCCGGTCAGCGTCAGGACGGGAATGACCCGCGATTGCCCGCGGGCGTCGTACCCCTGGATGAGGGTCATGACGCTGGCATCGAAGCGGGCGACAGCCACGGAGACGCTGAGGGGTCGTGCTGGTGATCCCGGTGGCCCTGGTTTCGGTGTTGCGGGCAGGTAAGAGGCTTCCTTTCGTTATGTCCGGGTGTCTGAAGCCTCAGGGTGGAAGGGTCCCGCCTGGACTACCCCCGCGGCCCTCGCCGCCGGGTGGCCGATCGCCGCCGGCGTCATCGAAGGCGCCTGCCGCCACCTACCTGCCTGATGGGCATCACCGGCGCCAGCTGGGCCTGGCCGGCGCCCGGGCCATCATGTGGCTGCGCGCCATCGGCGCCGACGGTGACCCGGACGCCTGCCGGGCCTGCCGCATCAGCCAGGAACACCACCGCAACCACCTCAGCCACTGCCAGGACAGCATCAAACTCGCCGCGTGACACTCACTCCGGAAAAGAGCCACACCGATGTGACATCGAGGTGGCTCTGGCACAATGCCAGGAACTTAAGGAAGCACCCTCGGCTCGGGCTGTTTCATGATCATGGCCAGAAACAGGCAAATAGCGCCCAAAACTGGCCACGATCATGATCAGCGCCCGAAATGTCTCAATGTAAAATTAAGGCATAGCGGAGCATAACGGGATTCCGTCGCGCTGCAGGCCGGCAGCCGGCGCCATACCACAGCAGGCCGGCACCCGCGCCGCCCGCCGGCGCCGCTCCCACCCGCAGTGAGGATCCTGACCAGCAGCAAAGCCCGGAAATTCGGCACCAAGGGCTCCTTAAGTTCCTGGCATTGGGCTATAGCAACGTCGATGTGACATCGGCGTGGTTGCTGCCGCGGGCGGGTGGGTGGATTCGGGTTCCGGGGCGGGGCGCGCGGGACTCATGGGGCATGCGGGAAAGCGGTGGCGGGGCAGGCCGGGGGTCGGGGCAGGCGCCATTGGTGCACCCACGATCCGCCCTCGGAGGTTGGCCGCCTAGCTGGGCTGGGTACGCTGCGGGTCCGGCTCGTCCTGGTGCAGGGTGCCGACCTCGGCCTTCAAGATGCGCATCGACTTGCCCAGCGACCGCGCCGCATCCGGCAGCTTCTTCGACCCGAACAGCACGATCAGCACCACGGCGACGATCAGCATCTTCCACGGGCTGTCGAAAATACCAATCATGTTCGTTCCCTTCAGCCGGTCATGGGCGCCGCTTGCGGCGTGAGTGCGTCCGCACCGATCAGCCAGATCGTCCATCCCTGCGCGGACAGCGCCGGCCAGAGGCGGTTCGCGCAGTGCCGGCACAGGTAAAGCTCGCCGTCCCGGAACACGCGGTACACCGCTCGGACCGCAGGTCCGCACCGGTCACATGTCTGATTCAGCTCCATGGCGAGCTATGTGGCGGTAGGCATCTCACATCACCCATTCGTCGCGCAGGCCCGGTCGGGTTGGTCATGAAACCGCCCGTTCTCCGCCGGCCCGAGGTTCGGCGGCCAGGTGGACTCGGGGGCCCCGGGCTCAGTCTCTTTGCGAGCCGGAGAAGATCTGCAGGAAGAACAGGAAGACGTTCAGTATGTCCAGGAAGATGGACGCGGCCAGCAGGGGCGCGGAGCCGATGTCGCTCGATCGTCGCAGCCGCTGGAAATCGAACATGGTGAAGCCGGCGAAGATCACCAGGCCGATCACCGAGTAGATCAGTGCGCCGTGCGGGATGTGCACGAAGATCAGCACGATGCCGAACACGATCAGGGCCAGCAGCGCCCAGAAGCAGACTCGCGCGATCGCCGACAGGTCGCGCCGGGTGGCGTAACCGGCGGCCCCGAACCCGGCGATGAACAGCGCGGTGGCGCCGCCCGCCTGCCACAGCGCACGCGGGTCGGCGCTCGCGTAGTAGGCGAGCGTCGGCGCCACGGCCACCCCGATCAGCAGCCCGAAGGCGGCGAGCAGCCCGACGGTCAGCTGGGTTGACCTGCGCGCCGCGAATCGCATGGCGATCAGGCAGACGAAGGCGGCGATGAACGCCGCGATGCCCGCGCCTGGGGCCAGGTTGCGGCCCAGGTAGGCGCCGAGCGCGAAGAGGGCGGCCGTGACGGCGACGTATCCCATCGTCTGCGCGAATAGGGTGCGGGTTCGATCGCGGGCTGCCGCCCCGAATCCTGCATACCGAAGTGACTCGCTCATGTCATCCTGCTCTTCCGTCGTACCGTACGGTCCCATTAAGCATCCGCCGCCAGCTCGATGCGCGAATCAGCATCTCAGAGCAGGACCGGGATCCCAGGCGTGAACCAAGCCCGTTCGGGAGAAAAGATCTTTTACCCCCGAACGAGTCAGGGGTGCTTGCCCAAGATGGCCCGGGCCAGGGTACCGGCCAGGGTATTCACGGGCGCGACCGGCCGCCCGGAGGCGGGATCGTGAAGCTTCGCCGGCGAGAATACCGGCAAGCTGGTCCTCGCCGTCCAGTGAAACCAGCTGGTAGCCCACGACGATTCCTGACCAGGAGGAACGATGACCGAGACAGCCGTTGAGGAGGCCGGCGGACGATCCGTCACCGGTGCCGCCATTCACCACACGGTCGTGGTGGTCCGCGACCTCGAAGCCAGCCTGCGCTTCTACCGGGACGGGCTTGGCCTCGAGGAGCTGCAGGACCGGCGGGTCGAGGGTGACTGGCCCGATCTTTTCGACGCACCCAGCCGCGGCTTGCGCGCGGTTTTCCTGGGCGACGCGCGAGTCCCTGACGACCACGCCGGCGTGCTGGAGCTCAACGTCTTCGACGGTGATGTCCCGGCCGGGCCGCCGCCCTCGCCGCCGAGGACCGGGTTCTTCCTGGTGTCGTTCTTCGTCGACGTCGAGGCCACGCTGAGCCGCCTCGCCGCTCTCGACCTGGGCGGCCCGCCCCGTCGCGTCGCTCAACCGACCCCAAACGGACCGCTAACCCTAGCGACCGTGCGCGATCCGGACGGGCTGCTCGTCCTGCTCACCCCCGGTTCTATTACCCGGCATGCGCAGTGAGCTGACCGCGCCCCCAGGTGCGATCGTAGATAACAGGACCGACCCGGTGGCATCGACTCCAGGCCACTGACATCACAGGAGAGGAGCAGCAGTCGTGGACATGAAACTCGAGGTTGTGGTGGTGCCCGTCTCCGACGTGGACAAGGCCAAGGAGTTTTACCAGAGGCTGGGGTGGCGGCTGGATGCCGACTTCGCCAACGGCGAGGACTTCCGGGTGGTGCAGCTGACGCCGCCCGGCTCGCTGTGCTCGATCATCTTCGGCACCGGAATCACCTCGGCCGCACCGGGTTCGGCTGACGGCCTGCAGCTGACCGTCACCGACATCGACGCGGCCCGGGCCGAGCTCACCGGCCACGGTGCCGAGGTGAGCGAGGTCTTCCACGACGCGGGCGGGGTGTTCCACCACGCCGGGACCGAGGGACGGGTATCCGGCCCGGCCCCGGATCACCAAAGCTACGGCTCGTTCGCCGCGTTCAGCGACCCGGACGGCAACGGCTGGCTGCTCCAGGAGATCACGACGCGCCTGCCGGGCCGGTGAGGACCCAGCTAGGGAACGGGAGACACACCATGAACAGCGACTACGACGTCATCGTGGTGGGCGCCGGCTCGCCGGGCGAGCACTGCGCCGGCGAACTGGCCGACGGGGGCCTGCGGGTGGCGCTGGTCGAGCGCGAGCTGGTCGGGGGCGAATGCTCCTACTGGGCCTGCATCCCGTCCAAGACGCTGCTGCGCCCCGGCGAGGCGGTGCAGGCCGCGCGCGAGGTGGCGGCCAGCGCGCAGGTCGACGTCGAGGCGGCGCTGGCCTGGCGGGACTTCATGGTCTCCAACTATTCCGATGCCGGACAGGAGCGCTGGCTGGCGGGCAAGGGCATCGACCTGCTGCGCGGGACCGGCCGGCTCGCCGGGCCGGGCGTGGTGGAGGTCGACGGCGTGCGCCACACCGCCCGGCACGTGGTCGTGGCGACCGGCGCTGATCCGGTCGTGCCGCCCGTCCCGGGCCTGCGCGAGCTCGATGGCGTCTGGACCAACCGTGAGGTGACCGGCATGAAGGCCGTCCCGCGGCGCCTGCTGATACTCGGCGGCGGCGCGGTCGGCGCCGAGATGGCCCAGGCCGTGCGCCGCCTCGGCGGGGAGGTTGCCCTCGTCGAGGGCGCCGGGCACGTGCTCGCCCGCGAGCCCACGCCGCTGGGCGAGGCGCTCGGCGAGGTCCTGCGGCGCGACGGCATCGAGCTCATGCTCGGCGTGCACGCGACCGCCGCGCGGCGCGAGGGCGCAGACTACATCCTCATCCTCGAGGGTGGCCGCGAGCTGCGCGGCGACCACCTGCTCCTGGCCACCGGCCGGCGCCCGCGCGTGCCCGCCGGCCTGGAAACGGTCGGCGTCCAGGCCGGCCCGCAGGGCATCGGAGTCGACGCGCACCTGCGCGCCGGGGAGCGCCTGTGGGCGATCGGCGACGTCACCGGCGTGCGGCTGCTGACCCACGTCGGAAAGTACCAGGGCGAGGTCGTCGCCGCGAACATCCTCGGCGAGCCCCGCGAGGCCAGCTACGAGGCCATCCCGGACGTGGTCTACACCGACCCGCAGGCAGCTGCGGTCGGCGCCGCCGCGGCCCGGTTCAGCGCGACCGCCCGGATATCCGAGGTGGCCAAGACGGCCACCTACACCCACGCCTACGCCGAGTCGAACGGCTTCCTGACCCTGTTGTCCGACGGCGAGCGGCTGACCGGCGCCTACGCGCTCGGCCCCGAGGCCGGCGAGTGGCTGCAGCAGGCCACGCTGGCCATCCGCGCCCGCGTGCCGCTCGACGTGCTGCGCGACGTCATCCAGCCCTTCCCCACCTTCTCGGAGATCTACGTCGACGCGCTGAAGGCGCTCCGCGGGCAGATCATGGCCGCCCGCCAGCCGGCCGGGGCGGAATCGCCATGACCGGATCAACGGCCGGCCTGGACCAGCGCGAACCCGAACTAACCGGGCAGACCGTCGTCGTGATCGGCGGCAGCGCCGGCATCGGGCTCGAGACGGCCCGCCGGGCGCGCGCCGAGGGCGCCGGCATCATCCTGACCGGCCGCCACCCCGACCGCCTGCAGCGGGCCGCGGACGAACTCGGCGCGCTGAGCTGCGCCGCCTTCGACGCCACCGATCCGGACGCCCTCGACCGGTTCTTCGGCGACCTGCCCGAGGCGATCGACCACGTGCTGGTCACGGGTCCCGGTCCGTACTACGCGCGCCTGGCCGACCTGGACCGCGAGCGGGCGCACCGCGATTTCGACGATCATCTGTGGCTGGCCGTCGCCGTCGCGCAGCACGCCATCGGCCGGGTGCGGCCCGGCGGCACGCTGCTGTTCATGAGCGGCACCGGCGGCCGCGGACGGGGACCCGGCCTGTCGCTCATCGCGGCGGCCACCGCCGCGCTGCCCGCCCTGATCGCCAACCTGGCGGTCGAAGTGGCGCCGATCAGGGTCAACCTCATCGCCGCCGGCTTCGTCGACACGCCCCTGTCCGCGTCGCTGCTCGGCGACGACCTCGACCAGCGCCGCGACCAGCTCCGCGCGACGCTCCCCATCGGGCGCGTGGTGGGGCCGACCGACGTCGCCGCCCTCGCCGTGCACATCATGACCAACACCGCGCTGACCGGCGCGACCTACGACATCGACGGCGGCCAGCAACTGGTCTCCAGCGGGTGATCGCGGTGAACGACTGCCCAAGCTGGCCATCGAGGGGCGCTGCTGCCGTCCCGGGAGGCGCATAACCATGGAATACCTCGTCACCATGACCACGCACGTTCCGGACGGAACCTCAGAACAGGCGGTGGCAGACATCCGCACCCGGGAGGCCGCCCACTCGCGTGAGCTCGCAGCCCAGGGACACCTGCTTCGGCTGTGGCGCCCTCCGCTGCAACCGGGCGAATGGCGCTCGCTCGGGCTGTTCGCCGCCGCCGACGGCGACCGGCTCGAGGCAGTGCTCGCTTCGATGCCGCTGCGCGTGTGGCGCAGCGACGAGGTCACCCCGCTCTCGCCGCACCCGAACGACCCCGCCCCGACGTCCGGAGCAGGCCAGCCCTCAGCAGTAGAGAAGGCCGCGGAGTTCCTGGTGACCTTCACCCCGGCCGTCCCGCCGGGCACACCCGACCAGACGGTGCAGGACACCAAGGCCCGGGAGGCGCAGGCCGCACATGACCTGGCCGGCCAGGGACACCTGCTCCGGCTGTGGGCCCTGCCGGGCGCCGGGCGCGCGCTGGGCCTGTACCAAGCCCGCGACGCGGCCCAGATGCAGGCGATCCTGGAGTCGCTGCCCCTGGCCCCCTTGATGACCGTGGACACCACGCCGCTGTCGCCGCACCCGAGCGACCCAGCGATCATCCGCCCTCCCGCCACGCCGCCGACAGAAACGCCATGAACCCAGCGGGCCACAAGGTCGCCATCATCACCGGCGGCTCCCAGGGCATCGGTGCGAGCTTGGTCGCGGCCTACCGCCGGCAAGGCTGGGGGGTGGTAGCTACCGCCCGCACGATGAAGCAGACCGAGGACCCTGAAGTACTCACCGTCGACGGCGACATCACCGAACCCGAAACTACCGAACGGATCATCGGCGGGGCACTGGGACGCTTCGGCCGCATCGACACGCTGATCAACAACGCCGGCGTCTTCGTCTCCAAGCCGTTCACCGACTACACCGCCGAGGACTACGCCTTGGTCGTCGGCGTCAACCTCACCGGATTCTTCTGGCTGACCCAGCGGGCCATCGCCGAGATGCTGAAGCGGTACGGCGGCCACGTGGTCAACATCACGACGACCCTCACCGATTTTGCGAGCTCCAGCGTGCCATCGGTGCTGACCTCACTCACCAAGGGCGGCCTGGCTTCGGCCACCAGGTCGCTGGCCGTCGAGTACGCGTCCCGCGGCATCCGGGTCAACGCCGTCTCGCCGGGCATCATCCAGACGCCGATGCATCCGCCGGAAAGCTACGACGCGCTCGGCGACCGGCTTCCCCCGCTCGGGCGGGTGGGCCAGATCAGCGACGTCGTCGACGGCATCTTGTTCCTGGAGGCGTCGCCGT
>WNGP01000721.1_pt1 | contig 26783 bp, 28 predicted proteins | sample 5407671 | NCBI WGS metagenome assembly WNGP01 (sample SAMN13153381, study PRJNA577476) | soil metagenome | isolation source: 40 cm soil or saprolite under Garry oak tree replicate 2 | place: USA:California | collected 2016-06-15
GTCTACACGCTTCAATTACTTGTTGGCATACTATTCCAGCAACTACGGGTGTTACTTCAGCAGACCCTTGATCACGCGATCGAGGAGCAAGTTACGTCCGAAATTCTCAGAGAGGCGCTCGAAGATTACAAGAAAAGAAATCCTAATCAGAACCTTGATCCTATAAGCAAAGAATTTTCCGAGAAAATTGCGCAACGTAAATCCGAAATATATAAGGCCTAATAACGCGTTCGAGAGCGGACGTTAGGCCTGAACGGCTTTGCGATGATCAACTCCGTCATCCATCATCTCGGCATCGGGCTGCGTGACCCGGAGTCCGCGGAATCGTTCTTGGACCGACTTTTTATCGAGTTTCTTTGGGCTCGAAAAGGAGAAGACGACGGAGGCACTCGCAGGATGGAAGGGCCGCGGGACACGCTTCTAACATTTACCCGCTATCGCGTGGAGAATCCCCGGGCGCGCTGCAACACTTGGCGTTCTGCGCCCGTTCGCGGGCCGAGGTCGATCAATTTTCTCAGTGGGCTCGTGGGCATAAGATCCGAATCACCTCTGGCCCGAAGTTCTATGCGGAGTATGAACGCGATTACTACGCTGTATTCTTTCAGGGACCTGAGAATCTCCGATTTGAACTTGTCCACCTCACCGAGACTGATAGTGCACCGCCGCTTTAGAAACGTGCTGGCATCGAGGCCTAACTTTAGTTCGAGCGGACGCGCTGAAGCGCGCCGCTCAACATGACGTTAGGCGTTATGACCCACCTATCTGAAACCAGGATGCTCGCTCGCCTCCCCCTCGCTACCGCGCTTCTTGTTGGCGCTTCGTATTCCTTGGCGCAATCGCCTCCGTGCGTTGTCGCCACCTATAACATCGTGAGCAATCTCGACGGCTACTCGGAGGAGGTGGCCCAGAAGAAACCCTTCCCTGAGATTGCGAAGTGTCTCAGAACTAATTCCATCTGCCTGTTGCTCCGAGGAGGTAAGGTCGTGGTAGCAGAGACTTGGGAAGAAGTTCCAACTTCTTCCCAGAACGTCATCTTCGCCGCCGATCAAACGCGAAGGACCGTGAACCGCCGCTACTGCACCACCGCGACCCTCGTCCCTGAGATTGGTGGAACCTACTTCTGGGCCTACCGCACCTTTCTCCCAAACGGCGGCTGGATTGGAGAGAACCTTGACGGGGAGCTCATTGATCCGTCTGATAAGCCAAAGACACCCAAGCAGGTCTCAAGGTGGACATCCCGAGCCTTCGAAGTGTTTCTCAAACATCTCGCCGAAACCCTTGCTTCTCCGAACTTCGTTGACGGCGATGGCGGCCTTCGTAGGGGCGATCGTCCGTGACTCGGCAAACAATGACGCCTAACCAGCCGTTAGGTTCCTTGGAAAAAGGGGGATGAATATGCGTTGCACGACATCTCTCAGAAACAATATTCTTCCAGTCATCGCACTGCTTTTGTTTGCGTGCGCCACTGATCCTTACCAGACAATTTCAGTTGGTGATAGTCGAGAACAAGTCATCGCTCTTCTCGGAAAACCTGGAAGCATTGATAAAGATTTACCCCCAAGCCGGAAGGTTTTTATAACGTCGACTTTAAAGAAGCTCGACAACAAAGATTCAGAGACTTTCTCGATCTGGAAGCCCGACGGCGATCTCGTCTATGTTGTCGGCTTTAACAAAAAGGGACAGGTAGCGGTTTAGCACAGATTCTTTTTTACTAAATGAACCTAACCGGCCCATCGAGGCGGACCTTCGCAAGCGGGCTTCGCTCACTTGCTCGGCCGCTCATGGGCGGCGATGACGAAAGGCTGGTGACGCGAATGAATCTCCTCTCTCCGAGCTTTAATGGCCAAACCCAGATCGCATCATCCGGTGCTGTGTTTCTGGACAGGATGAGGGCCCGCGTACAATCCGGTTTACTCATGGGCAAGCCGCATTGGCGGTCGCGCTACGCAGTTACCAAGCACACGCAGCAGGAACTGGCCTTCCGTGCTTCCGACATCATGACGGCGATCAACGTCGGACTCAATGAGGTCATCCTGCGCACCACGGGGAATCGTAACGTCGTCGAGTACTCCGTAAGCTACCGCAGATGGGCTGCGTACGTCGTTGGCCTCGGTGCATTTCTTGGGATCGCGTTTGCCTTGGCGTTTTTGTTCTGGGACATCGAAGCCCAAGTTGATCGGTACGCCTTTGTGGCCGATCCACTATTGAATAGAGCCATTGGTTTAGTCTTGTTCTGGGGCCTTATCCTGTTCTGGGCTGTAGTCTGGCCCTGGATACTCATAGTCATGCACAGGCCGTTCGCAAGAAAGCTGCTGGATAGAATCATCCGAGAGGTTGATATCGCCGCCCAACAACCAGTTGCACCGGAGCCGTGAAAGCGGCGCTGCGCTTGCTTTCACGGCCCGGTGAACTGAAGCGTTAGGGATCACATGCGCCTTTTAACCACTCTTCTTCCGACACTTCTTTTCTCTACCTCCTTATTCGCGATTGGTCCGGAGAGCATCGAACTCTTCGGACTGACAGAATCCGGCTCCGAAGTGTGGCTGAAAATTGGCGAATACGAATTGACGAAGAAAAACAGAGGAGCGGCTGTTTATATCGGACCGAAGCACTACGGCTATTGCTGGCACGCCAAGACCAGCGGCGAATACCTGCTGTTATGTTCCCCGAATATCGGGGGTGAGGCGAATTTGGTTTACAAGATGGACAAGGAGGGAACGAAGGAAGCGTCGACATACCAGAAGGCTGCAGAGACGATTTGTTCGAAATACTACGCTCGATATAAGAGCGACCAAGGTGGTTGCTCGGGGTACTACCGCTGCGTTAAGGGTTGCTCAGGCAGGTATGTAGATCTTTTCGTTCACATTGCGCATGGGGATTGATCCGCTTTTACTGAACGGCCATTCATGCATCTTGACCCCAACTTTGCACTGGAGCGGACGGGCTTTAGGTTGGCGGGACTATTCGAGCGCAGTGGGACCCGCCGCTCAGCTCCTCGTTGGGTCTGCCCCATGACGAAACAGGCATTCGCAGCTGCCACGCTTGTAGGCCTGTCTATCCTAAATCCGCAGGTATACGCGGCAGATCTAGAACAATCCTGCAAAACACTCCTCAATCAAGCACTGCCTGTCTGGACCATGGCGTCCGTCTCCGAGGACGTCAAGGTATTTGCGGCGGCAGAGTTGCAGGCTGATCCGTTGAAGATTCGAGGCGACTTTGATGGCGATGGGCGCCAAGACATCGCCTTGCTGATTCAGAACAGAGCCCAACCGGTCTTCGAGGAGCCGGAGCGAATTAAAGCGACAAGAATCGCTGTATGCCTCGCGAAAGTGCCGTCGATGGTTCTACGTCTCATTGAGGAGCCGTACTGTGACGACTTCATATATCTGATGAGGAAAGGCGAGAAGATGCACGACATCGAAGCCGGGGACCTCGGGAACTACCCGGTTGACGCCATTGGTACGACATGTTTTGAGAAGGCAGGCGCTGTTTTTCTCTTTGACGGAAAAAACTTCAAGCGAATTATAAACAGTGATTGAACGGTATCGGCCCAACTTGGCGGTGTACCCGGACGCGCGTGAAGCATCGCGCTTTGGTCGTGCGTCCGTAGTCGCGCGCCGGTAACCTCCACGTTAAGCTGCACATGAACCTCGCTGACCTCCCTTGGGTCTTCACCGCCGCCGTCCTGCTGCACAACGCCGAGGAAGCATTGTTTCTGCCAAGCTGGTCCCGGCGCGTACGCCGGTGGTACAGGCCCGTGGGCAACGCAGAGTTTCGCTTTGCCGCACTTGTCGTGTCCGTCGCTTTCGTCGCTCTGACGCTCGCCGCAACCTCACTCCCCGGGGCCGAGGTCCAGTACGTCTTCGCAGGGTACGTCGTTGCCATGCTCGCCAATGCCTTGGTTCCTCACTTGGCGATCACCATCGCGCTGCGCGAGTACATGCCGGGCACAGCCACAGCTTGGTTGCTGGTGGTTCCGCTCGGCTACCTGTACCTGTGGACCGCAGTCCGACAGCACATCGTTGACGTGCGCACGCTCCTTTGGGTCAGCCCTTTGGTGGCGCTGTGTTTGCTCGCAGCAATACCGGCTCTGTTCCTTCTCGGCCGGCGTCTCTCAAGCAGGCACGAGCATGCAGCCTAACCCCTCCATCGAGCGGACAGCCAACGGCGGGCTTCGCCTGCCGTCGTCTGCCGCTCATGTCGAACGTTGGGGCCGCATGTGAACCGTAAGACGTTAACCCTTTGCGTTGCTGCTACGCTAATAGCTCAGCACTCAGCGTATGCCGCCTTCAGTACGTATGAGTTCTACGACCTTGAACAATGCGTAAGCTACTCACTTACGGATGAGCCACTGTTCGGAGATGCTGCATACGACGTGTGGGCCACAAAGGCCAAAAGCGGTGAAGCGGTTTGGAATTTGGAAGACAAGGAGAAGCTCCGGCTGGGGATATGCCGCCAAGTTCGCTCCCCGCCATACGGCTTCTCATGCAGGAACGACTCCCATAACAAGTTTCCGCTGGCGGGGGCATCCTACAAGGCGATCAAAGACGCCAAGGGAAGCGTCGTTCGCCTGGAATGCGAAACCGGTTGCACCCGCGGCGTACCGAAGGTGCTATATGACCCGGGTTACGAGCCCGAGGGCAACGAGCCATCCGTACTCGAACATTCGCAAGCATATGAGCGCTTTAGGAAGGCGTGCCCGCAAGGGCGCATCGGCCCCAACTAGCGCTTCCAGCGGACGCCCCTCGCTTTGCTCGGGGTTCCCTCGTTCGCTGCGCTCACTCGGCGCCGCTGAAGCGCAGCGTTAGACAGCTGTCGGGGTAACGGGGATGTCAGCAGGGTGATGCAGAAGAGCTGGGGGCGTGGCGCTCACGTTCCATGGCAAGCGCTCGGCCATGATTGCAAAGGTCTGCCTCCGCAGCCGATGATGTTCGCCAAGGAGGAGCCTCTCGATGACCATCACCATTACCGCCTTTGAACGCTCACCCGATGGCGGCAAGGGACTGGCGCGTGATACGCGCGTTCGCTGGGCGCTTGAGGAAGTGGGCCAACCCTACCAGGTTCGCCTTGTTTCGTTTCGTGCGATGAAGGAACCCGCGCATCTGGCGCTTCATCCCTTCGGCCAAATTCCGACCTATGAGGAAGGCGATCTCGCGCTGTTCGAGACAGGGGCGATCGTGTTTCACATCGCCGAGCGACATGCAGGCTTGCTGCCGGACGATGCCAATGCTCGGGCGCGCGCGATCACATGGATGTTTGCTGCGCTCAACACGGTGGAACCGCCGATCCTTGAACTCGCAAACGCCAGACTCCTGGAGAGCGACAAGCCCTGGTCCAAGCAGCGTATGCCTCTGGTTGAGGATCGCGTCCGCGGCAGGCTAAACCAACTTTGCGTTCGCTTGGGCGATGCCGACTGGCTCGATGGTGCGTTCAGCGCGGGCGACCTTTTGATGGTGTCGGTGCTGCTCAGGCTGAAATCCTCGGGCATTCTGGACGAATTTCCAAACCTGGCCGCCTATCTCGCCCGCGGCGAAGCTCGGCCCGCCTACAAGCGAGCCTTCGACGCTCAACTGGTGGTTTACACCGGCAAGAATTGACGGCGTTGCCTGTAGGATTCTTTAGGAAGCCGACGCAGCTTCAGCGCGCTCGATCTCCTTGCGCAAGAACCACACGCACGCCAGCCCCGGAATCGCGACGATGAAAGCCAGGAAAAAAAACGTTGCCCACGAGAGTCCCAGGTACTTGGGATCGGTCGCGTAGCCGGCGGCCGGGCCGACGTATACGCGGCCGAAGGAGGCGAGCGCCGAGAGCAGCGCGTACTGCGTGGCGGTGAAGCGGTGATCGCACAGCGCCATCAGGAGCGCGACGAAAGCCGCCGTCCCCATGCCCCAGGCGATGTTCTCGAAGCCGACCGCGAACACCATGATCGGATAGTTCTTGCCGGCGAGCGCGAGCCACATGAAAGTCAGTATCGACACCGCTTGCAGCACTCCGAAGCCCATGAGCGCGCGATACAGACCCAGCCTCACCATCAGCGCTCCGCCGAAGAGCACCCCGACGATGGTCGAGGCGAGGCCGACCGCCTTGTTCACGTAACCGACATCATCGAGCGAAAATCCGGCGCCGCGCAGGAGAAATGCGGTGGTGAGCGAGCCTGCGAACGCGTCGCCCAGCTTGTAGAGCACGAGCAGCACCAGGATCCAGCCGGCCCCGGGCCGGGAGAAAAATTCGCGCAGGGGTTCGACGACCGCCTCGCGCAGGCTCCTGGGCGCTGCGGGCGCGGTGGAAGGCTCCTCGCCCCAGAACGCGGCGAAGACCCCGACCGCCATGAGCGCCGCCATAAGCAGATAGGTGTTGTGCCAGCCGAGCGCCGGGATCCATCCCGAACCGGCGACGAGGACCAGCGCGAGCGCCCCCGAAACGAGCATCGCCAGGCGGTAGCCGACCACGCCGAGCGCGCCCGCGAGCCCGCGTTCCTCGCGGCTCACCACGTCGGTGCGGTAGGCGTCGACGACGATGTCCTGCGACGCCGAGGCAAAGGCGACGAAGAGCGCGAGCCAGGCGATCGCCGTGAGATTCGAGCGCGGCGACAGGAACGCCATTCCCGCGATCCCCGCGGCGAGCGCGAGTTGCGTCAAGAGCAGCCATCCGCGGCGCCGCCCGAGAAAAGGCGGCACGAAGCGGTCCATCGCCGGCGCCCACAGGAATTTCCAGACGTAGGGAAGGCCGACCAGCGTGAACACGCCGATCGTCGACAGATCCACTCCTTCGACCGTCATCCACGCCTGCAGCGTCCCGCCCGTCAGGGCGAGCGGCAGGCCCGAGGAGAACCCGAGCGCGAGGATGACGGCTAGGCGCGGGCTGCGGAAGACCTCGAGATAGGGCGTAGGCATCAGAGCGTCGCGTCGTAGTCTATCGTCAACGGCGCGTGATCGGAGAAGCGTTTCGTCTTGTAGATCGCGGCCTTTTTCGCTTTCGCGGCGATGCCGGGCGTCGCGATCTGGTAGTCGATGCGCCAGCCGACGTTCTTCGCCCACGCCTGGCCGCGATTCGACCACCACGTGTAGCGCTCCGGCCGCGGGTCGACGCGGCGGAACACGTCGACCCAGCCCAGCTTGTCGAACGTCTGGGTGAGCCACGCGCGCTCCTCGGGAAGGAATCCCGAGTTCTTCCGGTTCGAGCGCCAGTTCTTCAGGTCGATTTCCTTGTGGGCGATGTTCCAGTCGCCGCACAGAACGAATTCGCGGCCGCTCGCCTTGAGCTTCTCGAGCACCGGCATGAATTCCTCCAGGAAACGGAACTTGGCCTGTTGCCTTTCCTCCGAGCTCGACCCGGAAGGCAGATACACCGATACCACGGAAAGCCCGCCGAAATCTGCCCGAAGGAACCTTCCCTCGGGGTCGAACTCGCGGCTGCCGTAACCACAGGACACCTTCTCGGGTTTGGCCCGGGAGTACAGCGCGACGCCGCTGTAGCCCTTCTTCGTCGAGCAGCAGTGATAGTGGCCGTGATATCCCTTGGGGATGAGCGCCAGGTCCGCGAGGTCCGCTTCCTGCGCCTTGATTTCCTGCAGGCACACCAGGTCGGCGCGCTGGCGCGCGAGCCACCGTGGAAAACCCTTGGCGAGCGCCGAGCGGATGCCGTTGAGGTTGAGCGTGATAATGCGTAACATTCCGCGAATTCTCTCCGAAAAAAGCGGAGCAGGGGCAAGTTTATGGGGTCGCTCATCATGCGTAGCCGGACAATGGTGTTCCTTTGCGTCACGCTGCTGGCGCTCGCTCCTGCAGCGGCGCAGGAGCGCATGTACAAGTGCATCGACGCAAGGGGCAGGGTCTATTACACGCAGGTGCCACCTCCGGAGTGCCTGGGCCGAGACACGCAGGAGCTGAACAAGTCGGGGACGCTGATACGCAGGAACCCGGCGGTAATCCCTTTGAGCCCCGCGCAGGAGCAGGCGCGCGAGGCCGAGCGCAGGAAGAAAAACGAGGACGAAGAGAGATCCAAGGAAGATCGCCGCAAGAACCTGGCTCTGCTCAACACCTATTCCAGTGAAAGGGACATCGAGGACGCGCGCACGCGCGCGCTCAAGGAAGCGCAGGTCGCGATCGAGGACACGGAAAAGAGCATCGCCGGAGCGCAGAAGCGCCACCAGGAGCTGGAAGCGGAAAAAGAGTTTTACGTGAAGAAGCCGATGCCGTTCAAGCTCAAACAGGAAATCACGAACAACGAGATGCAAATCAGGAACCAGACCGTTCTGCTCGACGCGAAAAAGAAAGAGATCAACACCATCAACGCCAAGTACGACGAAGACAAGCGCCGGTATGTCGAGCTGACCAGCGGGAAAGCCGGGGCCCCCGCACAGAAAAAGTAGGCGCTGCGGCTAGCGGGCGAGCTTGCGTTTCAGGATCTCGGTGACCTGGGAAGGATTCGCCTTGCCCTGGGTCGCCCTCATCACCTGACCGACGAGGGAGTTGAACGCCTTTTCCTTCCCGGCGCGGTAGTCCTCCACCTGCTTCGCGTTCGCGGCGAGAACCTGGTCGATGATTTTTTCGATTGCGTTTAAATCAGAAATTTGGCGTAGCGCCCGTTCCTTAATAAGTTGGTCTACACGCTCCGGAAATCCACCGTGCACCGAAAACCCTTTGGCTTTTGATTCATCCCAGAACTCCGCAAATAGGTCTTTCACGGTTTTTGCGCTGATAACACCGTCGCGAAGTAGCCGCAGCATGTAGCCCAAGGTATTGTCACTTACTCCGAATTGCCAGGTTGGAAGACCATCGGCATTTCGTCGTGCAGCCACATCATTCAGCACCCAATTAGCGCACAACTTGAAATCCGCGGACTCTAGCTGTTCGCCACTTCGCAGCGACTCCCGAACAACCCCTTCAAAGTAGTTGCTGATATCGAAGTCAGAATTCAGCAATGCAGCATCGTAGTTTGACAAACCGTATCCGCTGAATCTTTGTATCCGGTCTCGCGGCAATTCGGGCAGATCAGCTTTTATTTCATTGATCCATTCTTCAGTCACAACCAGCGGCAGCAAATCGGGATCCGGAAAATAGCGGTAGTCGTGCGCGTCCTCCTTGGTGCGCATCGAGCGAGTCTCGTCCTGGTCCGAATCGTAAAGCCTCGTCTCCTGAAAGATTTTTCCACCATCTTCCAGAGTTTCGATCTGGCGTTTCACCTCGAACTCGATCGCGCGCTCCAGGAAGCGGAAAGAGTTGAGGTTTTTGATCTCCGCTCGGGTGCCGAGTGGCGCCCCAGGCCGCCGGACCGAAACGTTAGCGTCGAAGCGAAACGAACCCTCCTGCATGTTGCCGTCGCAGATGTTTATCCAGCGCACGAGTGAATGCAGAGCCTTGGCGTAAGCGACTGCCTCTTCCGCCGAGGTCATATCCGGTTCGGAAACGATCTCCAGAAGAGGGACACCGGCTCGGTTGAGATCGATAGCACTCAGTCTCGTGAGGTCGCGTGATTCATTGACTAATGGGGTACCGACTGTCATTAGCCCGGCCACACCGTACCCCGCAACTGCGCTGATTGCCTCACCGTGAAAGGATTTCCCCGCATCCTCCTCGAGATGGGCGCGGGTGAGACGTATTTCGATTTCGCCACGAGTCGGCGAGATGATCGGGATTTTGCCGCCCTGCACGATCGGCAGCTCGTACTGGCTGATCTGGTAACCCTTGGGCAGATCCGGGTAGAAATAGTTTTTCCGTGCGAAGACCGAACGGCGATTGATCAGCTTTTCCCCGCCGACCGCGAGTCCGAACCGGATCGCCCGCTCGACCGCGCCACGGTTGGCGACGGGCAGCACCCCTGGCAGCGCGATGTCCACCGCGCTCGCCTGCGTATTGGGCGCGGCGCCGAACGCGGTCGATGCGCCGGAGAACATCTTCGACACAGTGGAGAGCTGCGCGTGCGTCTCCAGGCCGATGACGATTTCCCAGTTCATGGATGGATCCCGGCGGGCTCGCGCTCGTGCCAGTCCGTCGCCTTCTGATACTGATGGGCAACGTTGAGCATCCTCGCTTCGGCAAAATAATTGCCGACGATGTGCAGGCCCGCCGGCAGGTCTCCGGCTCCAAACCCGCACGGGATCGACATGCCCGGAAGCCCCGCGAGGTTGGCGGGAATCGTGTAGATGTCGTTCAGGTACATCTGCACCGGATCGGCCGCTTTGGCGCCGATCTTGAAGGCCACCGTTGGCGAGGTCGGTCCGACCACAAGGTCACAGCGTTTGAAAGCCTCGACGAAATCGTTTGCGATCAGCCGCCGGATCTTCTGCGCCTTGAGGTAGTAGGCGTCGTAGTAGCCGTGAGAGAGGACATAGGTGCCGATGAGGATGCGGCGCCTGACTTCGGCGCCGAAGCCTTCGGCGCGGGTGCGGCGATACATGTCGGCGAGGTCGCGGTACTCCTTGGCGCGGTGGCCGTAGCGCACCCCGTCGAAGCGCGACAGGTTCGACGAGGCCTCGGCGGGCGCGATGACGTAATACGCCGGCACGGAAAGACCGCTGTTCGGCAGACTGATCGGGACGCGCTTTGCGCCGAGCTTTTCAAGCTGCGCGAGCGCCGCCTCCACCGCCTTGCCCACGTCGGCGGCAAGCCCCTTGCCGAAATGTTCCTTCGGCACACCGATGCGCAGGCCCGCGAGCGGTTTCTCGAGATCCCGGGTGTAGGTTTCTGCGGGGTGATCGACCGAGGTCGAATCGCGCGCATCGAACCCGGCCATCACGTTCAGAAGCAGCGCGAGGTCTTCGGCGCTTTTGGCCAATGGGCCGCCCTGATCGAGGCTGGAGGCGAACGCGATCATGCCGTAGCGCGAAACAAGCCCGTAAGTCGGCTTCAGCCCCGATACTCCTGAGAGCGCGGCGGGCTGACGGATCGAGCCGCCGGTGTCGGTGCCGGTCGCCGCCGGCGCCATGCGTGCAGCCACCGCCGCGGCCGAGCCGCCCGAGGAGCCGCCGGGCACGTACGCCTGACTCCAGGGATTTTTCACCGGACCGTAGAACGAAGTTTCGCTCGAGGATCCCATGGCGAACTCGTCCATGTTGGTCTTGCCGAGGATCACCGCGCCGGCGTTGTTGAAACGCTCGATCACGTGCGCGTCGTAGGGGCCGATGAAGTTCGAGAGGATCCGGGAACCGCACGTCGTGAGCCAGCCGCGCGTCACGAAAATGTCCTTGTGCGCGAAGGGGATGCCGGTGAGGGGCTGCGCTCCACCCTTTGCGATGCGCTCGTCGGCTGCGCGCGCTTGCGCGAGACTTTTTTGCGCGTCGACGGTGATGAAGGCGTTGAGCGAGCCGTTCAGCTTTTCAACGCGCCCGAGAAAGAGTCGGGTCAGCTCGACGCTGGAGATTTTTCCTTGCGCGAGCGCGGCGGCAAGTTCCTTGAGCGAGGCGTTCAGCACCCGTCACCCTTCACGCCTTCACCCATCCAGACTTTACTCAATGACTTTTGGAACGAGATACAGACCCGCTTCGACCTGCGGCGCCACCGACTGGAACTGCTCCCTTTGATCCTTCTCGGCGACCCTGTCCTCGCGCAGGCGCAGCGCCAGCCCTTGAGCGTGCGTCATCGGTGCGATGCCCTCGGTATCGACCTTCTGCATTCTCCCGATCAGCTCGAAGATGTCGGTCAACTGGGCCTGGACGGTCCGGGCTTCCGCGTCGCTGATGCCGATTCGGGCCAGCTCGGCGATGCGTTGGACTTCCTGCAGGGACAGCGGCATGAAAAATCGCTTAAAGCGAAAATTTATTTGCTGTATTATAGCGCAATCGAGAACCCTCTTTCCTAAAGGAAATCAGCAGGATGTTCGGCTTTTTGCGTGGCTATTTCTCGGACGACATGGCGATTGACCTGGGCACGGCCAATACGCTGATTTACGTGCGCGGCAAAGGTATCGTGCTCAACGAGCCTTCGGTCGTGGCGATCCGCCAGGAAGGCGGGCCCAATTCCAAGAAGACGATTCAGGCGGTCGGCAAGGAAGCGAAAATGATGCTCGGCAAGACGCCGGGCAACATCACCGCGATCCGGCCGATGAAAGACGGCGTGATCGCCGACTTCACCGTCACCGAGCAGATGCTGAAGCAGTTCATCAAGAAAGTACACCATTCGCGCCTGTTCGCGCCCTCACCGCGCATCATCATCTGCGTGCCCTGCGGCTCGACGCAGGTCGAGCGGCGCGCGATCCGCGAGGCCGCCATCGAGGCCGGCGCGAGCCAGGTGTTCCTGATCGAGGAGCCGATGGCTGCGGCGATCGGCGCGGACCTGCCGGTCGCGGAAGCCACGGGCTCGATGGTGGTGGACGTCGGCGGCGGGACGACGGAAGTCGGAGTTATCTCGCTCGGCGGCATGGTCTATTCGGGCTCAGTACGCGTCGGCGGGGACAAGTTCGACGAAGCCATCATCAACTACATCCGCCGCAACTACGGCATGCTGATCGGGGAGACCACGGCAGAAACGGTCAAGAAGGAAATCGGCTCGGCCTTCCCCGGCTCCGAAGTGCGCGAGATGGAGGTGAAGGGCCGCAACCTCGCGGAGGGCATCCCCCGAAGCTTCACGATTTCCTCGAACGAGATCCTGGAGGCGCTCACCGAACCGCTCAACCAGATCGTCGGCGCGATAAAGGGCGCGCTGGAGCAGACCCCGCCCGAGCTGGGCGCCGACATCGCCGAAAAAGGCATGGTGCTCACCGGCGGCGGAGCGCTCTTGCGCGACCTCGATCGCCTCCTCATGGAAGAAACCGGGCTGCCCGTGATCGTCGCAGACGATCCGCTCACCTGCGTGGTGCGCGGCTCGGGCAAGGCGCTGGAAAGAATGGACAAGCTGGCGAGCATCTTCGCGAGCGAGTAGGGTGGTGGGCAATCCGGGGCTCGAGACTGGGGAAAAACAAGTGCTGCACCTGTGTTCGTAACGGGTTGCATTGCCCAGGCCGCTCAAGCCCCAGCTCCCAGACCGATGGATTACCAGCCGCCGCCGTTTTTCAGCCGCGGTCCCGCGCCGCTCGTGCGCCTGGGGTTTTTCGCGTGTCTCGCGGTTCTCCTGATGGTGCTCGACGCGCGTTTCCGTTACGCCGAGTCCTTGCGCCAGGTCGTCGCCCTGCTTGTCTTTCCGCTGCAGCGCGCGGCAGTCGCTCCGGTGGAACTGTTCAGCGCTTCCGCCGGATTCTTCACGACACAGGTGTCGCTCAAGCAGGAGAACGAGCAACTCAAGGCAAAGCAGCTGCTGGCGGCGAACGAGTTGTTGACGATCGAAGCGCTGCGTGCCGAAAACGCGCAGCTGAGGCGATTGCTCGAGGCGCGCGAGCGCCTGCCGCGTCACTCCACGCTGGCGGAGATCCTCTATCAGGGGCGCGATCCTTTCTCGCGCAAGGTGATCATCGACAAGGGGAGCCATCAGGGCATCCAGCTGGGACAGGCGGTGATCGACGATGTCGGCGTCGTCGGACAGGTGACGCGCGTGTATCCGCTACTCTCCGAAGTGACCCTGATCACGGACAAGGAGCAGAGAACACCGGTGCAGGTCCTGAGGAACGGCTTGCGTGCCGTCATCTACGGCGGCGGGGAAAGGGGCACGCTCGACTTGAGCTGGACGGCCTCGAACGCCGACGTACTGGCCGATGACGTGCTCGTGACCTCGGGCATCGACGGCACTTATCCGGCCGGCCTTCCGGTCGCGAAGGTCTCGCGCATCGAGCGCGACGCCGCCTACTCGTTCGCAAAGATCACCTGCATCCCCACCGCCGGCACGGACCAGAACCGGCAAGTGCTCGTGCTGTCCCGGGAAGCGAACCTCCCGGCAGCCTCCGTCGAAACGGAATCCGTGGCGGGCAAGCTCCCCAAACAAAATCGCGCCAGAAAACGCGAATGAGCGCGAGGGGAACCTAGTGCCTTTCTACGAGCAGCCGCAGCGCACCCTGCTGTCCGCCAAGGCGGCCTATATGGCGCTCACTCTGGTGCTCGCCTTGCTGTTCAACCTGCTGCCTTGGCGCGACCTCATCGGGCTGCCCGACATGGTTGCACTCGTGCTCACCTTCTGGTGCGTGCACCAGCCCCGCAAAATGGGCATCGGCATCGCCTGGTTCGTAGGGCTCGTGATGGACGCGGGCAACGGCGCGCTCCTCGGCCAGCATGCCTTCGCTTACGCCTTTCTCGCCTTCGCTGCGATCAGCCTGCACCGGCGCATTCTGTGGTTCTCGCTGTGGCGGCAAGCCGCACACGTGCTGGTGTTGCTGCTCACAAGCCAATTGCTGATGCTCGCCGTGCGCCTTGTCGCGGGCGGGGCGTTCCCGGGATTGAGCTATTTCGCGGGAAGCTTCATCGCCGCGGCGCTGTGGCCCACCGCGACCTTTCTGCTTCTCCTGCCGCAGCGCAGGCCCGGGAGCGTGGACGAGAACGGGTCGATCTAAAGACTCATGCGTCTCCCGGAGATCCGAAACACCAAGCGGGAGCTGTATTACTTCCAGCTGCGCCTGGGCGTCGCCGGGGTCGTCGTGCTCGCCGCGTTCACGCTTCTGTTCGCGCGCTTTTTCTATCTGCAGGTCATCCAGCACCAGTACTACGACACCAAGGCCGAGGACAACCGCATTTCGATCGTGCCGAATCCGCCCAACCGGGGTCTCATTCTTGACCGCAACGGCGTGGTGCTCGCCCGCAACTACTCCGCCTACACGCTGGAGCTCACCTTGAGCAAGATCGCCGACCTCGAAGGCACGATCGACGAACTCGCGGCCATCGTCGACATCCAGCCCAAGGACCGGCGGCGCTTCCAGCGTCTGAGGGACGAAAGCAAGGGACGCGACACCCTGGCGATCCGCACCCGCCTCACCGACGAAGAGGTGGCCAAGCTCGCGGTCAACCGCTACCGTTTTCCCGGCGTGGACATCAAGGGGAGGCTGTTCCGGCAGTATCCACTCGGAGAGGTCGCCTCGCACGTCGTGGGTTACATCAGCCGCATCGACGACCGCGACCTCGAGCGCATAGAGGAGACGGAGGAGTCGGGCAACTACAAGGGCACCGACCACATCGGGAAAACCGGCCTCGAGCAAAGCTATGAGCGCACGCTGCACGGCACGACCGGCTTCGAACAGGTCGAAACGGACGCCGGGGGACGCATCATGCGCGGGGCGAGCGTGCGCACGCTCGCCCCGCGCACGGCGCCCGTCCCCGGAAATACCCTGGCGCTCACCCTCGACATTCGCCTGCAGGAAGCCGCCGAGCGCGCCTTCGGCGAAAGCCGCGGGGCGCTCGTCGCGATCGAGCCTTCCACCGGAGGAATACTCGCCTTCGTATCCAAGCCCGGCTACGACCCGAACCTCTTCATCGACGGCATCGACCCGGCAAACTGGGACGCGCTCAACAACTCCCCCGACAAGCCGCTCAACAACCGCGCGCTCACCGGCCTTTACCCGCCGGGGTCGACCTTCAAGCCCTACATGGCGCTCGCCGCGCTCGAGCTCGGCAAGCGAACGCCCTCCCAGCTGATTTTCGATCCCGGCTACTTCCTCTTGGGAAGCAACCGTTTCCGCGATTTCAAGGCGAGCGGCCACGGCTACGTCGACATGTACAAGTCGATCGTCCAGTCCTGCGACACCTATTACTATTTGCTCGCGAACGACCTCGGCATCGACAACATCGCGCGCTTCATCGGCCAGTTCGGTTTTGGGAGCCGCACTGGAATCGATGTCGAAGGCGAGTTCGTCGGCGTGCTGCCCTCTCCGGAGTGGAAGATGAAGCGGTTCAAGAAGCCGGAGCAGCAAAGGTGGTTCCCGGGCGAGACCATCAGCGTGGGCATCGGCCAGGGCTACAACTCCTACACCCCGCTGCAGCTGGCGCAGGCCGTCGCGACGCTCGCCAACGACGGCGTGATGTTCCGTCCGCATTTCGTCGACTATATCGAGAACCCGAAGACGGGCGAGCGCTCCTATGTGGAGTCTCAGCCGATCAAGACGATCCCGTTGAAGGCCCGGAACCTGGAAGTGATCAAGCGCGCCATGGTCGGGGTCAACAAGGAAGGCACCGGCGCCGGCGCCTTTGCCGGCGCCGGCTACACGAGCGCGGGCAAGACCGGCACCGCCCAGGTCGTGGCGCTGAAGCAGACCGAAAAATACGTCGAGTCGCGCGTCGCCGAGCACTTGCGCGACCACGCGCTTTTCATCGCCTTCGCGCCGGCGGACGGTCCGCGGATCGCGCTCGCCGTGCTGGTGGAGAACGCCGGGTTCGGGGCGCGCGCGGCGGCGCCTGTCGCGCGCAAGGTGCTCGACTACTACCTGCTCGGAAAGCGCGTCGACAAGCCGACGGAACCGGTGCACCTGCCCGGCAAGCGCAGCGACAAGCCGGCGGAACCCGCGCCTCTCCTCGGCAAGCCTAGCGACGAGCCGGCGGAACCCGCGCCCGCGCCCGAGGAGGACGAAGGCAATGATTAGGCGCCTCATCGAGCGGCTCACGGCCAAGATCGACGCGCCGCTGCTCGGCATCGTGGCTTGCGTGCTCGTGCTCGGCTTCGCTACGCTCTACAGCGCCGCCTATCAGGCGCCCGCGCGGGTCAGCGCTCAGGTGCTCAACGTGCTCCTGGCGCTCGCGCTGATGTGGGTCGCGGCCCAGGTTCCGCCGCAGGTTTTCATGCGTTACGCTCTTCCCGCCTTCGTGCTGGTCCTGCTGATGCTCGCCGGCGTCGCCTTGTTCGGCGACGTGAGGAACGGCGCCCGCCGATGGTTGCCGCTCGGTTTCGCGAGCGTCCAGCCCTCGGAGCTCATGAAGATCGCGATGCCGCTCATGCTCGCCCGGTACTTTCACCGGCACGAGGCGGCGCTCCGACTTCGCGAATACGCCGTCGCCATCGTGCTGCTCGCGGTGCCGACCGCAATGATCGCGCGCCAGCCCGATCTGGGCACGGCGCTGCTCGTCGCCGCGGCCGGCTTCTACGTGATCTTTCTCGCGGGCCTGTCGTGGAAATTGATCACAGGCGGCTCCGCCCTGGTGATCGCCAGCCTCTATCCCCTGTGGGGCATGCTGCACGACTACCAGCGCAGGCGTTTTCTCACCCTGCTCGACCCTTCGTCCGATCCGCTCGGCGCGGGCTATCACATCATCCAGTCCACCATTGCCGTGGGCTCCGGGGGCATCACCGGCAAGGGCTGGCTGGGAGGCACCCAGACGCATCTCGAGTTCATCCCGGAACGCGCCACCGATTTCATTTTCGCGGTGTATTCCGAGGAATTCGGGCTGATCGGGGTGAGCCTCCTGCTCGTGCTCTACCTCGCGCTCGTCATGCGCGGGCTGATGATCGCGGCCAACGCGCCCACTTTCTTCACGCGGCTGCTCGCGGGCTCGATCACCCTCACCTTCTTCACCTACGCGGCGGTCAATATGGGCATGGTGAGCGGCCTCTTGCCCGTCGTCGGGGTGCCGCTGCCGCTCATCAGCTACGGCGGAACCTCGCTCGTGACGCTGTTTCTCGGCATCGGCATACTGATGAGCATCCAGCATCACCGCACGCTCGTGCAGTCGTGAAAAGGCCTGACCGATCTTACGCCGCCGCGTGCGCGGCGCGGGCGTTCCTGCTCGTGGTGTTCGTGGTTGCTGCACTCGCCGGCTGCAATCTCGAGCCGAGGCACATCGGGGACACCCGCGACGACGGCCCCGGCGGACCGCTCCCGAGCAACCCCGACACAATCGCCGATGCAAGACCCAGATCCGAGCCGCTCAACCCGGGCGCCAACAGCCCCTACACCATCTTGGGCAGGAAATACGTTCCCTACCAGTCGCTCACGCCGTACCGAGCGCGCGGCATCGCGAGCTGGTACGGGCGCAAGTTTCACGGAAAGCCCACCTCCAGCGGCGAGCGCTACGACATGTACGCGATGACCGCGGCGCACACGATCCTGCCGATCCCCAGCTACGCGCGCGTGACCAATCTTTCCAACGGCCGCAGCGTCGTCGTGCGCGTCAACGACCGCGGGCCGTTCCACTCCGAGCGCATCATCGACCTGTCGTATGCGGCCGCGTACAAGCTCGGTTACGTCAACGTCGGCAGCGCGAGCGTGGAAGTCGAGGCCATCTTGCCGCGAGGATCGGCGGCGGCGCGCGAGCCGCGGGCGCTGCGGCCGGTATAATTCGCTCAGCGGTCCCCATGTCACGCAATCTCGCCGCCTGTCTTGTCCTGCTGCTTTCCGGCGCCGCGCTCGCCGCCGCGCCGCAGCCGCCCGTCGTGGATGCGCGCGCGTGGCTGCTCCTGGACGCAACCAGCGGCCAGTTGATCGCAAGCCGCAATCCGAAGGAGCGCATCGAGCCGGCATCGCTCACCAAGCTCATGACCGCGTACCTCGCGTTTGCGGCGCTGAAGGGCAGGTCGCTTGCCCTCGGTCAAACGATCCGGGTGTCGGAGCGCGCGTGGCGCGCGGGCGGCTCGCGCATGTTCATCGAGCCGCGCAAGCCCGTCACGATCGAAGAGCTGTTGCACGGAATGATCATCCAGTCGGGCAACGATGCCTGCATCGCGCTTGCCGAAGCCGTCGCGGGCTCGGAACCTGCGTTCGTGGAACGGATGAACCGCGAGGCCAGGCGCCTCGGCATGACAGACACGAATTTCACGAATTCGAGCGGGCTGCCCGGCCCCGGGCACTATTCGACGGCGAGCGATCTCGCGCTGCTCGCCTCCGCCTTGATCCGTGACTATCCCGAGTACTACAAGCTGTATTCGGAACGTGAATACCGCTACAACGACATCACGCAGCGCAACCGCAACGAGCTCCTGTGGCTCGACCCGAACGTGGACGGGGTGAAAACCGGCCATACGGAAAGCGCCGGTTACTGCCTCATCGCCTCGGCACGGCGCGGCGGGCGACGGCTGGTGTCGGTGGTCATAGGCACGGCGTCGGAGCGTCTGCGCGCCCGCGAGAGTCAAAAGCTGCTCAACTTCGGGTTCCAGTCCTATGACGCCCTGCGTCTGTACCAGAAGGGCGATGCGATCGGCAGGCTCCAGGTATGGAAAGGCAGCAAGCGCGAGCTGAACGCGGGTGTCGGCGCGGACCTGTACGTGACGGTGCCCAAGGGCACCGCCGACCGGCTGCAGGCGGAGCTCGTGAGCCAGCAGCCGCTCATCGCGCCCCTGGAAGCGGGCCAGCGCGTCGCGACGCTGCGCGTGTCGCACGACGGCAAGCCGCTGGCAGAGTATCCGGTGATCGCGCTCGAGCACGTCGCGGCGGCGGGATTTTTCGCGAGAACCTGGGATTCGGTGCGGCTGTGGTTTCAGGTGAGGAAACGCGAATGATTCATCTCAACGGCGAGTTCATGCCGATCGAGCAGGCAAAAATCCCAGTCCTGGATCGAGGCTTCATCTTCGGCGACGGGGTCTACGAGGTGATCCCGGTGTATTCGCGGCGGCCGTTCCGACTCGAGGAGCATCTTGCCCGGCTCCAGGCGAGCTTGGACGCGATCCGACTCGCCAACCCGCATCCGCTCCCGAAGTGGACCGAGCTCGTCGCAAAAATCGTCGCCGGAAACCCCTGGGAAGACCAAACCGTCTATCTCCAGGTGACCCGCGGCGCGGCCAAGCGGGATCACGCCTTTCCGAAGGGCCTCAAGCCCACGGTTTTCCTCATGGCGAGCGAGCTCGTGACCCCCTCCGCGGAGCTCCTCGAGAACGGCGCCAAGGCGATCGTGCTGCCCGATTTCCGGTGGCTGCGCTGCGACATCAAGTCGACTTCGCTGCTCGGCAATTGCATGCTGCGCACGCTCGCCGCGGACCAAGGCTGCGTCGAGGCGATCCTGGTGCGCGACGGCCAGCTCACCGAAGCCTCGGCGAGCAATGTGTTCATCGTGAAAAATGGAACCGTGCTCGCCCCGCCCAAGTCTCAGTTGATATTGCCCGGGATCACCTACGACGTGGTGCTCGAAATCCTGCGCGCCCATCTGCTTCCTCACGAGGTTCGCCCCGTCGCCGAGAGCGAGTTGCGCTCGGCGGAAGAGATCTGGGTAACTTCGTCCTCGAGGGAGGTGCTCGCCATCACGACGCTCGACGGAAAGCCGGTCGGCACAGGGAAAGACGCTGGAAAACCCGGGCCGGTCTGCAAGCGCGTCCACGCGCTCTACCAGCAGTACAAAGCCAAGGTCATGCGCTCGCCTGCCCATGCCTGAAAGCGACTCACCCGTCCTCGCCTTCCCCTGCGACTTCCCCATCAAGGTCATGGGAAAGACGCAAGCCGGGTTCGCCCAAGCGGTGATCGAGGTGGTGAGGCGCCACGCTCCCGATTTCGACCCGGCGACGCTCGGAATGCGCCCGAGCCGCGAGGGGAAGTACCTTTCGCTCACCTGCAACGTGCGCGCAGTCTCGCGTGAGCAGCTCGACGAGCTGTACCGGGAATTGTGCGATCATCCGATGGTGACGATGGTGTTGTGAACCACCCCATGCAAAGCGCCGCGAGATCAGTTTCCGCCGTCATTCCCGCGCGAGCGAGAATGACGGTTGGCAAAGCACCGGTCGTCAGGCATCTCGGCCTCGCAGAGTACGCGCCGACCTACCAGGCGATGCGCCGCTTTACCGATGCGCGCGGGACGAAGACGCCCGACGAGCTCTGGGTGCTCGAACATCCGCCGGTCTATACGGTCGGGATCACCGGCCGGGCCGAACATTTCCCGCGCAGCGGTGAAGTGCCCCTCGAGCGGATCGACCGCGGCGGGCAGATCACCTATCACGGCCCGGGCCAGGCGATCGTGTACGCTCTGGTCGATCTCGCGCGGCGCGGTCTCACCGTACGGGCGATGGTGACGCTGCTCGAGCAGGCGGTGATCGACACTCTCCGCGAACACGATGTGAAGGCCGAGAGAAAATACGGCGCGCCGGGCGCATACGTCGGCGGCGCGAAGATCGCCGCGCTCGGGCTCCGGGTGCGGCGCGGCTGCTGCTATCACGGCGTCGCGCTCAACGTGGACATGGACCTCGCGCCCTTCTCGGCGATCGACCCCTGCGGCTGTCCGGGCCTCGCGGTCACGCAGACCCGCGCGTACGGAGTCATCGCCGGCGCGACAGAAATGGGCGATGAGCTCGCCCACCGTATCGCCCGGCTGATCGAGGACAGATGACGGCGGCCGTCGAAAAAAAGAAGGGGCTCGCGAAGACGCGCATTCCGATCGCGCTCGCTCCGGCCGAACGGCTCGCAAAGCCCGGGTGGATCCGCGTGCGCGCCGCCTCGCCCGGCTCGCGTTTCCACGAAATCAAGCAAATCCTCCGCGAGAACAATCTCCACACGGTGTGCGAGGAAGCCTCCTGCCCCAACATCGGCGAGTGCTTCGGAAAAGGCACGGCGACATTCATGATCCTGGGGGACCTGTGCACGCGGCGCTGCCCGTTCTGCGACGTCGCCCACGGGCGGCCGCTCGCGCCCGATCCGGAGGAACCGGCGCACCTCGCGCAGACGATCGCCGCGCTCGGCCTCGCCTACGTCGTCATCACGAGCGTCGATCGCGACGACTTGAAGGACGGCGGCGCCGGCCACTTCGTCGACTGCATCCGCGCGGTGAGGGAACATTCGCCTCGAACACGTATCGAGGTCCTCGTGCCCGATTTCCGGGGGCGACTCGAGCGCGCGCTCGAAGTGCTGGATGCAGCGCTCCCGGACGTGATGAACCACAACCTCGAGACCGTGCCCAGGCTCTACCGCCAGGCACGGCCGGGCGGCAACTATCCGCACTCGCTCAAGCTCCTCGCGGATTTCAAGGGGCGCCATCCGCACCTCCCGACCAAGTCGGGCCTGATGGTGGGCCTGGGCGAGACCGACGAGGAAATCATCCAGGTGATGCGCGACCTGCGCGCGCAGGGCGTGGACATGCTCACGATCGGCCAGTACCTGCAGCCTTCGGCGCATCATCTTCCGGTCGCGCGCTACGTGCACCCGGAGATCTTCGCGATGTTCGAGAGGGAAGCGCAAGAGCTCCGCTTCACCCACGCCGCGGTCGGCGCCATGGTGCGCTCTTCCTACCACGCCGATCGGCAGGCACACGCTGCCGGTGTGAATTAGGAGGAGCTCTTGTTTCGTATTCTCGGATATCTCGCCGCGCTCCTCGTTCCGGCCACGGTGTCGGCCGCTGGCCTCGCCGACATCTCCAACCACGACGCCATCAACGGACTGAAGGAGGCGTTGACCCGAGGCTCCCATGCCGCCGTGGCCCGCTTGGGCGTGGAGAACGGGTTTTTCGGAAACGACCGCGTCAAGATTCCTCTGCCGCCTTCCCTGCGAAGGCTCGAAGCGGTGATGCGCTCGATCGGCATGGACAGGCATGCCGACGAGCTGGTGCTGCGCATGAACCGCGCGGCCGAGGCCGCGGTGCCCGAGGCGAGGAACTTGCTCGTCGACGCGGCGAAGCGAATGAGCGTGCAGGACGCCAAGGGCATCCTCACGGGCGGCGAGGACGCTGCGACCCAGTATTTCAAGCGCACGACCTCCGAGCCGCTGGCCAAGCGGTTCCGGCCGATCGTCAAGAAGGCAATGGAAAAAGTGAAGCTCGCCGAGAAGTACGACGAGATCGCCGCGAGCGGAGCGAAGTTCGGCCTCGTGAAGGAAGAAGACGCACAGCTGGAGGACTACGTCACGCGCAAGGCGCTCGACGGCTTGTTCGTCGCCATCGCCGAAGAAGAGAAAAAGATCCGCCGGGATCCCGCCGGCGCAGCCTCGGCGATACTCAGGAAGGTGTTCGGAGCGGCGCGGAACTAGAAATACACCCGCGTTCGCCCGGGATTGCGCGAAATCTCGTAGAGCGCCGAGCGGGCCACGTTCGCCACCTTGCGCACGCCCGCGTGCGACAGCAGGGTCTCGCTCGCGTAGTCGCTGTCCTCGTCGCATACGAGGCGCAGCTCCACGATCGAGAGCCGCGCGGTGATGGAACGCCGCAGGATGCGGTCGTTGAAGATCGCGAGCGCCGTGGCGGCCACGCGCTGCCGAGAGGGCTCGACATATCGCGCCGGAACGAGCGTGCACACGATCGTCGGCACACCGGCCTCCGTTGCAGCGGCGATCAGGCGGGAGAACATGCTCTCGAATTCATCGGCGGCCGCAGCAAGCGTGTCCAGCGCATCTTGGATCGATTGCGCGCCGCCTTTCAGCAAGCCGCTCGTCTCGATCGCCCACCCGCCGTCGACGCAGATCCCGATGTGAGTGACCTCCGCCGGAATCGCCCGCACCCGACCCTGCCGCAGCACCTCTGGCGGCTGGAGAACGGTCAGCTTCCAGGGATTGCGCGGCCGCGGGACGAGCGCGCTCTCGGCCTGGCCCTTTCCGAGATCGATGTTTTGCAAGGCGTCCCCGAGCAGCACGAGGTGCCGGATGACATCGGGTGAGGCATGCTCTTCCTGAAGGGAATTCGGTATCACGTCGTCCTCCTCTGTAACGACCGGATGGGTTTTCTTATGGGCGCTTAGTGCGCCTTTTCCCAATTCTGTCCCGATCCCACGTCCACCACAAGAGGTACTTTCAGCTTCGCCACGCCGCTCATCAGCTCCGGGATCTGGGCCTTTACGCGGGCAAGCTCGTCCTCCGGCGCCTCGAGCACCAGCTCGTCGTGCACCTGCATGATGAGCTTGGTCGAGAGCCTTTCGCGGTCGAGCCACCCCCGCACGGCGATCATCGCGAGCTTGATCAGGTCCGCGGCCGTGCCCTGCATGGGCGCGTTGATCGCCGCCCGCTCCGCTCCGCCGCGGCGCGCCGGATTGGAGCTCCTGATCTCGGGCAGCCACAGGCGCCTGCCGAACACGGTCTCGACGTAGCCGCGCTCGCGCGCGGTCTTGCGCACTTCCTCCATGTACTTTGCGACGCCCGGATAGCGGATGAAATAACTTGCGATGTAAGCCTGCGCGGTGGCGCGCTCCAGGCCCAGCTGCTGCGCCAGGCCGAACGCCGACATCCCGTACATCAGCCCGAAGTTGATCACCTTGGCGTAGCGGCGCTCCTCCGGCGTGACTTCCTTCAGCGAGCGTCCGAATACCTCGGCCGCCGTGGCGCGGTGGATGTCCTCCTCCGCCGCGAACGCGCGCAGCAGATTCTCGTCCCCAGAAATGTGCGCCATGATGCGCAGCTCGACCTGTGAATAATCGGCGCTCACGATGGCGTGGCCGCGCGAAGCGACGAAGGCTTCGCGGATGCGCCGCCCCTCGGGGGTCCTCACGGGAATGTTCTGCAGGTTGGGATCGTTCGAGGCGAGGCGCCCGGTGACCGCGGTCGCCTGCCCGTAATTGGTGTGCACCCGGCCCGTGCGCGAATTCACCATCTTCGGCAATTTGTCCGTGTAGGTGGACTTGAGCTTGGAGATTTCCCGGTAGTCGAGGAGGAATTTCGCGAGCGGGTGATCGAGCGCGAGTTTCTCCAGCACATCCTCGTCGGTCGAGGGCGCGCCGGAGGGCGTCTTCTTGATGACGGGCATTCCCTTTTTTTCGAAAAAAATCTCGGCGATCTGTTTCGGCGAGCCGAGGTTGAAGGGCTGCCCCGCTTCCTTGTGGGCCCTGGCTTCGAGCTCGAGCATTTTCTGCCCCAATTCATGGCTCATCGCTTCGAGCTGCGCCGCGTCGATCAGGACGCCGTCCCTCTCCATCCTGAAAAGGACTTCGCGTGCAGGAAGCTCGATCGAGCCGTACACATAAGCGAGTCTCTCTTCTGTTTCCAGTTTCGGGAAGAGGGCATGGTGGATCTGCAGCGTGAGGTCGGCGTCCTCTGCTGCGTAGGCCGCGGCCCGCGCGACATCGACCTGCTCGAAGGGAATGCGCCCGACGCCTGTGCCCGTCACCTCGTCGTAGGTGAGGGTTTTCAGCCCGAGATGGCGGGAAGCGAGACTGTCCATGTCGTGGCGCGCGTGGCTCTCGAGCACGTAGGATTCGAGCAGCGTGTCGTGCGCGATGCCTCTCAACGCGACGCCGTGATTGGCAAGCACGTGCTGGTCGTACTTGATGTTCTGGCCGAGCTTCTTGCGCTCTTCGTTCTCGAGCCAGGGTTTCAGCATCGCAAGCGCCGGCTCGACGCCCAATTGGCCCGGGGCGCCGGCATAGTTGTGCGCGAGCGGCAGATAGGCGGCGCGGCCCGCAACCACGCAAAAGGACATGCCCACGAGCCGCGCCTGCATCGGATCGAGGCTCGTCGTCTCGGTGTCGAGGGCGACGAGTTCGGCCGCTTCGAGTTCCTTCAACCAGCGCGCGAGGTCCGCTTCTTCGAGGAGCGTTTCGTAGCGGCGCTCCTGCGGGTCAGTGCGGACGGGCGTGGGGGGCGTCTCCGGAGGCGGGGGTTGCTTTGCGTCGCCTGCCGCGTCCTTCGGCCAGGACTTGAATCCGAAACGGGAAATCAATTCGGCAAGGCGCTTCTCGTCCCGGGGGCCGAGCTTCAGCTCTTCCAGCTTCACCGGCAACTCCACATCGCATTTCACCGCGAGCAATGCCTGAGCTTGGGGAAGCCAGTCGCGCGCCTTTCGCAGATTTTCGCCCACCGCGCCGCCGATCTCCGCGGCATGCCGCACCACCTCCTCGAGCGAGCCGTATTGCTCCAGCCACTTCGCCGCGGTTTTCGGACCGACCTTCTCTACGCCCGGCACGTTGTCCACGGAGTCCCCGACCAGAGTCAGAAAATCGAGCATGCGCTCGGGCGGAACGCCGAACTTCGCTTTGACGCCCGCGGGATCGAGGCGCTCGTTCGACATGGTGTTGACGAGGGTGACGCGGTCGCTCACGAGTTGCGCGAGGTCCTTGTCGCCGGTGGAAATCACGCAATGCAGGCCGCCCTTTTCGGCCTCGCGCGCGAGCGTGCCGATGACATCGTCCGCCTCCACTCCTTCGATCTGCAGCAGGGGCCAGCCCGACGCCCGGATGGCGTCGAGAAGCGGCCCGACCTGCGCGCCGAGGTCGTCGGGCATGGGCGCCCGGTTCGCCTTGTACTGCGCGTACATCTCGTCGCGGAAAGTCTTGCCTCTCGCGTCGAACACGCAGGCGAGGTAGTCGGCCTTGTAGTCGGCAAGGAGCCGACGCAGCATGTTGAGCACGCCGTAGATCGCGCCGGTGGGCTCCCCCGCCGCGTTGCGCAGGTCGGGCAACGCATGGAAGGCGCGGTACAGGTACGACGACCCGTCAACCAGCAGCAGCGTTTTTTCCAAGGGAACTTATGAGCGACAAGATTCCAAGGGAACTTATGAGCGACAAGATTGCGCGGCAGGCGAAGCCTGGCGCCTGTTCAGCATTATGTCAGAACATTTGCGCGGCCATCTTTCGAACCACGAATGCGCAGCGGTTCTGATAGACTCGCCGGGAAATGGAATTCCGCCCGATGTTGCGCCGAATCCTTGCTCTCGCGCTTTTCGTCGTCTCGCTGCCCCTCGCAGCACAGCAGCCCCCCAAGCTCGAACCGCTTCCCGAGATTCCCCCGCCGCCGCCGGGCGTTTCTTCGGAGCAGCCGGGCGAGCCGCCTGTGCGCATCCAGCCCGGCGGGGGCGACCAGGTCGAGGAGCGGCTCATCGACGGCCGGCGCGTGGTGCGCGTCACCACGCCGGCGGGCCAGGAGTACTACCTGATCGAGGATCTGGGCGACGGCCCGGGCTTGAGAAACGAGAGCCTCGATCGCGGCGTGCGCGTGCCGCTCTGGGTGATCCGCCGGTTCTGACGCTGGCGCGGGCGCCGGCGACCGCTCGGGCATCATGTCTGTCTTCACGCGCGTCACCGCCGATGAGCTTTCGGCCTGGCTGAAACGCTACGCCATCGGCACGCTCGTCGATCTGCAGGGCATCGCCGCAGGGATCGAAAACACGAACTACTTCG